>Ga0210038_1000739_pt1 | contig 18670 bp, 16 predicted proteins | sample CryGeyCG2114_020_FD_183970 | JGI IMG/M metagenome (GOLD analysis project Ga0210038, IMG submission 183970) | Groundwater microbial communities from aquifer - Crystal Geyser CG15_big_fil_post_rev_8/21/14_0.20 (SPAdes) (version 2) | ecosystem: Environmental > Aquatic > Deep subsurface >... | reverse complement strand
CGGTGTCGGGCGCAGTCGTGGGCTCGGCCTGCGGAGCGTAAGTGGGCGTGGCGCCGGGTTCGGCATAGACGGGCTGGTCGCCCGGCCGCTCGACGATGTCGCCGTCGATCGCGGAGTCGGGGTCGATCGTCTCGACCTGCGCGGCGAGCGGAGCCGCGGCCATGCCGAAAGCGGCGAGAGCCAGGCCGAGGCGCGGCAACATCTGTGTGAATTTGGTCATCGATCCCTCCGTGTCGGCGGCAAAGGCGCAGACAGCTGCGCGGTGAGAAGAATCCCCTTTGAGCGGCGCGGCAATGAAACGGCGATGAACCGAATCCAAAATGCGGCGAAGCGAGTCGTGCAGCGCGGTGGGCAGTGCTGCAAAATTCCTGCGAAAACTCCCCTTGATGGCATGCGGGGCCATGGCTATAGCGCGCCCCTCGCAGCCAGCATGCGTCAGCGGAGACGTGGGTGAGTGGCTGAAACCAGCTCCCTGCTAAGGAGCCATACCTGGTAACGGGTATCGAGGGTTCGAATCCCTCCGTCTCCGCCACTTTCGCACTCAGGCGGCCGATCCGGGCCGATCCTGCCGGGACGAAGGTGTTGACGCAGCCTCCGCAACGACAGACGCTGGCCCGAGATTGGTTCAATCACGGCACCGCACGCCCCTCGCGTCATCACCTGTCGCACAGCCAATTCGCTCGCCAATGCTGATAGCGATCGGAAAGCGCGACGCGAATGGCTAGCGCTTCCACCCCTGCGCCTCGAAGATCCCGCGGGCCTCGTCGGACTTCAGAAACCGAACAAAGGAGACCGCTTCGGAGCGGCTCCGTCCCTGTTGGGTCAAAGCAACATCCATCGGTCGCCAGATCACAAGGTCGGGCTCGACAGATACCTGGTCAGCGATCTCAGGATTGGCCGCTTGCCAATGATTCCAGATCAGCCAGGCATCGATACTCGGATCGCTCTTCCATCGCTCCAGAGCCAGGCCGCTGTTGCTTGCATATGCGGCGATGTTTGAGCGGAAACCGGCGAGAAGTTCCCGATCGCCGCTACGCGCAGCGACATCCTCCCACATGCCGACCTGACCGGCCCCCGCAACCACCATGATACGATGATTTCCGGCGGCAAGGCTCCGGATCCCTGCGATGTTCTTCGGATTGCCAGGCCGCACGAGAATGGTCGAGGGTCGAATGTAGAGGGGTTCGATTGTCGAGGGGTCGAGTTGCCCTGCGAACGAATGCGAGAATTCGGTCATCATGTTCTCGCTGCCCGAAAAGATGATGTCCGCGTTGACCCGGGCCGCGCCCATCCATCGTGGCGCAGGCCCGGCAGTGACGGCGACGCGTATTCCGGTTTTCCGCTCGAAGGCCAATGCCGCAGCCTTCATGGCCGGGGCCGGTCCTCCAGGTCCGTAAACCTGAATTGAAGCAGGCGTCGTTTCTGCCGCAAGCGTGGTACATGCGCTGGTTAAAGCGAGCATGCCAAGGGCTGCGCCGCTGCCCAGAAGTTTACGTCTGTTCAATCTATTACCCCTTCCATGCTACCCGAGAGCGACGCCCGTTGTCCGCCACTGCTCAAAAGGTGAGAGTGAGATCGGAATAGAGATAGCGCGTATCTTCGATACTGACGACGCCGGGCGATTTGGTGAGAAAATCGCCTTTGAACAAATATGCTCCACCGAGCTCGACCATGAGACCTGGGGCGAGCGGGCGCCGTGCACGTATGAAGAATTGATCGCCCACATCGCCATTGGGTCCGCCGCGAACCCTGCTCCGCCCGAAAACATCATCGGGCTCGGGCGCTCGAAGCCGCCTATAGGTGCCCCACACCTTCCAGCGTCCCGGTGTGAGGCTGACATCGGCACCGATCGAAAACACGTTTGAGAGGGTAGTGGGGCCGAAGAGACCCGGCGGCGCATAGTCGGGAAAGATCGCGCCGAACAATTGATCGAAACGCGTGATATCCTCGCTGCCTTGCTGGCCGGAGCCATAAGTTGCAACCGCGGCGAACCGCGGATTGAGCGCGGAGGGCAAGGTGTAGCCCATTTCACCATGCAGGTAATGGGCCCTGACGGACCGGTCGACGGTGTCGGTCGGAGAGGCTGACCTCCGCGCCGTCCCGCGCTGGAGGATGCCCTCGACCTCGAAATCAAGCCCCCCTCGCGATGGGGTCCGATACAAACGCATGCCCTGCGTCCAAAGGCGCCGATCACGCGTTTCCGAGCCGGGAGCATCCCGTTCCGCTAGCCTTAAGACATAGGCTTCCGCGACCACGCCGGGAAATTCCCGGTCATATATCGCGCCGAAGAACTGGCGATCGAAACCGTTGCGATCGATTTCCACCTTGTTCTTGTAATAGCTCTCGACATCATCCGGCCGGATGCCGGTGGGCAGCACATAAAACGCGGTCAGCTTACCACCCTCACCGCGATCATGGTCCATCCGCAGCCCGAGATAGGCGTTCGTTGTGTTACGGTGGTTGGGGCTGTTGACGAGCCGGTTCGAGCCGAGCCGCATACGCTGTTGACCGAGCTTTACCTCGGTCGTCGTGCCTTGGCCGAGCAAGTCGAAAAACCGATATTGCATCCAATACTGCACCGGCTCGAGCGCATTTACCTCGCCTTGCCGCAGGGTACTGTTCTCAGCGGTACTGTAGGCCCGCGCATCCATGATCTCCGCTCCGACGGTCAAATCGGCGGATCGGAACTGTGCGCTCAAACGCGTCTGGAACAACAACAGCCCTTCGCTACGCGGCCCAAACGACCGGTACTGGCCGTCCATTACTTCGCCGCGAATGCGAACATGCCCATCAAGGGAAAGGATTTCCTCCTTTCGCTCGGTTTGTCCCATACCCGGTTGTTCGCCGCCCCCCTGCTCCACAGGTCGGGCATTGGCTGACGTTTGTGCGATGGAGGGACTTGCCAGGAGTGCCGTGGCGAGGAAAGCGAGCTTCAGCATGGTCGCGCCGATGCGGATCCGCGAAGGCGCAGCAGAGGGTGTCAAAAGCAAATCAATTCCAATCCCTAATCAGGCAGGCTGCTGGTTCCACAGCCAAAAGATGTCAAAAAAGGGCTCCCTGGCGAGACACCGCCTTGCCAGGGAGCCGGACCGACCGCCGCCCTATTGGAGAGGAGGAATGGAGCGGTCAGAATTGGAAGAACACCCGCAGGTTAGACGGCTGGTTCCAGTATAGATTTCTGTCTGCCGATGCCGCAGTCTGCGACGTCGGTTGACGAAGCGTCGCCTGCGTTTCTTAAGGCACGCTTAGCTTTGCGGATCTGTCGACGGACAAATCGATAGCCGCTTCTTCACGGCAGGCGCGGCAACCTTGGGCTTAAGACTGCCTTAAGCTTGCGCGAGAATGGCCAACACTTGTATTTGTCGTGTAACAGGGATCGGCATTAGGGACTCGTGGCGAACGTTTTTCGAGGGGTGGCGCCGGACGATATGCTTTCAAGCAGCCGTCTGAACTCGCAGAATATATCTGGCTGTTGGCCAAGAACGCTCCCGATTTGGGTGTCACGCTTTGTTCGCCGGCTGACCGATCGCCCGATGTCCAATTCATATAGAAGTCTGATAGCTCAAATGGCGTTCGAGCTCCCCAGTTCGGCTCATCGCGCGGAGGGTTCCTCATGCCGCTGACGGTCGGTCTGCTCTTGGCTCTCAGCTTTGCCGTTTCGTTGCTGGCACTGGCGGGCTTGATTTGGGCCATCAACAATCGGCAACTGAAAATCGAACAGGCGCACGCCTATACCATCTTCGCCGAGGGCGAGGCGGGCGAGCCCGATGTCGACACCCCTGAAAGCCCATTGGAGATCGATCGGAATCAGTACGATGTCCGCAGGGCCGGGCTCGATGTCGTATCGCGTGCGCCCGTGCTCTTGCTTGTCGGCAGCGGGGTTTTCTGGCTCGTCCTAGGCTCGTTCTTCGGGTTGCTGGCGTCCCTCAAGCTGCACTTGCCCGACCTGCTGACAGATCAGGCATTCTTTACCTTCGGGCGCGCCCGCACGGTGCATCTCAATCTTGTGGCCTATGGCTGGCTTTCGATGACGGGAATTGCGGTCGCGATGTGGGTCACGCCGCGGATTTTCCATACCCCGCTGCGCTTTGCGCGGCTTCCCGTGATCGGTGCGGTGCTGTGGAACATTGGCGTGGCGAGCGGCGCCCTCGCGATCGCCAACGGCTGGACCGACGGCGAGGAATGGTTGGAGATACCCTGGCAGATAGACATCGTGCTGGCTGTAGCAGGGGCCTTTTTCGTTCTGCCGCTGCTGGCGACTGCGGCCCGGCGCGAAGTAGATCACATCTATGTCACGGGTTGGTATTATCTGGCCGCGCTGTGCTGGTTTCCGATCCTGTTTACGATCGCTAATATACCCTACATCCATTCGGGCGCCCAAGAGGCAACCGTCAACTGGTGGTTCGCCCACAATGTTCTGGGCTTGTGGTTGACGCCTCTCGGGGTGGGCGCCGCCTACTACTTCATCCCCAAAATCATCGGCAAACCGATCTATTCCTACAGCCTGTCCCTGCTGGGCTTCTGGGGCCTTGCGCTATTTTATAGCCAGGTCGGGATTCACCATCTGATTGGCGGACCGGTTCCGACCTGGGTCGTCACGCTGTCGATCGTTCATTCGGTGATGATGTTTATTCCGGTGATCGCGGTTGCCATTAATCAGCACGTGTTGGTCGCCCGCAATATGTGGGCAGTCAGAGAGTCGGTGCCCCTGCGCTTTGTCGCCACCGGTGCCCTGATGTACACGCTGGCATCCTTTCAAGGCTCGATCGAGGCGCTGCGCAGTGTCAACTCGGTTACACATTTCACGCACTACACCGTGGGGCACGCACATCTCGGAGCCTACGGATTCGTATCGCTCGTTATGTTTGGTGCGATCTACTACATGTTGCCGCGTACAACCGGACGGGCATGGCCCTGGCCGCGCGCGATAGCCTGGCATTTCTGGCTCGTGATCGGCGGTTTCGCGATCTATTTCGTTTCGCTCACGATCGGCGGGTTGCTGCAAGGCTTCGCCATGCTGGACGCAACGCGTCCCTTTGCCGACAGCGTCCGCGTCACGATCGCATATCTCGAATGGCGTTCGATTGGGGGAGCGTTGATGACTGCGGGCCACCTGCTGCTTGGAGCCCACGTGGTCGCCCTGCTGGCACGCGGGCCCGCCTGGACTCCGGACACCGGCTATAATCCCGAACCGGCGGTGAGTGAATGAACCGTATCGTCCCCCTCGCCACTCTTGCCCTCGGCATATTGGCTTTCGCCACCTTGCTCCTGGTGATCGCCCCTGCGGCGCAGATCAGGCAGCTATCAGCGACACCCGGCCTACAACCCTATACGGCTCAGGAGCAGCGCGGGCGCGACATCTATGTCGCGCAGGGATGCCTCTATTGCCATAGCCAGCAACCGCGCGCACCGGAACAAGCCCCCGATGCCCAACGTGGCTGGGGCAGGGCAGCGGTAGCATCGGACTATGTCTACGATCGCCCGCACCAGCTCGGCACCATGCGCACGGGACCGGATCTCCAGAACGTGGGTGCACGGCTGCCCAGCCGGGACTGGCATCTGACCCACCTCTATCAACCGCGCGCAATCTTCGACTGGAGCATCATGCCCGCCTATCGCTACCTTTTCGAGGTGAAGGCGCGTGCGGAACCGGGCGATATCGTGGTGGCGCTGCCCAATGAATTTCGGCCCGATACGGGGGTGGTGGTGGCGTCCGAAGACGCGCTCGACCTGGTCGCCTACCTCCTCGCGCTCGATCGGACCATGCCCGCGCCAGACGGCGCCGTGCGCGATCATGGCTACGAGAGCCGGGAGCCGAGCGAGTGAGCAATCCCGTCACCCCCCAGCGCCCCAGCGAGAATTTCGAACCCTACGAAGAAATGCGCCGGATACCGATCGCTGTCGTGATGGTGGCGGTTGCCCTCGCCCTGTGGGGCGTTGCACTCCTGTTCCAGAGTTCGCACGCGGTGGCCGTCGGGCAGGCAGAGGAAACGGTCCAGTCACCCGAAAGCGAAGAAGGCCTCGGGCTGACCGGAGCACGACTTTTCGCTTCCAATTGCGCAACGTGCCACCAGCCCGGCGGCGAAGGCGTTGAATTCGCCATTCCGCCGCTCCGTGACTCTCCTTTCCTTGCTGCCGGTCCGGAGGTTACCGTCAGCATCCTCCTCCGCGGAATCGACGGTCCTATCAGGGTCGGCGACAAGACCTTCGACGGCCACATGCCCAGCTTCGCATCAGCGCTCGACGACGTCGAGATCGCTCGGTTGGTGACGCATCTGCGCAAACGCTTCGCCGGTAGGGATCAAGAGGTGTCGCATGCCCAAGTTACCCGGCTAAGGCAGGAATTTGCGGAGGCCGGCCCATTCGCAGGTGGCGAGGCGCTCGCCGCGCGTTTCGGTTCCGGACTGGCACCCCAGCCGCCAGCCAAGCCCTCACCCGGTGGCGCAGCCATTGCGCCCGAGATTCTGAAACTGGTCGACAAGGGGCGCGGAGAGGTCTGGTCCTGTTCCTCGTGTCATGGCGATCGTGGAGAAGGAGCGGACACGGTTCCGCGCCTGGCGGGCCTTCCTGCCAAGTATATAGCCAAGCAGCTGCGCAATTATGCCGACGGATCGCGTCAGAACGAGAACATGCAGCTTGTGGCCCGGTCGCTGTCCGAAAAGGAGAGGCAGGAGCTCGGGCTCTACTATTCGGCAATCCGAACCCCCTCGACTGCCCGGCCTTCCCTTGGCGGCAACCTCGAGCGGGGACGGCAGCTCGTGCTTCAGGGCGATTGGACGATCGGCGTGCCCGGCTGTACCGCCTGCCATGGCCCATCCGCATTCGGCGTGGCGCCAAGCTTCCCTGGCCTGGCGGCGCAGCATCCTGCCTACACTGCATCGCAGCTTGCGGCATGGGTGTCGGGCAGGCGTGACAATTCACCGCAGAAGATGATGAACGTCATCGCCAAAGCCCTGAACGATGATGACCGCGCCGCCGTGTCGGATTATCTTGCCACATTGCCGCCTGTACCGGCGACCGCATCCGCCACCGGGGAGAACTCCAGATGAACCAAGAGGAACGCCGCGTCGTGGAGGGAAGCGATAGCCCCCAACAGCGGAAGGCTGGCGAAGGCGCAAAGCGCGTCATTTTCGCCCTCGCGGGAGGGGCGGCACTCTTCGTCCTGGGGTCGATCGCCTTCGATTTCGGCATATTCGGTGACTCGGGAAGCCGCCCTACACCGAACTCCGGAGATGAGAGAGTAGCGGCGGCAAGCTATTTCCAGCCCCCCGATGAATCATCCATTCCCGATGGGCCCGATGGCGATGCCATCCGGCGCGGGATGGCGCTTTTCGTCAATACCAAGACAAATGCATCCGAGTTTGTCGGAAACGAATTGGCCTGTGCCAACTGTCATCTCGACAAGGGGCGTGAACCCAATTCGGCTCCCATGTGGGCGGCCTATCTGATCTATCCGAAGTACCGGTCGAAGAACAAACAGATCAACACGATGGAAGATCGGCTGCGTGGCTGCTTCACCTACTCGATGAATGGCCAGGGATCCCCCTCCGGCGGACCGCCCCCCCCAGGACATCCGATCTACAAGGATCTGCAGATGTACTTCCATTGGCTGGCGAGCGGGGCGCCGGTGGGCGAAACCCTGCCGGGCCAGGGCTATCCGGATCTTGCGAAGACCGATCTCGGTTACGATCGGGAGCGCGGGGCGCAAGTCTTCGAACAACACTGCGCAGCTTGCCACGGAAGCGACGGTCAGGGGCAACGCGACTTGAATGGCAAGATCGTGTTTCCGCCCTTATGGGGCCCCGACAGTTATAACTGGGGCGCCGGGATGGCGCGCGTCAATACCGCAGCTGCCTTCATCAAGGCCAACATGCCGATGGGTCAGGGAGGTACGCTGACCGACCAGCAAGCATGGGATGCCGCAGCCTTCATCGACAGCCAAGAACGCCCCAAAGATCCCCGCCAGACCGGCAGCGTGGCGGAGAACGCTGCGGCCAACCACGGCAAGGATACCTACTACGGCAAAACGGTTGACGGCAGGCTTCTGGGAACGGGAACGGGAAGCTGACGCCGTGGCCAACACGCGGCAGCTTCTCGCGATCGAGGGTCTGTTCTGTGGAGGCTGCGCGCGCGGGCTCGAAAACCGGCTCCGTTCGCTCGACGGCGTCCGCGATGCCGGAGTGCATTACCTAACCGCCTCGGCCTATATTGATTGGGATCCCAGCGTCTGTACGCTGGCAAGGATCAATGGCTGCATTGCCGCGGCCGGGTATCGAATGATCGAGCGCTTCCACCTGCCGGATGTGCTCGGCAGAATGCATACGGTGGCCGAGCGACTGACCAACCGGCTGGCCATCGCCGCGTTCTTCGCGATGTGGTCCATGGGGGCAGCTTCCGTCCTCTATTTCGGAAGCGGCGTTTCGTCCGATGCAGCGTGGTGGCTGGCGGTGGCGTCGGGAGCATCCGCCGGCCCGGCGCTTTGGGCAGGGCATGCAATCATCAGGATGGGTTGGCGTTCGCTGCGGCTTCGGACCTACAACATCGATACGCTGATTGCGGCCGGCGTTCTCGGTGCCGTGCTGATCTCCGGCTTTCAGCTCCTTCGCGGCTCGGCAACCGTCTATTTCGATGCTGCCGCGATGCTTGTCGTCCTGCGGCTCGTCGGGCAATGGATCGAGGCGCGCACAAGGGCGAATTCGATCGCCGCGCTGATCGAGATGGAAGCGGCGGCACCGGAAACTGCCTGGCGCGCCTCGGGTGGCGACGCCGTACCGATCTCGCAGATCAGCGTGGGCGATCGCATCCGCATTCCGGCAGGTGCGCCTGTGACCATCGACGGGCTGGTCCTCGAAGGGACCAGTCGATTGAATACGGCATTTCTGAGCGGCGAGTCCGCACCGCGATCGGTGCAGGTGGGCGACTATGTCGAAGCCGGATCGCTCAATCTCGATCGCCAGCTCATTATCCGCGTTGCCCGCTCTCCCGATGATCGCCTGATCGACCGGATGGGCGGTCGGGTTGCGCTGGAGCTGGCCGCCAAGGGCGAACCGAGCTCGGTGGACGACACCGTAATGACCTTGCTCGCCAAGGCGACGCCCGTTCTCGCCATGCTCGCGTTCGCGCTCGGTCTTGTGCAGGGAACGGGTATTGTCGAGGCCTTGGCGCGCGCCTTGACAATCCTGATCGTGATTTGTCCCTGCGCTCTGGCAATTGCCCGCCCCCTGGCTTCGTTGGTGGTGGTAGGATTCGGAAGGAAAGCAGGCCTTCGTATTGCAGATCCCGCTTCGCTCGATTCGCTCGCCCGCCCCGGGTCGGTGGTCTTCGACAAGACCGGGACACTGACATCGGGCGAGCTGGAAGTGGCGCAAGTGTTCAGCTGTTCCGAATTTTCGAAAAACGAAATCCTGGCGCTCGCGGCGCGCGCAGAAACCGGCATCGAGCATCCGATTGCGCGAGCCATTGTCTCGCAGGCGGGCGAGAGCGGTCCGGGAGGGCTGCGTCTAGCACGCAAGGCCATAGGCGAGGACGGCAGCGGAAGACGTGTCGAGGTTACCGGCATGCCCTCCCCGGTATCCCCTCAATCGAAAGGCACTTTCGTCGAGGTTCGCTTGGACGATGTTGCCGTGGGAGAGATCTGCCTGGTCGACCGGCCCGATAGAGATGTCATACCGTTGATAAATGCCTTGCGAAGCGAGGGAATCGAATTGCGCATGGCGACCGGAGACAGTCGCTCGTCGGCACAAGACATCGGTGAGGCGGTGGGTCTGGGACAAGCGGAAATCGAAGCAGGCCAATCGCCGCTCGACAAGGCGGATCTGGTGCGCAACCTGCCGAAACCGGTGCTGTTCGTGGGTGACGGGATCAACGATGCGCCCGCCATGGCCGCTGCTGATTGTTCGATTTCGGTCTCACGCGCCCATGCTGCAGCGGCTGCCAGTGCCTCGATAGCGATCGTCGAGGGTGGGCTCGGGAAAATCTCGGATGCGATGAGCCTGGCGCGACGATTCCGGACTACTGGCCGACGGAATGCCGCATTGGCGCTGGGCTACAACGGGGTGGTCATTCCGCTCGCGCTTGGGGGGGCAATGAGCCCTCTGCTGGCTGCACTCACCATGACGGCAAGCTCCTTGCTCGCCATTGCGAATTCGATCCGCCTTGGCAGGTAAACAGCTGGCGGGGGGGCTTTCCCGCCTCTGCCCTACCGACATCGTTTAGACTCATTGCAACCGGGCCTGGCGCAATTCGTAAGTCGCGCCAGGCCCTGAACATCAATTCTTCGGATCGAAAACCTTCACCAAGCGGGTCGAACCGCTCGCCGGGCGGGAAAGCACGCGCTTTCGCTTCATCACATCCTCGACAAGCTGCGTGACACTGCGGTCATGCACCTGCTTGTTTCGAACGCCGGTGAAATCGTAGCGATGCAAGCCGTTGGACATGCCGGCATTGGTCGCGACCTTATACCAGCGATCGGCCTCGATCGGCTGGTTGCCAACAGTCACTTCACTGACCCGGTCACCTTTGGGGCGGTTGAGGTCGACCGTCCAACCGAGGTTGGCCGGCTGGATAAGGCCTCCGACAATCTGCATCGGATCCCCCGGGTTCTGATTGGTCGCACTTTGTTCGAGAACCGCGAGAAGGTCGCGTCCCCTCATCTCGAAGGTCACCAGTTTTGCGGGGTGCGGGATGAGCGTATACAGACGATCGCGCGTGACCTCGCCGGGATAGATCGAGATCCCGTAGCCCACACCGGGCATCAAGGCCACATCCGCTCCCGTCTCTTCGATCATGAATTCGCCGACCATCTTGTCGAACGCACTTTCCGACCTGTAATCGCGGGGAATTCGGTCGACAGAGTAGGCCAGGACTTCGTTGAGCTCATCGCCGAAAGGGCCGTCGATCCGCGCGACGAGCTCCGCAATCTCCGGGTCCGGCTCAATCTGGTAGTTCCATAGCTGGTGGGCGGCTCCGGTTACCCGACGCAGCTTCTTGTCGGGTCCGACATCGAGCCGCAGTTCACCAAGCACCGCTGCGTCCGCCATAGCCTGGACGATCCAAGTGCCGCCGACCCGTTCGGGCTGCCTGAAAAGATCGTGCGAATGGCCTCCGACGATCACGTCGACCCCATCGAGTTCACGAGCCAACTTTCGGTCGGTTGCCGTACCCTGGTGGGAGAGGAGCATGACGATGTCCGCCGCCCGCCGCATCTCAGGAAGATAGCGCTGCGTCGCCTCGATACCGCTCGAATAGGTGAGCCCCCGGATGTTCTGCGCACTCGCCGTCTTGTCGGTCGAATGATAGGTCAGGGCGAGGACTGCGATCTTGACCCCGTCGACTTCGAAGATCCGCCAGGGTTGGCCGAACACCGGCTCGCCATTCTCGGTAACATTGGCACCCCTGATCGGAAAATTGGCGAGTTCCTGCAGCTCACGCGTGCGTTCGACGCCGTAGTCGAAGTCATGATTGCCAAGTGCCATCATGTCGTATCCGAGCGCGTTCATCAACGAGATGACCGCCTCCCCGCGAGTCTTGTTTCCGACAAAATCGTCGCTGAAGGTATCCCCCGCGTCGAGCAGCAGAACATTGTCCTTGCCCTCGCGCTTACGAATTTCGCCGACCTTTCCAGCAAGGTACTGGAAGCCGCCGACCTTCCCGGCATGGTCGAACTGTGCCGGACTGCGACCAGGGTCACCGGTTTGCGAGGTCGCGTCCCCCGGCGCTGCCTGGAAGGGGGCGTGGCGCCCGTGGATGTCATTGGTGTGCAGGATCGTGATCGTTGTCGTGGATGACGAGCGTGTTGCTCCATCGTCCTCGGCGATGGCGGGAGTGGTCGCAGCTATCGCCAAGACGCAAGCGCGGAGAATGTTCATGCGAAATGCCTTTCAGATTATGTGCGAAGCTGACGACAATACCTGGCTTAAGGGATCCTTACGAACCGCGACGCGGTGCATCGCCCAACTGCCCCGCCCCAACGACGCCGGCCCTCAGTCCAACCGCCGCTTGTCCAGGCGGCACACCCTTATCCGCTATATGCTGATTTTCCCCAGCTCGCGGGCTACCATTGCTCCATCTGAGAGCGCGCCAGCCACCTAAAGCGTCGCAGCAATTCGGGATCGCTTCGCTCCGGCTCCGATTTGTGAAGCAAAGGAGAGAAGAATGCTGCTCGAGAAAATCAAGACGCCCGGCCTATCTCACTTGTCCTATCTCGTGGGATCCGGCGGGGAGGCTGCCGTGATCGACCCGCGCCGCGACTGTGAATGCTACGTCGATTTGGCACGCAGCCATGGCCTCGAAATCACCCATATTTTCGAAACGCACCGCAATGAGGACCTGGTATCGGGATCAGCAATCCTCAAGGCGATGACCGGGGCGCGGGTTCTGCACGGCCCGAACGCTGCGGGTGATGTTGCTTATGCCGACACCGCACGAGAGGGCGACGAATTCGAGATTGGCCAGTTGATGATACGTGTCCTGGAAACGCCGGGTCACACCGACGATCATCTTGCCTTTGTCTTGCACGATACCGAATATCCCGACGGACCGGTGGGGGTCTTTACGGGAGATGCGCTGTTTGTCGGGGACGTCGGCCGAACCGATTTCTATCCCGACAGAAGGCGCGAAGTGGCGGGACTCTTGTACGATTCGCTCCAAAAGATCCTAGCTCTCGGCGACCAGGCCATTCTCTACCCGGCCCACGGCGCCGGCTCGGTTTGCGGATCCGGAATGGCGGAACGGGAATTCTCCACGCTTGGGCATGAACGCGCCAACAATCCGCGGCTGCAGATCGAGAGCCGCGAGGCCTTCATCGACTTCAAGCTTGCCGAGAACCATTACCAACCGCCCTATTTCGAATTGATGGAACGGTTAAATCTCGAAGGAGGTGCGCCCGCCCCTCGCGTGGCGCGTCCCCGGCGGCTTTCCCTGCCCGAACTCGAAGGACTGGAATACGACCATCTCGTGGATGTGCGAGAGCCGCTGGCGTTTGCCGCAGGTCACCTGCCGGGCTCGATGAATCTTCCAGTGGGAATGATTTCCGCCTTTGCAGGCTGGTTCATCCGGGAAGGAGAAACTGTGGCTCTGGTCGCGTCTGCTGAAGATCAGCTCGAAGGCGCAACGACGCACCTGATGCGTATCGCGCTCGACCGGATTGTCGGCGGCTATACAGGCGTGGTTCCCGCTGCTGCGCAAGGCAAGGACATGAATACGATTCCCACGATCGGCACTTCCGAGGTTGAGAACCGCCTCCGCAGCCGTGAACAGAACTGGACTTTGCTAGACGTGCGCGATGCCGACGAGCGCTCACAAAACTCGATCGCCGGCTCGAAGCACATCTATGTCGGCGAACTGAACGAGCGCTATCGCGATCTCGACCCTGCCAGACACTATACTCTCATGTGCGCCAGCGGCATGCGGGCAACCGTCGCCGCGGGTTGGCTTGCCAGTCGCGGCTTCGATCGACTGGATGTGTACCTCGGTTCGATGGGCGCGTGGGAGGCTTCGCATGACTGAACCTGACCAAGCGACACTCTGGAACGAGCGGTACAGGATCGACGAATACCTTTTCGGCACCCAACCCAATGCCTTCCTTGCTCGCGAAGCGCATCGGCTGGCGCCGGGATCGACAATTCTGGCGATTGCCGATGGCGAGGGGCGCAACAGCGTCTTTCTCGCGGAGCAGGGCCATAGGGTTGTCGCTACCGATGTCTCGAAGCAGGCAATCGCAAAAGCGCGTCGCCTGGCCAAAGAGCGGCGTGTCGATGTCGAGCATCGTTTGGCCGACCTTGCGGGCTGGGACTGGCCAGAGGAAGAGTTCGACGCAGTGGTCGGCATATTCATCCAGTTTGCAGGTCCCGACTTGCGCACGGAAATGTTCGATGCATTCCATCGCACTCTCAAACCCGGCGGACTTTTACTCCTCGAAGGCTATCGCGATGAACAGCTGGAATTCGGGACTGGCGGCCCGCGCAATATCGAGAACCTTTATACCGAGGGTCTGCTACGAGAGGCGTTCGGGGATTGGCACATCGACCTCCTTACATCCTACGATGCCGTAATCGAGGAAGGCGCCGGTCATTCGGGGATGTCGGCCTTGATCGATCTCGTCGCGCGCAAAACGGCGCCATGATCCTATTCGTCCATGGCGATGCGCAAATCGGCGTGCGGCAGCGTCGCGAAGAATAGGGCACAGGCGTTCATCGCGCACGACAAGCAAACGCCGGGGCTTCGACGCGTGGATCAGCCCAGTCGCGCGAAGCTGGCGACACCGGGGGATGTACGACGAGGCGGGCGCGCCGGCTCCGCCGCTACGCCGGCGATTTCGCCCAGCACGGAGGACATCGCCGCGAGCTTCGCGGCATCGATCCGGTAGAACACCAGCTTGGCCTGCTTGCGCGTGGTGACGAGGCCCGCATTGCGCAACACGGCGAGCTGCTGCGACAGGGCGGGCTGCCCAATCCGCGCGGCCTCGTCGATTTCACCGACATTGCGTTCGGAACCGGCCAGTGTCCGGAGGATGCGCAGTCGAAGCGGATGTGCGACCGCCTTGAGGCCATCGACCAGATCTTCCTCGGTCACCGGGACGACTCCTGCTCTGCATGCTGCAGGAACCAGTCAGCCTGCCCGTCCGCCGCGAAGACATCCTCTAATGTGGCCCGGGGGTGGCGCAAAAGGCTCTCGCCGGGTTCCCAATTGGCCGGAGCGAGGCCCGTCCCTTCGTCAACGGCCTGGAGCGCATCAAGCGTGCGGATCATTTCCTGGGTCGAGCGCCCCACATTCGCCGGATAGCAGCTCATCGCGCGGATCACGCCCTCAGGATCGATGAAGAAGGTCGCCCGCACAGTCGCGCTGTCGCTATCCTGCGGGGCGACCATGCCATAGGCGCGGGCGATCACGAGTGTCGGATCCTCGATGATCGGGAAGCGGACTTCGATCCCGAAGCGGTCGCGGATCATCCTCAGCCAGGCGAAGTGGGAAAACAGGCTGTCGACCGACAGCGCCATGAGCGCACAGTCGCGACGCTCGAACTCTTCCGCCGCGCGCGCGAGCGCCACGAATTCGGTCGTGCACACCGGAGTGAAATCAGCCGGGTGGGATACGAGTACGAGCCAGCGCCCCCGATAGTCAGAGAGCCGGACATCGCCGGTCGTGCTGCGCGCCGAAAAATCGGGCGCCAAATCGCCTATGCGCAGGCCCGCGCAAGGTGCGGCGCGCTCACTTCCAGCCGGAAACTCGTGGTTCGTCATGCATTCTACATACCACTTGACATCCGGATTGCAATACATATACACACTTTATGTAATTTAATGGAGTTTGCGCCATGGCGAATGATGAATCGCTTCAACTGGCTGCCGAACAGATTTCCCGCGCACACGAAGACAAGGCCCTGCGCCCTTCGATTGCCGGGTTTTTCGACGAGGCGACCAATACCGTTTCCTATGTGGTCAATGACCCCGAGACCAGTGAGGCGGCCATTATCGACTCGGTTCTCGATTTCGAGGCGGCATCGGGAAGGACCTCCTATGGCTCGGCCGACCTGATTATCGAGTATGTCACTTCGAACAATTTGAAAGTGACTTGGTTGATCGAAACGCACGCCCACGCCGACCACATTTCGGCGGCGCCCTATCTGCAGGAAAAGCTCGGCGGCAAGCTCGCCATCGGTCGCGAAATCGTGCGGGTGCAGGAAGTCTTCGGAAAGCTGTTCAACGCCGGCACCGATTTCGAACGCGACGGGTCGCAGTTCGACAAGCTGTTCGATGATGGCGAGACGTTCAATCTCGGCGCGATCGAAGGCATCGCCCTCCACGTGCCCGGCCACACTCCCGCGGACATGGCCTTCATCATCGGCGATGCAGCGTTCGTCGGCGACACCATATTCATGCCCGATTTCGGGACCGCAAGGGCCGACTTCCCGGGCGGCGATGCGCGCCAGCTGTTCCGCTCGATCCGTCGGCTGCTGTCGCTCCCCGACGACACGCGCCTGTTCCTGTGCCACGACTACAAGGCACCCGGGCGTGAAGATTACGCCTGGGAGACGACGGTCCGACAGCAGCGCGAAGGCAATGTTCATGTCAAGGACGGGGTGACCGAAGACGAGTTCGTCGAAATGCGTACCGCACGCGACAAGACGTTGGCGATGCCCAACCTCATCATGCCCTCGGTCCAGGTCAACATTCGTGGCGGGCGCCTGCCCGCTCCCGAGGACAACGGGGTCAGCTACATCAAGATACCGGTGAACGCCGTATGATGCTCCCCGGTTTCCCCGACGCCGCACCGCTCGCCGGCCTGGCGGGCGGCGCGCTCATCGGACTGGCTGCCGCCGTCATGCTGCTCGGTCTCGGGCGGATCGCGGGCGTCTCGGGCCTGGCTGCCAGGGCGGTCGGCATCGGCGGTAGCGGCATCGCGCGCAATGGCGCATGGATGTTTGTGCTCGGGCTTCCGCTGGGTGCACTGCTCGTGGTTCTCCTGTCGGGCGGGATCGAGGCGCATTTCGCCGATCCGCTTACGCTCGGCGTGGCCGGCTTGCTTGTCGGCATCGGCACGCGGCTCGGTAGCGGCTGCACGAGCGGCCACGGCGTCTGCGGTGTCAGCCGCCTGTCTCCCCGGTCGCTCGTCGCGACGATCACCTTCATGGCTGCGGGCATCGCCACTGTCGCGATCATGAATGCCATGGGTCTGGAGGTACTGAAATGAGGATTGCTTTGCCAAGCCTCGTCGCCGGCACGCTCTTCGGCGCGGGCCTTGCGCTCGGCGGCATGACCGACCCTGCACGGGTGCGCGGGTTTCTCGATCTCTTCGGCGATTGGGATCCGACCTTGGCCTTTGTCATGGGCGGCGCCGTCATCGTCATGGCCATCGTTTGGCGGATCGTGCCTCGCATGGCCGCGCCGCTGTTCGAAGAGAAGTTCCATTTCCCGACGCGCGACGACCTCGATAGCCGCCTTATCGGCGGAGCGGCGCTGTTCGGCATCGGCTGGGGCATCGCCGGCCTATGCCCCGGCCCGGGCATCGCCGCGCTGGTCATCGCGCCGTGGTCGGCGGCAGTATTCGTCCTGGCATTGCTTGCGGGGATGACGATCATACGCCTGTTCGAAGGAGAAGGCCGATGAAGATCACTCCTGTGACCGACGATTTCGCAGTCGGTCCGCAACCCCGGCCCGAGGATCTCCCCGCGCTGGCGAAGGCCGGCTTCCGCACGCTGATCTGCAACCGGCCCGATGGGGAGGAAAGCGATCAGCCGGGAGTCGCGGAAATGCAGGCGGCGGCCGAAAGCTCAGGCATGGCGTTCCACCATATTCCCGTCTCGGGCGGCGAGTTTCCCGATTCCGCAATCGATGCCTTCGGCCGCGTCCGCAGCAATGCCGATGGCAAGGTGCTCGCCTATTGTCGCACTGGCACCCGAGCGATCACGCTCGATGCACTGGCGAACTGCGACCGGCTGTGCAGCGATGCACTGATCGAAAGGGCCCGCGAGGCCGGGTACGACCTGTCCGCGCTCCGCCCCCGGCTCGGCGACTAACGCCGCGTTCACACCGGAAGGAATTGCCGTGGCCCAGAAGCTTGTTCACGAGGTCGTCATCGTCGGCGGAGGTACGGGCGGGATCGCCACCGCCGCCTCGATGCTGAAACGGCGCCCTGCGCTCGACCTTGCGATCATCGAGCCCGCCGAAACGCATTCCTATCAGCCCGGTTGGACGATGGTCGGCGGAGGCATTTTCGACGCATCGGTCACGCGTCGGCCGATGGCCAGCGTGATGCCTCGACGAGCCCACTGGATTCGTCAGGCCGCCGCCAGCTTTCAGCCAGACGAAAACCAGGTCACGCTGAGCGATGGCTCGACGGTAGCCTATGGGCTGTTGATCGTTGCCCCGGGTATCCGACTGGCGTGGGAAAAGATCGCTGGGCTCGAGCAAACGCTGGGCAGCAACGGCGTAACCTCCAACTATCGCTACGATCTGGCGCCCTACACCTGGCAACTGGTGCGGAATCTCCGGTCCGGACGAGCCATCTTCAGCCAACCGCCCATGCCGATCAAATGCGCCGGTGCACCGCAGAAAGCGATGTATCTTTCGTGCGACGCCTGGCGCGAGCGGGGCGTGCTCGATGCGATCGATGTCGAGTTCCGCACGGCAGGAAACGCTCTGTTTGGGGTCAAGGAATTTGTCCCCGCGCTCGAGGAATATGTCGAGCGATACGGCATTGCCCTCAAACTCGAACAGAATCTGGTCGCAGTCGACGGCCCCGGGCGAACCGCCACATTCAGCACCGCGAGCGGTGAGGAAACCGTCGACTTCGACTTGCTCCATGTCGTGCCCCCGCAGGTCGCCCCGCAATTCGTCGCCGATAGCCCGCTGGCCAACCCCGAAAGCGGTTTCGTCGATGTGGACAAGTTCACGCTCCGCCACGTCCGCTACCCCAACGTCTTCGCGATCGGCGATGCAGGATCGACCCCCAATGCCAAGACCGCGGCGGCGGCGCGCAAGCAGGCGCCGATCGTGGCGGTCAATGCGCTCGCCGCGCTCGACGGCGCTGCACCCGTGGCCAATTACGATGGCTACGGCTCCTGTCCGCTGACCGTCGAACGCGGCAAGATCGTGCTGGCCGAATTCGGTTATGACGGGAAGCTGCTGCCCAGCTTTCCCAAATGGCTGATCGACGGCACGCGTCCCCGCAA
>Ga0210038_1000730_pt1 | contig 18775 bp, 19 predicted proteins | sample CryGeyCG2114_020_FD_183970 | JGI IMG/M metagenome (GOLD analysis project Ga0210038, IMG submission 183970) | Groundwater microbial communities from aquifer - Crystal Geyser CG15_big_fil_post_rev_8/21/14_0.20 (SPAdes) (version 2) | ecosystem: Environmental > Aquatic > Deep subsurface >... | reverse complement strand
TCATCGACCGGATAGACGCGCTCGTGGCCGAGCCGGGCGGCGAGATGCGCCGCGATCAGGCTCGATTCGTTGCGCCGGGTCATGCGCTTGTCGATCTGTGCGACCAGCTCCCCGGTCAGCGCGCCCCCTGCATGGCGCTCGGGAGCAGGCAGGCGGAGCCACTGGACCAGCGCCGAATCGGGTTCGCCGATCGCGAGGAAAAGCGCCGCCAGCCGCCGCCGTTGCGCCGGCTCCCGCTCGGTGCCTTGTTCATCCAGCAGCTCGCGGACTTCGCGATCCGCTTCGGGCCCCGACACGCCGAGCGCGGCGCGTGCGGGCCCGGGGTTGGGGCAATAGTTTTCCGCAGTGTCGGGGTAGGCGTGCGCATAGGCGCGCAGGAAGTCGCATTGCGGCCCGTCGAGATTCTCGATCGCGATGGCCTCGGGGCGCCACTCGGCAAGCCGGTCGAGCAGCGGGGCGAAGCGGGTGCGGTCGAAATCCTCGGGTAGAGAGCTGAGATGCGCTGTGCCGAGTACAAGCACCTCGCTCAGATCACCCCGCTCGCGCGCAGCCTCGTCGACGATGGCGACCGGATCGGTTGGGGTGGCTGCGGCTTGGGCGGGCGCCGCTGCGGCGACGAGCAGGCTGGCGATAAACAAGGTCATGACACTCTCCGTTTCCGGAGACGTGTCATGCCTATATAATACAGTCAATCCTCGCCCGGAGGACCGCAGCTCAGCCGTTGAAGTTCGCCGGATCGGGGCCGAGACGACCATCGTCGGTATCGAGCGCATCGATCCGCGCCATCTGCTCCTCGCTCAGTTCGAACGACAGGGCGGCAAAATTCTGCTCGATATGCTCGCGGCTAGTCGACTTGGGGATCGGGCAGAGCCCGTGCTGAATATGCCAGCGCAGCACCACTGCGCTCGCTGGCTGGCGCGTCTCGCCGGCAATCTCCTGGATCGCGGCGGCATCCATCCCGCCGCCCTGCCCAAGCGGCGACCAGCTTTGCGTGACGATGCCCATGTCCTCGTGAACCTTGCGCAGTTCGCGCTGCTGGAAGCTCGGGTGCAGTTCGATCTGGTTGAGCGCCGGGGTGACGCCGGTCTCGTCGACGATGCGCTTCAGATCTTCCTTGCGGAAATTGGACACGCCGATCGACTTCGCCTTGCCCTGGTCGCGCAGGTCGATCAGCGCCTTCCACGTGTCCACGAACAGGTCCTTATCAGGGCAGGGCCAGTGGATCAGCAGCATGTCGACATGGTCGCGCCCCAACCGCGCGAGGCATTTGTCGGCAGCCTTGAGCGTCCGGTCGTAGCCCTGGCTCTCGTTCCAGATCTTGGTCTGGAGGAAGATATCGGACCGCTCGCCGATCCCCTCGCCCACACCGCGCTCGTTGCCATAGATGGCCGCCGTGTCGACCAGCCTATAGCCGGTTTCGAGCGCGGTCTTGACGGCTGCGGGCGCCGTCTCCTCCTCGATCTGCCAGGTACCGAAACCGAGCTGTGGAATCTGGCAGCCGTCGTTGAGGGCGAGGGTGGGGTAATCGGTCATGGGGTCTCCTTTACCCTATCAATGATGCAGTGCAGCAATGTTTCCGCGGCTTGACTGCCAACCCGCAGGCTCCTACCTCGCGCCCCGCATTTGAAGCGGCACACCCGTTTCTCCATTCCATCCCCTGGTCGAGTCCTGTCGAAGGACCTTGTGGATCCCCTGGCAGGGGAAAAGGCGTAATCATGGCAAATGTGACCGTAATCGGTGCCCAGTGGGGCGATGAGGGCAAGGGCAAGATCGTCGACTGGCTTGCCAGCCGCGCCGATGCCGTCGTGCGCTTCCAGGGCGGGCACAATGCCGGCCACACGCTGGTCGTCGGCGACAAGACCTACAAGCTCTCGTTGCTGCCGAGCGGGATCGTCACGGGCACGCTCAGCATCGTCGGCAATGGCGTGGTACTCGATCCCTGGCATCTCAAGGCCGAGGTCGAAAAGCTCGAGGGGCAGGGTGTCGAGATCAATCCCGACAATTTCGCCATCGCCGACAATTGCCCGCTGATCCTGCCGATCCACCGCGATCTCGATGGCCTGCGCGAAACCGCGGCGGGTTCGGGGAAGATCGGCACCACCGGGCGCGGCATCGGCCCGGCCTATGAAGACAAGGTCGGCCGCCGCGCGATCCGCGTCTGCGATCTCGCGCATCTCGACCATCTCGAACCGCAGCTCGACCGGCTCTGCGCGCACCACGATGCGCTGCGCGCCGGTTTCGACCAGCCGCCGATCGACCGCGAAAGGCTACTCGCCGAGCTGCGCGAGATCGCACCCTTCGTGCTGCAATTCGCGCAGCCGGTGTGGAAACGCCTCAAGAAGGTCCGCAAGGCGGGCGCCAAGATCCTGTTCGAAGGCGCGCAGGGCGTGCTGCTCGATATCGACCACGGCACCTATCCCTTTGTCACCAGCTCTAACACCGTCAGCGGCACCGCCGCGGCGGGCAGCGGGCTCGGTCCCAATGCCACCGGTTTCGTGCTCGGCATCGTCAAGGCCTACACCACGCGCGTCGGCAGCGGGCCATTCCCGACCGAGCTAGAGGACGAGGTGGGCAAGGGTATCGGCGAGCGCGGTCATGAATTCGGTACCGTCACCGGGCGCCAGCGCCGGGTGGGCTGGTTCGACGCCGTGCTGGTACGCCAGACCTGCGCGATCAGCGGCGTCACCGGTATCGCGCTGACCAAGATCGACGTGCTCGACGGGCTCGACGAGGTAAAGATCTGCACCGGCTACCGCCTCCACGGCAAGATCATGGACTACTTCCCCAGCCACGCGGCGGATCAGGCCGCAGTCGAGCCGATCTACGAGACCATGCCGGGGTGGAAGGAATCGACTGCCGGTGCGCGCAGCTATGCCGACTTGCCCGCCAATGCGGTGAAATACATTCAGCGCGTGCAGGAACTGATCGAAACGCCCGTGGCGCTGGTCTCCACCAGCCCGCAGCGCGAGGACACGATCCTGATGCGCGATCCGTTCATGGATTGATGCGCAGTTCAGTCATTGCGAGCGTCGCGAAGCAATCCAGTCCTGCGCTGTCCTTTGGATAGCACGCCTCGCCGCGGAGCCTTCGGCTCCTCGCAATGACGAATTAAGAGTTGGTCGTTATGGTGCCCACACCATGCGCGGTCTCGCTCTTTCACTCGTGCTCCTGTTCGCGGCCTGCCTGCAGCCGGTGCCGGTCGCGCAGGCGCAGCAGGCGCGCGCGGGCGAGCGCGCCGATTTCGTCCTGATCGACAAGTCCGAACGCAGGCTGTGGCTCTATCAGGGTGGTCGCGTGATCCGTGCCTATAGCGGCCTGCAGTTCGGCGACCAGCCGATCGGCCACAAGCGCTTCCAGGGTGACGAGCGCACGCCCGAGGGGCGCTATACGATCACCTACGGCAATCCGCAGTCGAGCTATTATCTCAGCCTGTTCATCGACTATCCCAACGCGGCGGACCGGGCCTATGCCAAGGCACGCGGGCGCTCGCCGGGCGGGCTGATCTTCATCCACGGCCAGCCCAACGGCCTCGCCTTCGACGAGCGGATTCCGGGCGACTGGACCGATGGCTGCATCGCGCTGTCGAATGCCGAGATCGAGGAGCTGTGGAGCCTCGTGCCCGACGGGACGCCGATCGAGATCCGCCCCTAGCCGCGCCGCTCTTCGAGCATCGCCACCTGCAGCTGCAGGCGCTTCACCTCGCGCAGCACGCTGAGCAGGTTCATGCGCGAATAGAACCATTCCTTGATGAAGCCCTGCATGGTCAGCAGGCCGAGCGTCACAATCCCCCACCACAGCGCCTGGTCGAGCCCCGGAGCGGTAAAGAAGCGGTAGCCGCAATAGACCAGGGCGATCCCGACCGGCACCGCGAAGACGAAGATCAGCTTGGCCCAGCCGCCCAGCGGCCCGGCCAGCACGTCGCCCATCTGGCTGAACATGCCGCGCCCCTCGTCGAGCCCGGCGAGGAAGGCCTTGTCGTCGGCGTCGAGCGCGCCGCGGATACGGTCGTCGATATCGGTCATGTGTCGTCTCCTGTAAGCACCGCCTTTAGCTTGCGGCGGGCGTGGAAGAGGCGCGTCTTGGCGGTGCCCGGTGGCACCTCCTGCACCTCGGCGATCTCGGCGAGGGTGAGCCCCTCGACGAAGAACAATTGTGCGGCGAGCCGCTGGTTGGGCGGCAGCGCAGCGAAGGCCTGACGGATGGCCACCGCCTCCTCCGCCGAAGCGGGTAAGGCGGGCTCGTGCTCGCTCGCGCCGCTCCGCACCCGGTCGGCCTGCGCCCTGCGGATGCGATCGGCACAGCGCCGGCGCAATATGCCGAAGGCCCAGGGCGCGAAGCGCGCGGGATCGCGCAATGTGCCGATGCCGCGCAGGATCGACAGCCATGCCTCCTGCACCACCGCAAGTGCTGCCTCGTCCTCGGCGAGCAGTCGCCGTGCGGTCCGCGCGAGCCGCGGTTGCCAGCGCGCCGCCAGTCGTTCGCCCGCGCGCCGGTCTCCCGACTGCACCAGCGTGACGAGCAATTCGTCATAGAGCCGCGCCGAAGCGGGTGGTCCGGCCGTTCTGCCCCTCGTTGTCATGATGCGATAGTCGCAGCAGCGGGGCGAAAGGTTCAATCACCCGTGTGGATTTTGCCCATCTTCTTGACGTGTCCACCTTTTGTTCGCATTATGTTCGGTATCGGAGCAAGGAGTGCGAGTCGATGCAGGCGGATTTCGAATATGAGCCGGTGTAGCGCGGCGCGAGCTTCTAGAGTCTTTGACAAGAGAAGTTAGAGCACTCAGCTGCGGCTGATGTAGAGATCATCCTTCGGCGCGCGAGCCTTCTCCGGCAAGCCGCGGATCAGCACGCGCCCGGCCTTGTGCCAATCGCTCACCGCCTTGCTCAGATCCCGGTACGTTATGACGTGATCATCGAGGACGGTGGTCCAGAGCATCTTCCAGAGAATGCCATTCGCAGGGGCTCGGTCGATGTTCTCCAGCGCAGCCTCAATGGCCTTTGCGCGATCTCTTAGAAGCAACTGAGCACTACGTTCAGAAGGGTCTGAGAAGCCTGCTGCGGCGAACATATCGTGCTGCCCGGTCTTCTCGGCTCGCTTGGCCGCTTTCACTCTCGATCGCTGATCAGACTGCACTTGGAGTGCAGTGGCTTGAGCATCGCGAAACAGCCGCAGCCCTTTCTCATGCCGGCTCAGGAAGATCAGCTTGTAAAGCGCGCGATCGCTATCGACCTTGTCGACCGTTATGGCGGGGGCGTAGTCGTAGCCGCCCATGCGCGCCAATGCGCCACGCGCCATATCGGTGATATGTGCTTCGCGTGCTGACGACTCCAGGCTGGCGATCTCGGCTTGCCACTGTTCCTTGGGCGCAACGATGCTCAGCCAATCGACGAGAGCTGGCATCAGGTCGGTGCCGGCAAAACGATTTGCGAAATCGAACATGAAGTTGAGCAGAACTTCGGTGTTTTGTGCGCTGATCAGGCCGGAAAACTGGCGCGGATCGGGTAGGCCCAGCGGATCAACGACGACGAACCGAAATTTCGAGGCAGCCACGGCGCGGGCGATCGTCGGAGCATGATCTTCTGCAAGGCCGCGATAGCAATGGGCCTTCACGCCGTCGAATAGCGATACTGCGTGTTGCAGCTCTTCGAAGTTGTCCTTCTCGACCAGATGCGCGGTGAACTGCACGTTGACACCAACTTTCGCCAGGGCCTCTTTCGCTTCGGCCATCCTGCGCAGTGCGATGCCGAAGGAGGTATCGCTATAATCGGCGGCCCGCGATTTCCATGGGCCTGCGAACAGGTCGACATAGGCAAAGCTGCCGAAGCGGCCGACCTTCATCAGTTGATCGCGGAGATAGCGGTCTAGAAAGGTGTGTTTGACCAGGGCCTGCTCACGCCCCTCGTAGTGAGCGGAATCAAGCATCAGGCGCGGGCTTTCACCGGCCAATCATTCCATTCCCGATCGTCGAGCGTGCGGCCCCCGGTCTTCGGCCTAAAACCGCCCCACTGCTTGAAGAAGAACGGCACATTCTGCGCGAGGCAGGCATCGCGTATCTCACGCGCCCAATCGATGTGCATCACTCGCGCATTTGGCCCACTCTCCCCGCCAGCAATCACCCAATGGATCCCAGTTAGGTCGATCGCGCCAACAGGGCCGATCAGCGGTTCGACCGAAAGGAAACGGACAGCGGAAGGCGCATCTCTTAGGTGGTCGATCCGGGCAGTGCCGCGATGATCTTCGACCGATACGCCGGTCCAGATATGGTCGGGTGGAACGCGATCGGAATACCGGCTCCTTAGGTAGTCGCGCATCAGCGAGCTGCGTTTCGTCAGCACCTGATAGGTGTGCCAGTTGGCCTCTTCCATTGTATCGAATACGGCGTCGATGAAGATCTTCGGCACGTCCTTATGGAATAGGTCGCTCATTGAATTGACGAAGATCATTCGGCCACGTCGCCATCGTTTCGGCTGGTCGATACGATCAGGCCTCAATGTCAGGTCAAACCCGTTCTCGAAAGGATGACCCGGAACACCCCTAAACCTCTCGGCAAACCGCTCCGCGTAACAGTTGTCGCAACCAGTTGTTATCTTGGTGCAGCCGGTGACGGGGTTCCATGTCGCATCCGTCCATTCGATCGCGCTGTGATCAGCCATATGGCTCCTCCGTTTGCCTCTCCAGCAAAGCCTTGGTGCCGGAGTCAGGAAAAGAGTCGATAAAATCACGCAGGTCAACACTTCCGTGTTGCCGCCGCCGCATGGTCAGAAGGGCACCAGTCAGCTTGCGGCGGCGACTTCCACCACGTCCGGCCGCACGCACTTCAGCAGGCCCTGCGCGCCGCCCAGGACGATCTGGCCGGGATTGGCCGGGTCGATGCTGAAGGTGTCGCCGTGAACGAAGGCCACGCCAGGATCGGCGCAGCTGCCCGCTCACAGGAATGCTGCCACATTGGTTGCCACGATGCGCAGGACCTTGTTCGCAGCGGCAGGATCGAACACTCCGGGGTTCGCCGCCGAAATGCCGAGCTTGGTCCCGACCGCGTGGGCGACGGAGGCGACCTCGCGCAGGGCAAACCATTCGCCGCTGTTCTGCGTGAAAATCTCGCCACAGGTGATCAGGCGGAACAGTTTGCCAGGCGCGGCGTCGTCCAGCGCAACCCCGTCGATCCGCGTGTCCGCCGAGGTGGCAATGCGCGCCCCGCGTGACGCAGTGAAAACCACACCCATGCCTTTGAGGATCGCCGTGCTGTCGCTGTTCGACCGGACCTCATTGCCCTTGAATACCGGGTAATGATAGCGGCCAAGGGCGACCAGCGAGGCGGTTGCAAAGCCGGACAGGGCCGTATTGATCTCGGCAAGGATCGCCGCGTTGCTGTAGGTCGGGGCGACGTTGCTGGCCGTGCCATCATAATTCTTGTCGAAAGTGACGGTTCGATTGACGCCATCGACATTGACTACGAGCGTCTTGTTCACGGTCGAACAATCACCCAACCGCTTGCCGAGACTGGTGTCGTAGTAGCCTGCGGGCGCCGTGCCAGCGTGCGTAGGCCGCTCGTCGAGATCAAGCCCGCTCAGCGCCTGCCCCGTCAGCCCGACGCCACCCGCCTTGCGCTGATAGCCATGCTTGTGCGTGAACCACAGAGGGCCTTCGTATTCGTCCGTCACGCTGCTTTTCCCGAAGATCACATCGAAGGCGCTGCTTGTCTCGTCGGCGACAATTGCCGAGGAGGCTCCGGTCGTGCTTGAAACGATACGCAGGACGGTCGCGCGCAGCGTACTTGTCTGCACGGCGCGGGGTTCGTGATCGGGCGCCGACACGCGCCAACCATTGTGATCCGCCGTCGCTGCGCCGACCCAAGCGTCAAGGAAAGACACGGGCGCGCCCGATGCTATGTAACAGGCTGTCAGGGCGATGTGGCTCACCAAGCCGGAGCCTAGGCTTTGTAGCTGAAACGCTCGGTCGATATCTGGATCGGGTGTAATATCCAGGGTGTCAAAGACACACCGCAGAAATTCGAGCCGCATCGGCCGGCTAAACGAGCCGCTGTCGTGGACGTAGACCGCCGATCCGTTACCGGCCTCAAAGCGGCAATCCACGAACTGGGAAAGCTCGCCCGATGAACCTCCGTAGCCGAGTGCCGCGCCACCTCCGCTTGCTGATGTCTTGAGGTGGACTCGGTTCATCCGCCGATTTCGATTGGGAGTTGCCCCCGATCCCTCGAAGTGTGTAGAATATCGGACGTTTACACAGTGAACATAGATGCCATCGAAGCGGGCGTCCGCATCGTGGCGCACTGCATCATAGATCGTCTTGTCAGGCGTCGCTCCGGGTACGCTGGCTTCGATCTGAGCGGTATCGTCCCCGACCACATGGACGTGACTCTTCATGGCGATGAAAGCGTTGATCGCGCCCGCGCCTACACCAACCACCTTGGTGTAATGCGCGGTCTGATTGGGCACGAACCTGCCCGATACCCTCACCTCATACTGATTGTCCGCGCTCGCGTCCTTGATGCTGTCGATGGCGTCTTGGATCGCATTGAGGCCGGTAAAATCCGCGCCCGAGGCTGCATCGGAATTGGCGGTGACAACGGTATATTGCACCCCCTCCGAAACCTGCCGCCTGACCCGCTCCTGGCGGATAACCTCGCGCATCATTACCAGCAACTCCGGCTGCGGATCGACCGCCTCTAGCGGCGTCCAGAACTGATCGACGACCGTGATCCTGATTTCGGATGCAGCAGCCGCGATCGTGCCAGCCTGGAGGTAGAATTTCAGGTTCTGGCTGGTGTCGCCAGCAGTCCAGACCGGAATGAAATCGAACGTCCAGACAAGGCGGTTGCGATCGGCGTCGTAGCTATAATCATAGCTGAGCAACTGACTGGTGGCGGCGGCAGTGCCCACCATCGAACCGCCATATGCACGCTGGACGTAATTCTCGGTCTCGAAGACAATCTCGAGTCGCACCTTCTTGCCATTGTATTTTGCGAACTCGGCATCGTGGAGCGGGGCGAAGAAGTTGATGAACGATCCGTTGCCGATCTGGTCGACCGGCACGCGATAGCCGATATCGGGGGAGGCGAGGGCAATGGCACCGCCAAAGACCGAAACCGTCGGTGACGGCAGAAGGGTCTCGTTGTTAAACACCAGCGGGATGCGGGTCGTGGTCGTGTCATCAAGGCCGAGGATGCGATCTGCCGTCGCAAAGGGCTGGCGAATGTCGAAACCGATCTGGATTTGGTTGTTGGGGTTCAGCGCGGCCTTGGTGAAGCCGGTCTCGGTCGCATCGACCCCGGCGATATTCCAGTACCCATTGCTATCCCCAGTAGTACCAGTTTTCAGCGCGATGACGCCATTGGGCGCGTAGAAGCCAAGATACTCGCCCGCCTCGATGCCGGGATCAACCAGGAAGGTCTGAAGCCCCTCGTTGGTGACAGCGATCTCGACGGGTACAGATCCGGCGACCGGAACCTTGTCGTCACCGTCGACCGTAAAGCTTTGGATCCTTACGGTGCCGTTGCCCCGCCCAAAAACGCGCACCTGATAGATTCCGCCAGCGTATTTGGCGGGCTGCCCGAACACGTAAGTACCGGCCGTAAGACCAGACCCATCTACGGGATCCACCGGCCGCCCGATCGTCTGGAAAAGGGACGCGCCGTTGATGTAGTCGGCCAACACGCTGGTCTCGGGCAAGAAAGGTGAAACCAGATTGCTGATGATGTCGTGAAGCGCCGATGTCAGCGTCCAGGCCCCAGCGCCTGACGCGCCAGTCTTTGTATAGAGGTCGTTGTTCGCATCGTCGGCGTCGGCATAGACGAGCGCTACGCTGTCCGGATCGTGCGCGAGGTCGGCATCCAGTTCGGCTCTGGTTGCATAAACCACGTCGATCAGCGACCCGAGGCCCGCATTCGCGACCGCCGTTTCGATCAGGGGGCCGATCGCGCGCTGCTCCGACTTTTCTGGGTTGTAGGGCCCGCTCGCCTTCACCCCATCGATCGCGTAATCGCGATACACACTGTCGAATTTATCCTTGATCGCGCCCATCGTCTCGTCCTCCTGGTCAAGTCACCACGGCCGTCACCGGGCCGGTGGCAGCACTTGGATTGGCGGCGGCGTCGTATGCGCGCGCCCAGAAATAGTGGGTGCCGGCGGCAAGGCCGGCTTCGGTGTGGCTCTTCAGCTCGCCCAGGCTGCCGGTGAATTCGCCGCCGATCTGCACGGCGGTGGCCAGATCGTCGGCGGTATTCCGAAACAGCTTCACATGGTCGAAGGCGGCCTGCGGGTTGCGCCAGTCGATCACCGCCTCGCCCGCCGCGCCGGGTGCGGCGGCAAGGCTGGTGGGGGCCGGCACGCTGGTGGCGGCAGTGGGCGTGATGGTAACGGTGGCGCTCCACGCGCTGCTGCGGCCGCCGATCGAACGGGCGCGCACGCGCACTTCATGTTCGACACCACTGTTCACCGGGCCGCTGCGCGCGCTGAAATTCGCATCGTCGACCACCATGGTCACCCACTCGCCAGCGGGCGTTTCGCGCAGCTGCGCTTCATAGGTCAGGCCCTTGCGGCCGGGATCGTCCCAAGTGGCCGCAATCGCAACGCCATTGGCATCGCCGAAGGACAGCGGCACGGCCGACACTGCCAACCCGGTAGGCACGGCCAGCGTGGGATCGCCCTTGGGCGGGGCAGCGCTGGCGGGCGGGGTGCCTTCAACCGCTGTGGCATCGTCCAGCCAATCGCCAGGCTTTACCTGCGACAGCTCGACCTCGATCGACTTGGTGCGTACGAACAGCCGCAGGCGCTTGATCTCGAACCAGGCGTAGATGCCCATCACCTCTGTCTCGAGCCGGCAGAACCTGCGCCCCAACAGGTCCAGACCGCGCAGATCCAGCAGTGCGGTCAGATGCCAGCGATCGGGATCGAGGCTTTCGGCGTGTCGGTAGCCCACGCGTATCGCCTGGTTGTGATGCGGGATGTAATTGGCCGGCAGCGATTGCGGATCGCTGTTGGGATCGGAGGCGCTGTTCGGAACGATCAGGGTGTTCGCTTCCTGCTGGCGGTATCCGATCGCGGCTTCGGTATAGAGCACCTTGATCGCGCTGGTGCGGTGGCGGGTGGTCGGCCCCTGTTCCACGCTCAGCGCCTTGATCGCATCATCGGTGATCGTGATGTCCGGCGCTTCCCATCGGCCCGCCTGGATGTTCAGCCGGCCGTTGGCGTCCTGAAAGGCCCAGCCATCCGCCGCCTTCAGCATGTCGGCGAACACATCCTTGCGATCTTCGTTCACCAGCGAATAGCTGGCCCAGCAGCGCCAACGGGCAATGGTGCCGCCGGCCGCCGCGGGCACCTGATCGTCCGACACTGCGGCCTCGATCGCGATATTGGTCCAGTTTACGTTGTCGTATCCGCCGCCATAGCCATCGCTGTCGGCCCAGTAATTCGCCGTCACCAGCGCCCAGTTGTCCGACCAGGGCCAGGTTGTTGGATCGTCCACCCTTTGCGGCCCGGTGCCATAAACGACGAAGCCATCGCCATCGTCGTAGATCACAGCCGTGCTGTCTTGCCGCGGATCGTAGCAGGAGCACCCTTTGCGGACCTGCGAATATTCGGGCACCCGCCCGTTGTAGACGGCGTTGAAATCTTCCTGATCCACCGGATCGCAGATAATGGCGGCATGCGCGCAGCCGCGCTGCCGATGGTCGGCCGTCCATTCGGGGAAAATGGCGGTCAGCTCGCCGATCGCGCTCTGGTTCGGATCGCCCGGCCTGGTGATGATATGCACCGCGCCTTGGAAGCTGGCATCGCTGATCGTGCCGCTGCCGTCCACGGTTACCACTTCATCGTGCAGGCGATGCTCGAGGATGTCGTTCTCGTGGCCCGTGCCCAGCGTCAGGACCTTGCCCAGCGTGCCGTTCTTGCTCGCTTCGAAGCTCACCTGCCCGCTTGTATGGACGATGCCCCAGTGCTTCTTGCGCGATCCCACGGCCGCGCGCGTTTCGATCTGGCCATCTTCCGGCTTTGGCCGGCCTGGCTTGAACAGCTGCGACAGGCCGAACGTAATGGCAAAGGTGATCACATGCGCGATGATCGTGGCCGCCAGCTTGGACAGGCCCCATTTCACCAGCACGCCGGCTATGGCCTGGGGCATGGCACCCTCCAGGCGAATTCGGGTTCGATGCGCGCGATCTCGATCCCTTCGCCGCCGCGCGCAGCCATCATGGGCGCACCGTGATCGTCGCCCGCCTTCAGGCACAGGCTGGCCGTGGGGCGATGATCGGCATTGGCGATGATGCCCACGTCGCCGCGCTCGATGCCGGTCGATATCGCTACGCAGCCGAGCGCTAGTGCAGCATCACTTGCAACCTCCACCACGCCGTAAGGATCGCGGGCAATCCGGACAGCCTCGCGCCGATCGGGTCGGCGCGCATAGGTGCGCCCGGTCAGCGTTTCGGCATAGTCCAGCAGATCGATCGCGCAGTTCCGATCGGGCAGGCTGAAGGGATCGGCCAGCCAGCGCTGCAAGACCGCCTCGATCGCGGCCTCCATGGGCGATATGGCAAGTGCCATCGCCATCAGTAATCGGGCCAGGTGGTGGTGATGCCGCCAGCCAGCAGGCCGACGAACTCGAAGCCGCGATCGCCGGGGAAGCGCGCGTTCTGATCGGCATCAGTGTACATCGCATGGCGCGGTCGGCTGCGCAGGGCGAAGATCTGTTCGGCCGTCACCTCGATCGATCGTTCACCTTCTTCGGTGAACGAAAAGCTGGGCCGCAGCATGCGGAATGCCGCGATGGCAAAGGGCAGGTCCCAGCAGCGCTGGTTATACGGGTCGGCTTCGTCGGGCTCGCCATGGAACTGGATGTATGCGCGCACCCAGCGGCCGCGCGCTTCGGTGTTCCATTCCTCGCGGCACTTGGTCAGGATGTCCTGATCGATGCCGGAAAGGGTGAATTTCGCTTCAGGTGCTTCGCCGTTGATCGCCTGCTCGATGCCCGTCGCATCGCCCAGCGATCCGATGCCGAACCAGCTTTCCCCGTCGTTGGTGTCAAGCCGGCCGGTCTCGGCCCACAGGCGCACGGTATCGGTGGCGAATTCGAAGGCGAACAGGAACGAACATTCCACCTTCGCTCCCGCCAGATATGCGCGGATCGTGTCGGGAAACAGGCTCATACGAACCGCTCCACCAGCTCCAGCGACGGCGCGCCGTATCGCGCGCGGCGCAGCATCAGCTCGCCCTGGTCATCGTCCACCAGCCCGGCGATCATCGTGGGCTTCAGCTTCAGCGGTTCGTTGACATAGGCCGATCGGAAGCTGGGTGTCGTCTCGATCGTCGCAACGCTGCCTTGCCACGATACGCGCCGTGCGATGTAGGGATGCTCTCCCAGGCCGAAATACAGGCCCGCCTCCAGCAGCTGTCCGTATTCGCCGAAATCGACGGTGATCGTGCGCTGCCCCTGGACGGCGGAAGCGGTCACATCGCGCAGATCGTCGGCAAGATGCATGGCGCCGTCGCTGAACGTCGCGCCGTCGCTCCACGGCACCAGATGTGCGCCGATCGCGCTGTCCTTCGCCCGATGCCACAGGTCGAACAGCGGCACCCGCACCGCATTGGCGCGCCCTTCGAACAGCGCCATCATCGCGCGCCAGGCTTTCACCTCGTCGCCGAACAGATTGCCGAAGCTCAGCTTCAGGCCGAAGGGCGGGCGGATGGCTGGCGCCGATTGCGTAAAACCGTTCAGGCTGCGCGAAAGGCCCACCGTGGCGCGCGGCGGCAACACGGCGATATCCTGCGGGACCAATACGGCTGGCCAGTCGAAGATCATTGGCGCCGCTCCAGCGTATCCTGCACGCGCGACGCGGCGACCTGATCGTACCCAGCCACGGCGGCCTGCGCCTCGCCGCGGGCGATCTGGTTCATCTGGTCGAGTAGATCCTGCGTCACCACGGCACCGCGCAGATCGTAATAGTGAGAAGATCCGCCAGCTGTGGTTGCGCCTCGCATGGCGCCATTGTCGTTTGCACCGGCAGGATCGATGCGGCCCGGTGCCAGCGGCAGGAACAGGCCCGGCGCCGTACTGCGTTCGTTGACGGCGTAGATCTTGCCCGGCGATACCGGACCGCCTTCGGCACGCCCGCCGCCGAAGATACCCAGCACCGATGTAAACAGCCCCCCCAGCCAATCGCCTGCGCCAGCATCTTTCAAGGCCTCGGCCAGCGGGGCGATCAGCACCTGCTGGATGAACATGTCGATGACACCGCTCAGTAAGGGATCGTCGATACCGATTGCCCCGGTGATTGCGTCGCGCATGCCGGCGCGCAATTGCTCCAGTTCGTCGACCACCAGCTGCTGGCCCCAGCGACGCATTTCCTCGGGGCCCATGTTCAGATCGTCGGAATATCGATCCAGGGGGCCGCGCTGGTCCAGCCGCAGCCCTTCGCGCTGGGCTGCCTGCCGTTCCTCCAGCAGCGCGCGCGCCTGCGTGGCATCGAGGATGCGCCCTTGGGCGATATCCTGCTCCAGCAGCTTCTTCTCGATTTCCTGCTGCAGCGCCAGCGCGCGCTTCTCCAGCGCGAAGCGTTCATCCAGGCCCAGCGCCACGCCCGCCTGCGCGTCCAGCGCGTCGGCCTGCATGCCCAGCATCTCCAGCGCCATCGCATTCTCGCGCTCGGTGATGCGCTTCAGCTCCGCCTGTCCCAGCAGGCCGGGCTCCTGCACCACGATGGCGCCATCGGGGCCCACGGCTTCGCGCTTGCCATAGAGCAGGTCCAGGTGCTCCAGCATCGCCTGCTTCTGCGCGGCCGTGTAGTCCTTCTCGTTCAGGATCTGCCGTTCGCGCTCGGTCCGCTCTGCGCCCAGCAGGTCCATCCGGATCGCCAGTTCGTCATCGATGTTGGTGGTCAGCGCAAGGCGGGCGCGCAGCTCTTCCTGCTGCTGCTGGGCCAATTCCGAAAGATAGCGGTCCTCGATCCGCGCCAATTCGTCCGCCGCGCTGCGGCCCGATCGGCGCGATCCGCTGGAAGTGTTCCGACCAGCGCTGTTTTCGCGCTTCTCTTCCTTCTCTTTCTGCTCCTTCAGGCTCTTCTCGCCGTTGAAGATAGCTTGCTCGGCGCGCAGAATGTCCTGTCGAATGCGAGCCATCTGGGGCGAGAGGGGTGCGTTTCCGCCATGGCGCAAGCGCGCAATCTCTCCTTGGGCCATGCCCGAAAAACCGCCGCGATCTCTCGAACGGCGTTCCTCGAGCGCGAGTTGCGCAGCTTCTTCGTCGCGCAGTCGGCTGAGCTGTCCCTGCGCGCTGGCGATCTGGCTCTGGGTATCCGTGCGAGCGAGTGCGTTGAGCGCATCAATGGCCGACCAGGCTCTATCCTCGACTGCCTTCAGGCCTTTGTCAGTCTCGAAAAGCTTGGCGATCAGGGGCGAAAGCGCGGTGGCGGCGGCCCCAACGGCGATCGGCCAAGGGCCGCCGAGGAAGCTCGCGAGCGCACCGCCGCTCTTCTTGGTCGCATCGAGCGATCGGACCATCTGCAGTCCCTCGACCGCGAACGCCCGCATAGTCGGCTTGCCGCTACCGAACAGGCTGATGAGATCCGCCATGTTCAAGGCGAGATCGTGGGAGCTCGCCTTCTGCGCTTTCGTCGCACCGGTATTTGTCTCGAGCGTCGCGGCCTGCTCCTGAATAGCCGCGCTCATGTCCTTGCCATGGATGGCAGCCAGCTTCTGCGCTTTGGAAAGCTCTACACCCGCCCGGGCAGCTTCTGCCTCGGCCACGCGCAGCCGCTCCAGCCCCACCGATGCTTTCACACCTTCGCGAGCGAGATCCGCAGTTGACCTCTTGTTACTCTCAATCGCCTGATCCAGCTCGGCCAAAGCTGTCTTCGCCTGTTCGGTGTCGCCCGAAACGACCAGGGCGGTGCGCAGCGTCATCGTCTCAGCCCTCCCCGCCGTTCAGTTCGATCGTCGCCGCGCGTTCCATCACCCGCACGCCCTTCCACTGATCGGTGGTCACGGTAATGCCCGCCAGTTCCAGCCCGGCCTTGGCCGCGGTGTAATCCAGCCCGAGATAGCGATAGGCGCCCATGCCGATCGGCGCGGTGCGCCACTGGGTGGAAATGGCGGCATAGGCGTGGATGATCGGCCAGTTCTCCGGCCAAATCTCCACCTTGCCATTGGCGCTGCCCGATTGGCGCAGCTGCTCGATCACCTCGGCCGGAAAGCCGAAGGCCTCGGCATCGGCCACCGCATCGTCCGGCCCGGCGGCACCGCGCACCAGGGCGCGGGCCGCCGCCTTCAGTTTCCCTCCTTCGCCCCGTTCAGCGCGGCGAAGTATGCCTTGACGATCGCCTTGCGCGCCCAGGGCAGGCGGGTCACCTGGTCGCGGACCTTGTCCGAATACTCCAGCGCCTTGCCCTCGACGTCGCCGATATCGTGCAGCTCCACGATGATGCGCTCGAGGAATGCCTTCACGCTGGTGGCATCCATCATGTCGAAGCTCTCGGCCTCGTCCATGCCGATCGCGCGGAAAGTCGCGGCGAAACTCTGATCTTCGAACCCGCCGTCCACCGGCACCTTGGCGGTCACCTTGTGGCGGAAGGTCGGCTCTGCGGCCAGTTTGAACATGGGTATAGATCCTTCTCAGAAGGGCCTGGGGCGCGCCTGTCGCTGCCCGGCCGCAGGTGGTGGTCAGGTCAGCGTGATGGTCCACTGATCGTCGCCGTCGTCGGTGGGCAGCGGGGTCAGCGACAGCGGCCATTCGGCCACGTTCTGCGACTGCTCGTATCCCGGCAGGCGGCCCAGCGAACAGGTGGGCGCATCGATCGTCACGGTCTTGCCGGCCACGGTGCCGTGCACCAGCTGCACCGCCTGGCGCGTGCGCGCCTCGGCAATCGTGTACGGATCGAACGTGGTCAGCGGCAGCGCTTCGACCCGTGCCGAAATGCTCTCGCTCCGATCGACGATCAGCATTTCCTCGCGGCCGATCAGCAGGCGCTGCTGGACGTCATTGCCCAGGTTGAAGCCAAACTGCGAAAGCACCATTGCCTGGCCGCCCACGCTGAAGGCCGGCGTGTTCTTGTTGCTCGCCACCTGCGGCACCTGGAAGGCCGAATGATCGGGGGTGGCGCGCGCCGCCTCGGCAGGTGTGTTGAACAGTCCCATCAGCGTGAACCGCGCCACGGGGATGCCTTGGGCATTCAGCGTGATGTTGGCAGTGCCGCGCACGCCGGTCAGCTTGTGCTGGGTGTTGCCCATCCAGAAATAGATGCTGACCGATTCATGCCCGTCGCTCACCGGGTTGTAGGTAACGCTGGTGGCGGCCACGATCGTCTCGGCCACGGCGCAGGCGCGCAGCACCGGGCCCCACGCCGGCGCGGTGCCGGCAGCGCCCGAACCCTGCAGTTCGATCGATCCCGTCAGCGTGGCATAAAGCCCGGCGGGGATCGTTTCCTGCGCGCCCAAGTGCGGGCGCTCGATGTTGCGGGCGATGTCCTGGCCTTCCATCGGCCGCAGCTCGACATCGGTCATCAACATGGCGTTGGCCGCGGCCGGCGCGGCATCGGTGCCATATGTGCCCTCGGCCTTCGCCAGGATGATCTTGGTCTTCCACTTGATCGGATCGGCCATTTACCCCTCCTTCGTTTCGGGCTTGGTCGGCGCGGTGGTTTCCGCGGGCGGCTGGGCCGGGCGCGGCTCGGCCGGTCTGGTGTGCGCGGTGCGCTCCAGCTTGCCGGTGCCGGCATCGGCCACGTAGCTGCCGCCCTTCTTGGGCAGCGCGATCGGCGCGGGTTTCTTGGGCTTGGTCATGTCGATGGAATCCTCAGCTGGTCATCCAGGGCGAAATCGATTTCGAAGATCAGGGCACCGCCGCTCGCGCCGATCAGGTCGGCCTGGGCCAGCTTGAAAACGCCGATCGCGTCGTCCGGCGCCCATCCGGCCACGGCATTGATCGTGGCGCGCACCAGCGGCACCAGGCTGGCCACGGCCTTGGCACGCAACGGATCGCCCGCCACGCGCACCACCAGCACCACCTTCACGATTTCATCGAAGGCCTGGCGGTAGAGGCCAGTCGCAGCATCGGCTGCGCCCCCGCGCAAACCGCCGGGCAGCACAAAGCCGCCGGTGCGCGATGGCAGTCGGTTCTTCTCGATCAGCTCGGCAAACTCGCCTGCTTCGCGCAGCTCGCCCGCAAGGTCCGGGACCTGCGCCTCGATACGGGCCTTGACCTCCTCGATGCGGAAGGGCGCGCTCATATGAAGCCCTTCAGGTTGTCTTCGGTGAAGGGCCGCTCGCGATCGTTGGTGCGCACGCCGCTGCCGCCCGTGCCTTCAGGCTCCACGCCTTCGGCCGGCAGGCGGATGGTGCCGGCCGCGATTTCGCGCAGGCCGCGCATGGCATCCTTGTGATCCTCGGCAATCTTCTTGTCGGGCTCGTAGGTATGCAGCTTGTAGATCGTGATCGCCGCGGCCAGATCCGCCAGCAGCGGCGGCGTGGTGGCCAGCGGCAGCCTGTACCGACCGGCCAGGTATCCATCGATGACGGCATCCGTATCGGCGATTGCGCCGTCGACCACGCCTGCATCGACCATGCCCGATCCGTCACGATCGGCAAGCTGCAGCAGCAGCTCATCGCCGAAGCGCGCGGTCAGTTTGGCAAGGTCGGTATAGGGCATGGATCAGATGCCGCCGAAGACGCGCGCGACCAGCGCGTGCAGATCTTCGGGATCTACTTCGCGTTTCCCGCCGGCTGCCATCAGCGCGGTCAGCTCTTCCACCGCATCGCGATCGGGCGTGTGA
>Ga0210038_1000716_pt1 | contig 19139 bp, 20 predicted proteins | sample CryGeyCG2114_020_FD_183970 | JGI IMG/M metagenome (GOLD analysis project Ga0210038, IMG submission 183970) | Groundwater microbial communities from aquifer - Crystal Geyser CG15_big_fil_post_rev_8/21/14_0.20 (SPAdes) (version 2) | ecosystem: Environmental > Aquatic > Deep subsurface >... | reverse complement strand
CCGACTGCTGAAGGCGATGAGCCGCAACTACACGGTCGAGGAATACCTCGAACGGACCGGACGCTTGCGCACCCTCATCCCCGACCTGGCGTTGTCGACGGACCTGATCGTCGGCTTCCCCGGCGAGACCGAAGCCGAGTTCCGCATGACCTTGGATTTCGTCGAGAAAGGCGACTTCTGCTCGGCCTACTGCTTCAAATTTTCCGCCCGCGAGACGACCCCCGCCGCGGCGATGGAGGGGAAGATTCCCGAGCCGGAGATCGAACGCCGGCTGGACCTCCTGCTCAAAGCGGTCAACGCCCGGACGCGCAAGCACCTGCGCGCGATGGTCGGGACCCGCGTGAAGCTGCTGCTGGAAGACAAGACGGACGGACGAACCCAATACCACTTCAAGGGACGCCTCGACGCCCCGGGAGAGCCCGGAAGCATCGTCGAGGCCGAAGTCACCGGCCATTCCCCGACCGCCCTGAAGTGCACGGCGCTGGCCGAGAGAACGGCGGCTTAATAAACGGAATATTTACGCGCTTTGGGCGCGTGGCTCGCGGTTTCCGCTTCGCGGAAACACGCGAGCTCGAAAGACAACGGCAACCGCGCTTGAACGGCCGCTCCCGCGCATCACGCTCCTGCAACTGATTCGTGGAATCCCTTCGGGATTCTATTCTTATGCGTGGAGGCGCGTTCGCCCGGGAGGGCCGGGCCGTTGCCGTTGGAGCTCGGCGAATTGCGAAGCAATTCGTCGAGCCACGCGCCCAAAGCGCGTAAGTATTCCGTTCCTTTTTAGGCCGCCGCTCTACTTGCCCCTCGGGCCGTTTCTTAGTATCGTAGTTTTGATGAAACACCCGAACGGAAAGAGCTCGACCGAGCGCCGCAAAGCGCCCCGCGTTTCGGTCGTCAGCGACCTGGTCGAACCGATCGTGCTCCGCTACGCGGCCGATGACAAGCCGTCGAAAGGGGCGAGAAAGGAAGACGCGATTCCCAAGCACCTGCGAACGCAGCCCGCAATCCTGACCAACCTTTCCCAGGGCGGCCTGGCTCTCATCACTTTTTTGGCGCCGCCCCGTACGAAATGCTTCAAGATGACGCTCACGATCCCCGGCCTCGATCATCTTCCGATCGAGGGGAGGGTCGTCCGCGTGGCGAAGAAGGGCGAGACATTCTCGGTCGGCATTGAATTCACGAAGATCGCCAAGAAGTACCAGAAAGCGATTCAGCGCATGGCCGACGACGACGCGGACTGCAACACCCGCGTCTCCCTCGGCTTGCCGGAAGCCTGCGTTCCCGACTGCGGCTTCCACTACCTCTGCACGAAGACGCAGAAGGCGCCGCACTGGCCCCCCAAAGCCTGAACCCAATTCTCCTCGCGATCGTCGGCCCGACGGCCTCGGGAAAAACCGATCTCGCGATAGAACTCGCGCGCCGCTTGAACGGAGAGATTCTCTCCGCCGACATGGGTCAGTTGTACAGAAAGCTCGACGCCGCCACCGCGAAACCCGATCCGAATCTCGACGTCCCCTATCACGGAATCGGCATCCTCGACCCGGCAGAATCGTCGGACGCGGGTTCCTACGCCCGTTTCGCAGAACCCGTCCTGCGGGATATCCGCTCGCGGGGAAGGCTTCCGATCCTCGCGGGGGGCGCGGGACTTTACCTCCGGGCCCTGCTCGAAGGCTTCGACGATCTCCCGCAGCGAGACAACGCGCTGCGGGAAGCGCTTAAGAAGCGCGCCGACGAGGAGGGGCGGGAGTCGCTCCATAAGGAGCTGGAGACGGTGGACCCCGCGGCCGCGAAGAGCATCCCGCCGGGAAACATCAATCGGGTGATGCGGGCACTTGAAGTCCACCGGCTGACCGGGCGGCCGATTTCCTCGTTTTGGGACCGGGCGCAAAGACCTCCGCGGCACCCGGCCGTCTTTATCGGAATCTCCTGGGAACCGGAGACGCTGCGGGAACGCATCCGAATCCGGGCGGGTGCGATGTTTCCCGCCCTTCTCGAAGAAGTCCGCAGTCTCGTCCCGTCCCACTATCTCGGTCTCGAGCCGGGATTTCGCTGCCTCGGATATCCGGAGGCCGTCGCCTGCGTCCGGGGGGAAATGGGAGAGGGCGAGGCGCTCGAAGCGATGATCCGAAGCACCTGCGGCTACGCCAAACGCCAACGGACCTGGTTCCGCCGCCAGGTCCCGACCGTTTGGCTGGAGCCGGGACCCGGTCTCGCCGACCGGGCCGAACGCGCCTACCGGAAGGCGGCATGAGCGGCGTGGAACGCGAAGCGGCGCTTCTGATCGGCGTCTACCCGAGGGGACGCGAACTCGCGCTGGAAAGCGCGAGCTTCGAAGAACTCGAACGTCTCGCGGACACCGCGGGGGCGCGGGTGGTCGGTTCCGTGACGCAGAGGGTCGAACGCCTCAACCCGCGCTCGCTGATGGGCAAGGGGAAGGTCGAAGAGGCCGCCGCCGCGGCCAAGCGCCTCGGCGCGAAAACCGTGATCGTCAACGAAGACCTCTCCCCGGCGCAGCAGCTCCACTTGGAAAAAACCCTCGACGCCAAAGTCGTCGACCGGACGCGTCTGATTCTCGATATCTTCGCGCAGCGGGCGCACACCAAGGAAGGAGAGCTTCAGGTCGAACTCGCGCAGCTCTCCTACATGCTCCCACGACTTACCGGGAGTTGGCGCGCCTTTTCGCAGCAGGTCGGAGGCATCGGAACCCGAGGCCCCGGAGAGCGCAAGATCGAGTACGAACGCAGACACATTCAGCGCCGCATCGATCACCTGAAGCGGGGCATCGAGAAGCTCGAACAGGAGCGCGAGGTTCGCCGCCGCAAGCGCTCCCGCGTGCCGGTTCCGGGGGTGGCGATCATCGGCTACACCAACGCGGGGAAATCCACCCTTCTCAACCGTCTCGCGCGTCTCGCCGGCAAGGCCGACAAACAGGTGTACGCGGACGATCTTCTCTTCGCCACGCTGGACTCCACCTCGCGCCGCATCCCCCTGCCCGACGGGGGCTGGGCGGTCTTCACGGATACGGTGGGATTCATCTCGAAGCTTCCGACCTCGCTGATCGCCGCGTTCAAGTCGACGCTCGAGGAGGTCACGCACGCCGACTGCCTGCTCCACCTCGAAGACGCTCTGGCGCCGCACGCCGAGCAGCAGCGCCGAACGGTCGAAGCCGTGCTGCGCGAACTCGAGGCGGACCGGATCCCCCGGGTGCGCGCGGTCAACAAAGCGGATTTACTCGGGGAAAGCGAACGCCTCGCGCTGCGCGCGAACGATCCCGACCGTCTGCTCGTTTCGGCAAAATCGGGGGAGGGGATCGAGGATGCGCTCCGGGCCGCGCAGAACATCCTCAATGACCGCTGGCTGCTCCGAGAACTCCGGCTCGCGCACGAGCGCTCCGGACTGCTCGACGAGGTCTACCGGGTTTCCCAGGTACTCTCCCAGAAGGCCGACGACGCCGGAATTCTCCTAACCCTGAGGATCACCGGGGAAAATTGGGCGCGCCTCAGAAAACGCGGCGGGATATGTTAATCTGCCAAACCATGGAAATCCGATACGCCGCGGTTTCCGCGGCGTCCTATCTCTGCGGCGCCGTCCCTTTCGGCTTCATCGTGCCGAAAGTCCTCAACGGCATCAACATTTTGGAGCGCGGCTCGGGGAATCCCGGAGCGGCCAACGTCCTCTACGAGGCCGGCCCGTTCGCCGCGATGATCGTCCTGCTTGGGGATTCGATAAAGGGAGCGATTCCCGTGGTCGCCGCCGGTCTCTTGTTTCCCGGCCTCCAGTGGCTCTCGGCCGTTTGCGGCGGGGCGGCCATCCTCGGCCACTGCTGGACCCCCTTTTTGGGGTTTCGCGGCGGAAAGGCGGTCGCCACCTCGATGGGCGTCTTCCTGGCGCTGACCCCCTATCCGATGTCCCTGACGCTTGTCGTTTTCATCGCTGCGGTAAAGCTTTCCGGACATATTTCCATCGGTTCGATGACCTGCGCGCTCGTTTTCCCGGCGTTGATTCTCTTCACTCCCCAACCCGTCGAAACCCGAATTCTCGCCGTAAGCGCGGGTTTATTAATCCTTTACAGGCATATTCCTAATATCAAGCTCCTACTCTCCCACCAAGAGATCGGTTGAACCGAATTTCAACCGGGTCTTGAAAAATCTTAAAAAGTCGAATAAAATCTGCCATCGGGCTTCGGACGCCGCGGGGACCGTCAAATAGCGATGGCGAAGAAAAAAGATTCCGCGGACGTTCATGAGGTTAGAATTTATTCGTTGGCGACAACCGCCAACGAATGCATTGTTTTTTTGGAAGAACTCGACGGCGACCGTCTCCTTCCGATCTGGATCGGACTCGCCGAAGGGCAAGCGATCGCGGTTCGGTTTTCCGGCATCGTTTTGCCTCGCCCGCTGACACACGACTTGCTGCTGGCGTCCTACCAAACGTTGGGATGGGACGTGGACAAAATTGTCGTTACCGATTTGAAGGAAAACACTTTTTACGCGAACATCCACGTCGTTCGAAAGGACGAGGAAAAACTAGTGGACGCCCGTCCCTCCGACGCCATCGCGGTGGCGGTGCGCGCCGGCTGTAAAATGTATGTGAAGGAACGCGTTTTTGAGCGATGCCAGGTACTGAGCAAACCGATTTCCGAAGATGAAGTGAAGTCTTTCAAAGACGAACTGAAGAATCTCAGGCCGGAAGACATTTACAAAGACCTTCAAAAAGGCAAAAAGAAGGGAAAGAAAGAGAAGGAAGGGGAGGACGATGAATAGACTCGACATCATCAAGGCCGTCGCCAAGGTGCTCTCGACCAAGGGTGAAGCCTCGAAAGCCGTCGAGACCACCTTCGAGACCATTCGCTTGGCGCTCCGTAAGGATGAAAAGGTGGTCATTTCCAACTTCGGAACCTTCCGCGTGAAGGCCAGACAGGCCCGAACCGGACGAAATCCCAAGACGGGCGACCAGGTCGAAGTTCCGCCGCGGCGGGGCGTACGCTTCAAAGCCTCGAAGAACCTTCTCGTCGACTGATGCCGGATTCGCGGCTCCCTCCGGGAGACCGAGTCGACTCCGAGGAGGTGCCTCGGCTCTCTGCTGCGTCGGGGATTGCGGCGGGGGTCGGCGCGTCCGGGCTTCCCCGAAGTCTCGGCGCGAGGGAGTACTTCAATATCGGGGAAGCCTGTCGGATACTTCAGATTCCTCAGCACACCCTCCGCTATTGGGAGACCCGTTTTCGCATCCTGCGTCCGACTCGCTTAAAGGGCGGGCACCGCCGCTACACGCGCACGGACCTGGAAACGGGACTGCGGATCAAGGACCTCCTCCAACGGCAGAAATTGACGATCGACGGGGCCCGGAAAGCACTGGCGGGAGCCCGCCGCGGCGGACGTCTCGCCGCCGCTTCTCAGGCGGGGACGATGCCCGCCTCCGTACTCAAGCTTCTCAGGGAAGTCCGCGACGATCTGCACCGGCTGACTTCCGACCTATCCCAGTAATTGCTATACTCCAAACCCGGCGCGCGTCGCGCCGGTTGTTCTTTTCAATCGGGGACTGGCTCAGTGGCAGAGCGCTCGCTTGGGGTGCGAGAGGTCGAGGGTTCGATTCCCTCGTCCCCGAAACTTTCAGGGGATCCACCCGCGGGCAACGGGGTCGGTCCCCATGGTCGACCCCATTTACGGGGCGTAGCTCAATCGGCTAGAGCGCTGCGTTCGGGACGCAGAGGTTGCTGGTTCAAGTCCAGTCGCCCCGACCATCCTTCCGTTGGCGGCGTCAAGGCGCACCCCTTGACACTTCAAGCCGCCTCTTCCCATCCCCAATTCCTTTTAGTACGATTGCGTGGAGTGAGGGGCTAGTGGCGATCCGTTTCCACATGCTCATCCGGGGACGCGTCCAGGGCGTCGGCTTCCGATTTTTTGCCGCGGAAGCCGCCCGCAGGTTGGGTGTGCTCGGTTGGGTCAGAAATCTTCCCGGGGGGAACGTGGAAGCGGAAGCCGAAGCGAACGAACGCGCGACGCTCGAACGCTTCGAACGCGAGCTCCGCACCGGCAACCGGTTCGCGGAAGTGGAGTCGATCGACAAACGGGAAATTCCCGCGACCGGAATACCGACGCCGTTCGACATATATTAGGAGCAGCGAAGAACAATGCAGCCTACGACCGACGCCACCAGTCAATATTTCAAAGGCATCCAAAAACTCGGGCAGGTCAGCCGCGAAGAGATGCACAAGCTTTGGAAAAAGGCGAAGCGCGGCGACAAGGAAGCCAAGCAGCGGATCATGGAGGCGAACCTGCGCCTCGTGGTTCCGATCGCGAAGAAGTACCACCGCCAAGGCACCGAATTTTTGGACTTGATCGAAGAGGGGAACCTCGGTCTGATGCACGCGATCGATAAGTTCGATCCGTCGAAAGGCTACCGTTTCTCCACGTACGCTTCCTACTGGATTGAGCAGTCCATCCGGCGCGCGGTCGAAGAGCAATCGAAGACCATCCGCATCCCTCCGCACGCGTGGGAAGCCCTGCGCAAGTGGCTGAAAACCTGGGAGCAGATGCACGGGATGCTCGGCCGGGATCCGACGCTCGCGGAAATGGCGAGGAAGATGCACTGGACCGCGCGCCAGGTTCGCGGCGTTCTCGACGCCGCCGAAGCGGCGAAGGGGATCGGCTCGCTTGAAAATCCGATCGACTCCGAGGACGACAACATCCGCATGGAAGACATGATCGCGGAAACCTCGGCGCAATCCCCGGAGAATCTGATTTCGGTTCTCAAGCTTCACGACGAACTGCAGCAGGCGCTGACCGAGATCGGCGACCGCGAACGCGTCATCCTCGAACTCCGCCACGGACTGACCGGCCAGTCTCCGATGACGCTCGAAGAAGTCGGAAAGCGTCTCAAGCTTTCCCGCGAGCGGATTCGCCAGATCGAAGAGCGCGCGCTCCTGCGCCTTCGCCGCGTCGCGAACCGGATGGGTCTGATCGAACTCAACGAGCCCCGTCCGATGGGCACGCCGAACCTCCAGCCGGGCTGGAACATGCCCAAACCCCGAACGGACATCCTCGGCAACATTATTCCCGAAGGCCGGCGCACGGCGGACTACGGCATGCACGCCCGCGCGAGGCGCGCGAAGGAAAAGAAGGCCGCCGCCGCGAAGCGGGCCCGCGCCAAGGTCAAGAAAGCGAAAGCCGCGGGCAAAAGGCCGGCGAAGCGGAAAGCCAAGAAAAAATAGGAGGAACCGTGGCCGACGACGCCGCCGTCGATCTCAAGAATTTCATCCGGGACGTCCCTGACTTCCCGAAGCCGGGCATCCTGTTCAAAGACATCACCCCTTTGCTCGCGAGTCCGGAAGCGTTTAACGCCGCGATCACGCGCATCGCGGAGCATTACCGGGACCGCGGGATTCAACTCGTCGCGGGCATCGAATCGCGCGGATTTCTCTTCGCCGCCGCGCTGGCGCTCAAACTCGGCGCAGGAGTCATTCCGGTCCGAAAGAAGGGAAAACTTCCCTATAAGACGATCTCGCTTTCCTACGACCTCGAATACGGCAGCGACGCCGTCGAGGTTCACGAAGACGCCGCCCCCAACGGGGAGAAGGTGCTGCTGGTCGACGATCTGATCGCCACCGGAGGCACCGCCGCCGCATCCGCCGAATTGCTCGAGAAGGCGGGCGCCCAAGTCGTGAGCGTTTGCTTCTTGGTCGAACTCGCGTTTCTCAATGGGCGCGACAAACTCGCCGGCCGCGACGTGCACTCCCTCCTGGTGTACTGATCCCCCGATGGCGTTTTGGCTCATTAAATCGGAGCCCGGCGTTTTTTCCATCGACGATCTTGCAAGAGCGCCCGGTCGGCGCACGCAGTGGGAAGGCGTGCGCAACTACCAAGCCCGCAACAACCTCCGCGCGATGCGAAAAGGAGACCGCTGTCTTTTTTACCATTCGAACGCCTCTCCGTCGGGTGTCGCCGGCGTCGCTGCAGTACTCCGGGAAGCTTATCCCGATCCCCATCAGTTCGACTCCAAGTCGAAATATCACGACCCCAAAAGCGATCCTCGAGATCCCCGCTGGTCCTTGGTCGATGTAAAATTCCTCCGGCGCTTTCCGGCGCTCGTTTCCCTGGAGACGATTAAGGCGGACCCGAAACTCGCGAAGATGGTTTTAGTCAACAATTCCCGTCTCTCCGTGCAGCCGGTCACCGACTCGGAGTTCCGACGCGTCCTCGCGCTGGCCGGAGAGAAGGATTGAAATACCGGACGATCGATGAGGCGGAGGCGGCGATCCCGCTCTGCGAGGAGATCTTCTCGCACGCCGTCCGTTTGCGCGACGAGGCAGAACAAAAGGCCATCCGTTTGCGCGAGGTCGAAATGGGGGAATCTCCGGACGCCGGGGAGTCGGCGCTGCTGCGGTCTCAGCTGCAGTTCCTCGTCAACGGCGTCAACGAGTGGATGCGAAAGATCGTCGAGTTCGGAGCGATGCCCAAGGGGCTTGAACCCGGACTCGTCGATTTCCCGTACCGGCACGAAGGCCGGCTGGGCGGGGTGTCCGTCAAGTTCCCATCCCTAGAATGCCTGCTCGCCAACAAGCGCGCCACCGGCCGCCCGAAGGACCTGCGCGACGCGGAGTCGCTCGACCCCGGGGAATAAAAAGAAGGGTTTCTATGGCTCTATCCATGAGAACCTTCCGGAACCGGAAACCGCGATTTCTCGACTGGGCTGAAATAGAAGGGCGACGCCCACTATAAACTCGGGCTAGTTGTATTCGGCGCTTGCGGACGGGGGGACGGCCTGATACACTGGAAATATGCACGGCCCTAAAGAGATCATCGAGGAAGCTGGTTCACTCCCGGTCGAGGAACGAGCGTTCATCATCGACTCGCTTCTTCAGACGCTGAACCCGACAGATGAGGCGATCGACGGCGCTTGGCTTGCAACGGCCCGACGGCGCCTCGAAGAACTGAAGTCCGGTTCGATAAAGGCGGTTGCAGCAGACGAAGCTTTCGGGAAGATTCAAAAGCGTTTCGGGCAGTGACCTGCGCCTTTCATCCCGAGGCACTGACGGAATTCGAGGAGGCTGTCGAATTCTACGAACGCTCTCAAACCGGCCTCGGTTGGGATCTCTCCATCGAGGTTCGGTGCACAATTGGAAACATCGTCCGTCATCCCTCAGCGTGGCCCGTTCTCGAAGGGAATGTCCGTCGTTGCCTGACCCGCCGTTTTCCGTTCGGCGTCATCTATGCGATAGAGGGTGCGGACATTCTGATTCTCGCCGTTATGCATCTTCGCCGGCATCCGGATTACTGGAAATCCCGATAAATTGCGACAAGGCGATCGTTGGTACAACCCCTGCCGACGGTGTTGAGTCGGCGATGGAATACGGTCGAGAAAATTTGCTAGGCTGACGCCGTCGCAACAGCGGGGGGACGCGCATGGAAGAGACGCTCGGCGAACCGGTCCTCATAGACCCGTTTTCGGTAGACGATAGTCTCCACGCCTGGGCCTCGCGGCGGGTCCTCGCTCGTGGGACGCGGTACTACCGCGACGGACGCGTTGTGTCGCTCGACAGCGACGGCCGGGAGATCCGGGCGGAGGTCCGCGGCGAGACGCAGCGGCCCTATCAGGTCGAGATCCACTTCGACGCCTGCAGCCTGCCGCAAGCGCGCTGCTCCTGCCCCTTCGACTGGGAGCCGATGTGCAAGCATGCGGTCGCGGCGCTGTTGGCCTGGCAGCAGGCCGAGACCGGCTCGGAGCCCGATCTCGGCGAGCCCCCGCCGGCGGCCGACGAGCCCCTCGCGCCGCGAGACCCCGAGGAGCGCGAGGGCTACCTGCGGGAACTGGCTGAGCGCGAGCGCAAGGAGCGCGAGGCCCGGTCCATGGAGCAGGGCCTGCGCATCGTCGCGTGTCCGAAGGGGCTGCTCGGTGCCTACCGCGTCGCCTCGGGCGACCATGACCGCGGGCCGTCGGCCTACCGGGTCATCGTGCGCGACGCGGCCTTCGCCCACGCCTCCTGCGAGTGCGTCGACTTCCGCGTCAACGAGTTGGGCACCTGCAAGCACGTCGAGCGGGTCAAGCGCGCGCTCGCGTCGCGCCCGAAGCGGCGCCTGCTCGCGGATGAGGAAAGGCGGAGCAAGACCCCCTCGGCCTATCTCGGCCCGCGCCAGACGCATCGGGACCTGCCCGGTCCGACCGAGGCGGTCCGCTTCCATCTGCCGCCGGGGCTGGGCGCCGCCGCTTCGGATGTCTCGCGCGCACTCGACACGGAGGGCTTTATGCGCAACGGCCGCGATCCGGTCGGGCAGAAGCGGCATTTCGAGCGACTCGTGCGCCGGCTCGACCGCTCCGGCGCGCCCGTGCGCATCGACCCGGCCGTGCGCGAACTACTTAACGAAGAGGCGCGTGCGCACGCATGGGAGAACCGCGTCGAACGGATCGCGAAGTCGCCGCCCAAGAGCCGGGACTGGCGCGAAAGCGCGGGCCGCATGCGTGTGCGTCTGCACCGCTATCAGCGCGAGGGCATCTTGTTCGCCGCCAAGAAGCGACGCGCCTTTATCGGCGATGACATGGGCCTGGGCAAGACGGTGCAGGCGATCGGAACGGCCCTGCTCCTCAAGCGCCTGGCGGGACTTAAACGCACGCTCGTGATATGCCCGGCCTCGCTCAAGCTCCAGTGGCGGCACGAGATCGAGAAGACGACCGGCGAGCGCGCGCGCGTGATCGCGGGACCGGCGCGGGAACGGGCCCGGCTCTACGGGGAGGGAAGCGAGTTCTTCTTCATCGTCAACTACGAACTTCTCTACCGGGACCTCGATCAGGTCCTGGGCCTCGGCGCGGAGCTCGTGATCCTCGACGAAGCCCAGCGCATCAAGAACTGGGACACGAAGATCGCGCGCGCGATCAAGCGGCTCAAGAGTCCGCACCGCCTCGTGCTCACCGGCACGCCGCTGGAGAACCGCTTGGCCGAGCTCCAGTCGATCATGGAGTTCCTCGACCCGCGCGCCTTGGGCGCGCCGTGGAAGCTCATGCCGACCTATGCCCGCGTCGACGACGAGGGTCGGGTCACCGGCTACGAGAACCTCGACCACCTGCGCGCGCGGCTCGGCCGGCGGCTCATCCGCCGCACGCGCGCCGAGGTGCTGACCCAGCTCCCGGGGCGAACCGACAACGTGTTCTGGACCCCCATCACCCCCGAGCAGGCGGACGTCCACAACGGCCTGCTCCTGCGCGTCAACAGGCTCATGAACAAGTTCAAGAAGTACAAGCGGCTGACCCGCGAGGACCTCCAGCTCTTGTTCATGCTCCTGACGACGATGCGGATCGTCTCCAACGCCTACGGGCAGTACGAGTGGAAGCCCCTCGAACTCGATGTCCTGAGCGCGCCGCGCCTGACGCCCGCGCTCAAGGAGAAGATCCGCTCGCCGAAACTAGAGGAGTTCCGCCGCGTCATGGCCGATCTGCTCGACGAGCCGGGACGCAAGGTCGTCGTGTTCAGCTCCTGGGAGCGGATGATCCGGCTTGCCGACCTCTATATCCGCGACCTCTTGGCCGAGAAAAACGCCGAGTCCGTGGTATTCTGCGGGTCGGTGTCCCAGAAGAAGCGCGCCGCGCTCATCCGCCGCTTCACCGAGGACCCGGCATGCCGCGTCTTCTTCTCGACCGACTCGGGCTCGGTGGGGCTCAATCTCCAGGATGCCTCAAATACCGTCGTCAATCTCGAGATCCCGTGGAACCCGGCCGTGCTCGAGCAGCGCGTCGGGCGCGTGCACCGGATGGGCCAGAAGCGCTCCGTGGCCGCGCTGCATTTCGTGTCAGCCGACAGCATCGAGTCGCGCATCTTCGAGTTGGCCGGCCAGAAGAGGGCGCTGTTTTCCGGGCTCTTCGACAAGAAGCTCGACTCGGTGCGCTTCAGCCCCGACCAGGCGTCCTCGTTTATGGATAAGATGCGGATGCTCTTCCCCGAGACGGCGGCTCAAACCGAGGCAGACGACGCCGAGTCCGAAGGCGCGGCCCAAGAGCCCGCCCCCGAAGCCTCGGCCGACGACTCGGTGGCGGCCGTCGCCGAGCCGCAAGACGCCCCGGCGCCGGCGGCGCCCGCGCTGGAGTTCGACCTCGCCCCCGCGGCCAAGGCCCTCGCGGCGCTCGGCGCCCCCACCGTTGCGGCGGACGAACGCGTGCCGCTGAAGGTGCGGGTGGCGCAGGAGGAAGGCGAGTTCAAGCTCACGGTTCCCAGGGCCGCTGTCGAGTTGCTCAAGAGCCTCAAGCCCCTGCTCGCGGTCCTCGCGAAGCTCGGCGGGTAGCAGATTCTTTGCTAAAATCGAAGGGGAAGACAAAGGGCCTGCTGGCACGCAAGATGGAGGATGCGGCCTACCGCAAGCGCCATGAGGAGAGCTACGAGTTCTTCAAGCTGGAAGTCCAACTCCTTAATGCCCTGGAGAAGAAGCATTGGACCTACTCCGACCTGGCGAAGGCGATGGGGACGCAGAAGAGCGCGATCTCCCGCGACTTAATGGGCCATGGCCTTCAGAAAGCATCGATGGACCGGATCGCGAAGATGGCGGAGGCCTTGGGCCTGCGATTCATGCCTTTCTGCGTCGCCGAAAGCAAGGCGAAGCAGGCACTTCCGCTCATCCAGAAGTTGGTCGCGGTTTAGGCCCCTGCGGGAAATCTCGCGCGACTTCCCGCCCAAGCGAATCTGCTGCAATCACCCGAGCGCATAGCACCCCCGTAGCTCAACGGATAGGAGCATACACTCCAATATACAGACGGAAGGAAATCATTGAAAAACAATGGTTTTTCCTTCTTTATCCATGGAAACCCCTCCGACATACCCCCTGGAAATCTTTTGAATCTCATGGTATGATTAGGAAACTCTAGAGTAGACTACTTAAGAGTAGGCAAACTATATGTGGCTGGGGCGAGAACAGGAACTAAAAACTCTCAAGCAGATCGCATCAAGCGATCGGGCGGAGTTCCTTTTGCTTTACGGCAGACGCAGGGTCGGGAAAAGCGAGCTTATCGACCGCTTCATCAAGTCGCAATTCGGGGTGCGTCTCTTAGCCCGCGAAGAATCCGAGGCTCTCCAACTCAAACAATTCTCTGAGGTGCTGGCGGACCATTTCCAAGATGGACTCCTCAAAACCAATCCCTTCACGAAATGGGACGCTTTTTTCTCCTACCTCGCCGATAAATCGAAAGAGCGGGTCGTCATAGCCCTGGATGAATTTCCTTATCTTGTCGAAGCCAATCACTCCCTTCCTTCCTTGCTCCAGTATCATTGGGACCAGAAACTCCGTAAGACCAATATTTTTCTGATCCTCTGCGGATCGAGCATCGCCATGATGGAAAGCCTGATGGGATCGAAGTCTCCTCTCTATGGCCGCAGGACGACTCAGGCGCTCCTTAAGCCTCTTCAATTCGCGGACGCGCTCCCTCAGTTAGGACCGATGCGCCACGCCGTGGAGGCCTATTCGGTGTTCGGGGGGACGCCGGCTTACCTCGTGGAGTATGACCGGCACAAAGACTTCCGGCACAACATTCGAGGAAAGATCATGAGTCCGGAGCGCGCGCTCTATCGAGACGTGGAATTCGTTCTGCGCCAAGAGGTTCGTGAGCCGCGGTCTTATTTCTCCATCCTAGAATCGATCGCCAAAGGGAACACCAAGATAGGGCACATCATCAATGACACGGGGCTGGACAAGGGCGTGGTGGCGAAATATCTCGGGGTCTTAATCGACCTTCATCTGGTTCAGCGAGAGGTCCCTGTTACGGAGAAGAGTCCGGGCAAGTCCCGCAGGGGCATTTATCGTCTTTCGGATCACTTTTTCCGGTTCTGGTTCCGATTTGTTTACCCGCATATGCAAGCGATCGAGCAAGGTCGTCAAGACTGGGTCATGGACCAAGTCCTCCGACCGCGCCTGGACGAGTTCGTGGGCCCAATCTTTGAGCAGGTGGCCCGTGAAGTCCTGCAAATCCTGGACAGGGCCGGCCGGCTTCCGTTCCGGCTGATCAAAATCGGACGCTGGTGGGATAAGGACGCCGAGATTGACCTGATCGGAATTGGCGAGAATGACAATCTTTTTTGTGAGGTCAAGTGGAGCGATAACGTCGACGCTTCAGATCTGATTCACAAACTTCAGGAGAAAGCCGCTGGAGTCGGTCTCCCCGGCAAGTCTCATTTCTGCGTGGTCGCCCGAAGCTTCAAGAAAGAATCGGCAGGAGCTCTTCATCTGGATTTGAAGAAGATAGAAAAACTGTTTTTGAAAGTATGAAATCGTGCGAGACCCCGCAGTGGAAAAAGAACACGGCGCGGCAAGAACGTTGAGACCTCCGCTTTTGGGAATATCTTGGCTAGACACGTGGAGCTCAGGCGATTCGATTACGATCTGCCGAGGTTGATCAGCGATTTGCGCCTCAGCTTCCTTCCAGGCATGACGCCGGTCGATTGGAAGGAATTATCGCCGTCCGATTGCCGCCTCGGCTTCCAACGGGTGGATTCCGACGGCCGAGACCGCGCAGAAGTGAAAATTCTAAAATTTAGCGAGACCGCGTTCAAAATTCTTGGAACTATGGACGGCCGCAAGACTCTCTCGGAAGTCCTTCGCCAGAGTTTTGACACCAATACGCCTTCCGTCACCGATACGGTCGAGTTCCTTTCCACGAATCGTCATCTCTTCCATCCCGTGACTTGATTGCGATGATCCACCGATTCTACATAACGTCAATATTGAAGTCTGCTCTCTTCCATGTCCCAATTTTGGTCATCTACATGAAGGATGTCGTGAATTCTCCGCTCCATGTCGCATTCCTCTTGAGCGCGAAGACCATCGCGACGATGTTTTTTGAGATTCCGACGGGCTTCGTCGCCGACCGCGCGGGCAGAAAGACCTCGGTCCTCATCGGGCTTGGGCTTACGGTGATCAGCCTCATCCTGTTCGTCTCGCATACGGCATTCCCGATCCTCGTTCTCGCTCAGGTTCTATTCGGGATAGCCGAAACCTTCGACTCGGGAGCGTACACCGCACTGCTCCACGACAATTTAGAGGCGTCCGGAGAGGGAGAACGCTTTGACGAAACGCTTCGAGGACTTTCTTTCTGGAGCTCAGTTTCCCTGTTCACCGCGTTCATCGTCGGCAGTTTCGCATATGACTCCCATTTCGCCATCCCGTTCGTCGCTTCCGCCGCCGCTGCGATCCTCGCGGTTCTTGTCCTGCTATTCATTGATGAGAAACCTCATGCCCAAGAGAAACACCCTGGGGAAGCGGGTTCCCCGAAATCGCTACTACGGCGAATTCTCGGAGAATCCAAGACACACATGGGCTTCCTGATGGCCTCAAACACCGTCGGTGCGGTTTTCTACGCCGCATATCTGTTGATGATTCCGCTACTTTTCGAGGGATCAGGGCTGCCGATTGCCCATTTCGGCTGGGTGTTTGCGATCGGCGTATTGTCCTTCGGCTACGGAGCGAAGCTCTCCGGCAATCTCTCCTCCAGCATGCCCTTCCTCAAATTCACTTCCCCTCTCGCCGCTGCGGGGCTCTTTGCCGCCCTCGCCTACACGCCTACCGTATTTGTCGTCGTCCCTCTTTTCTTCGCGATGCGTATCTTATGGGGCGCATACAGCGTGACACTAGGAATCGAATTGAACAAGCGCATCAAGGACTCGACGACTCGTGCCACCGTCCTTTCTGTCGCCAGCGCGATCGAGGGGGGACTCGCCACCGTTCTTATGATCGCCCTTGGAGCGTTCATGCGCGCAACTTCCCTCCACGCGACCGGTTTACTCATCGCTGCGTTATTTTGCGCGGCGTCGGCGTCATTCACGCTGGTTTCCGATCGATCAGCCGCGCCTTAGGCCCGCAGCCCGTGGGCGCATTGGGTCGAATCTGCTACAATCACCCGGGCGCCGCATAGCGCCTCTGTAGCTCAACGGATAGAGCAGGCCTCTCCTAAGGGCAAGATGGGGGTTCAATTCCCTCCGGGGGCAATTTTCAAGGAGTCAATCGAGCATGGGCAAGCGCTGGGCTAGACAACAGGCGAAGGAAAACGAACTCGCGAAGGTCGTCGATCGCGGGGCGTTCTGGCTGCGCATGCATCCTCAGCAAGCGACCTGGACGGCGCTGGGCGTCGTCGCCGCGCTGCTCGTCGGGGTTGGATTCTACACCCGCCAGCAAGCCTCCCGCGAGGACGCCTGGTCGAAGCTCGCGGTCGCGACCAGCTACGCCTATATGGGCCGCGTGCCGGAGGCGATCTCCCAGGTGGAGCAGCTCGGCGCCGAACACGCCGCTAGCCCCGCCGCGCAGTTCGGGCTTCTTCTCACCGGCGACGTTCTCTACGACAAGGGCGATTTCCAGGCCGCCGCGGAATCCTACAAGAAGGTCGCCGATCGCAACACGGACGCTCATTTGAGACCCTTGGCGCTCGCCGGACTCGCGCTCAGCCGCGAGGCGGGGGGAGACTGCACGGGGGCCGCCGGCGACAGCCAAAGCTTCCTCGAAGGCTATCAGGATCATTTCCTGGCCCCGCAGGTTCACGCCTCGATGGCCCGGTGCCTGATCGCCCTCGGCGAACGCGACAAGGCCAAGTCCGCGTTCGAACGGATGGAATTCCTCTATCCGAACAGCTATTGGTCCGAGTGGGCCAAGGCCCGAAAAGGCTGATTTCTCCGTCGGAAGGTTTTCGTTTTCCAACGGGGACCTCTTGACGCGCAACGCTATTTCCTTTATACTTTAACCGATTCGAGAAACGCTGTTGGGGGCGTGCCTTTTCTCGAAGGAGTGTTTTCGCCGAGATTCTGTCATGGAAGCTCGGCTTTTTTTATGCCCTGTTTTTAAGCCGATTTCTCAGGTAGCGGATTGGGGAATGCGACATAATAACACTCAACACCAAAAGACCCCCTCTATCATTCGAAAAGATACCTGATATGGACTCTTGACAGGCGAGGGGGACTTCGATAGAATCCCCTCGGTTGAAGTGAAGGGGAATCTCTTTGAGATCTCCTTCGGACAACGTAGCATCCCGCCGCCGACCGGCGGTCCCGTCTAGGCTGCAAGGCCGGCGGCGAGGGGTGTGCTAGGTGGAAGTGGAAGTAGACGGAAAAAACCAAGTATCCCCGAAAGGGATGCAACGAACGAAAGAAGGAGGTCAAAACCGAATGAAGAAACTTATGGGAGCGGTCCTAGCGTCCGCCCTGATGTTTCCGGTAGGCTCGGCCAACGCGGCGGAGCTTCTTAAGAACCTGAAGGTCTCGGGAAACCTGGACTGGCAGTTCAACTCCGCCCGCAACGTGCAGGACTTCAGCTCGGCCGCTGATGACGCAATCAGCAATGCCGGGATGCGCACGATGCTGCATGGCGACTGGGACGTGCTTGATGACGTCCACGCGAACGTAACCCTGCGCAAGAACGACACGCAGTGGGGTTCGGTAGCTTCAGCCGGTCAGGGCGCGGGAACCAGCCAATCGGTCACCGCCGCGGGCGGGGTGCTCGGCAACACGTACATCGATCGAGCCAACGTCACGATCGACAAACTGTTCGGCCACCTCGACACCACGGTCGGCCGTCAGTGGTACGGCCAACCGGGCGACCTGATCTGGTACGTCGGTCCTCGTGACGAACAAACGCAGGACGTCCAATCCATCGATGCGGTCCGCGTTAAGACCGAGAACGATTGGATGATGTTCGACGGGGTGGCCGGCATTATGACCGGCTCCACGCTCGGCTCGGGCGCGGGCGCCGCGGCGGACGCGCACACCGACATCAAGGGCTTCAACCTTTGGTGGAAGGGTCTCCCCGTGAAGGTCAACACCTTCGTGTGGAACCGTGTCGCGCATCTGGCCGCCGCCGGAAACCCCGGCGCGGTTGCCAGCGCGAACGACAACCTGTACGTCTACGGCGTGAAGTTGCGCGGCGAGGCGGCGGGCGGTTGGTTCAACCTCGACCTCGCGAAGAACGCGGGCGAATGCCGCAACGCAACAGCGGCGTCGACGCGCTGCGGCGTCAGCGCGGGAGCGGAGATCCTGTCGTCGAACTACACCGGACACGCGGCGCTGTTGGAGCTCGGCTTCAACGGCGACGTGGCCAACGTCGGCGGAATCGCTCCGTGGGCCAGCTTCGGTTGGGGCTCGGGTCAATCCGACAGCCAGTCAGGAACGCAGGATATGTTCTACGGCATCGGATCCGATTGGCGCCCCGGCGTCATCAACCGACGCTTCACCCTCGCCGGCACCGCCGCGGGACCAGATGCGCTCGGCTCGATCGCGCCGGCGGCCGCGAACACTGCTGTGGGGACCAACGGTCTCTCGAACCGCGTGGTTTGGGGACTCGGGACGAACTTCACCCCGGCAGCGCTCGACCAGTTGACGGCCGGCGTGCAGTTGTGGGACTACCGCCTGCAGCGCAACGACACCAAGAACGGCCAGACGCCCGCAGCGGCGGCCGGCAACAAGCATCTCGGAACCGAGCTCGCCCTCACGGCGAACTGGCGGCACTCGGAGAATGTCTCGTTGAGCGCCGGTTGGGCCCGCTACTTCACCGGCGGGTTCATCAAGGAGCAGGTGGCGGCCGACAGCCCGGCGACGTTCGTCTACTCGGACATCTCGGTTAAGTTCTAACCGCAGATCCAACGATCAAAGAACCCCCGGCGCTCGCGCCGGGGGTTTCTTTTTGCCGAAATGCCGTCTAACCTAAAAGGCAATTTGCTAAATTAACCCCGCATGAAACGCCCGCTTCTTCTGACCCCGCTGCTCGCCTGCGTTTTGGCTGCGCCCGCGCGCGCCTCTAAACTCGACATCAGCACCGAATACCGCCTGCGGGCGCTTTCCTACACCAATCTCAACATCGACGCACAGCAGGCCAACGACCGCTCGATGCTCTCGCAAAGCGCGCGGCTCGCCTTCGCCATTAAGGACATCACGCTGAGCGACCACAAGGCCGAACCGGAGACCATGGACCTCGTCATCGGCTTCCGGGCCCTCGGCATCGCCGATTCCACGAAAACATTCTCGGCCCCTTTCGCCAGGATCGCCGACCAATACCCGAACGCCCGCTTCTTGCCGTTTCTGGAAAACGCCTTCGTGCGGGTCAAGAACCTCGGAGGGAAGAACTGGACGCTCTCGGCCGGACGCCAGAACTTCTCGCTCGGCTCCGGCCTCCTGCTCGATGACAACGGCGGGGGAC
>Ga0210038_1000714_pt1 | contig 19178 bp, 17 predicted proteins | sample CryGeyCG2114_020_FD_183970 | JGI IMG/M metagenome (GOLD analysis project Ga0210038, IMG submission 183970) | Groundwater microbial communities from aquifer - Crystal Geyser CG15_big_fil_post_rev_8/21/14_0.20 (SPAdes) (version 2) | ecosystem: Environmental > Aquatic > Deep subsurface >... | reverse complement strand
AAAAAAAGAAACTTTACAGTCGAGGGGAAAAATATTGTGGTGAAAGAAGGAGATTATATCTCAATTGATGGAACTACAGGTGAAGTTATATTAGGAAAATTAGAAACAAAACCATCAGAAGTAATACAAGTATTGATTTATAAAACTATGGATCCAAAAAAATCTTCAGTCTACAAAACCTATGCTAGTTTAATGAGTTGGGCAGATAAAATTAGGACTATGAATGTTAGAACAAATGCTGATCAAGGTGATCAGGCTGAAAATGCAATTGCCTTTGGGGCCGAAGGAATTGGACTTTGCAGAACTGAACATATGTTTTTTGGCGGTGACAGAATTATGTCCGTTAGGAAAATGATAGTTGCAAACACAGTAGAAGAAAGAAAAAAAGCTCTAGCAGCTTTACTTCCTCTTCAAAGAAAAGATTTTTATTCTATATTTAAAGTTATGAAAGGTAGACCAGTTACTATAAGAACATTAGATCCGCCTTTGCACGAGTTTTTACCTCATTCTGAAAAGGATATAAAGAAACTTGCATCAGAATTAAAAATTAATGTGAAAGATTTAAATGCTAAAATTTCAAGCTTAAGTGAATTTAATCCTATGCTGGGTTTCAGAGGTTGCAGACTTGGAGTAGTTTATCCAGAAATTACAGAAATGCAGGCTCAGGCAATAATTGAAGCTGCTTGTGATGCTAAAAAGAAAGGAATAAAAGTTAAACCTGAAATTATGATTCCTTTAGTTAGTCATGTAAATGAATTTAAATTACAAGAAAAAATTGTAAGAAGTGTTGCTGAAAAAGTAATGCAAAAAAAGAAAGTAAAAGTAGATTATCTTGTTGGAACAATGATAGAGCTGCCAAGAGCTGCACTAACTGCTGATCAAATAGCAGAAAAAGCGGAGTTCTTTAGTTTTGGTACAAATGATCTTACTCAAACCACTTTTGGTCTTTCAAGAGACGATGCCGGCAAATTCTTACCGCTTTATGTTCAAAATGATTTGATTAATAATGATCCTTTTGAAGTGTTAGATCAAACTGGAGTTGGTCAGTTGGTAAAAATGGGTACTGAAAAAGGTAGAAAAACAAGACCTGATTTAAAAGTAGGTATCTGCGGTGAACACGGTGGCGAACCTGAATCAGTTGAATTCTGCTATAATACAGGATTAAATTATGTAAGTTGTTCTCCATTTAGAGTACCAATTGCAAGACTTGCAGCTGCTCGTGCAGTGGTAAATAGTAAAATAAAAAATAAGTAAACAAATAAAAGGATGCTAAAGATATGAAGCTATCTGATTTTAAATTTAATTTTCCTAAAACATTAATCGCCAAATATCCTGTTTCTCCAAGGGATAAATCTAAACTTCTTGTCCTCGATAAAGAAACAGAAGAAATGGAAGATAAAAAGTTTTCCGATGTAATTAATTATATGTCAAAGGGCGATGTAATGGTTGTAAATGAAACAAGAGTGTTTCAAGCAAGACTTTACGGTAAGAAAGAAAAAACAAATGCAAAGATAGAAGTGTTTTTGTTAAGAGAACTAAATGAAGAAGATTGTATTTGGGATGTAATTGTTGATCCAGCCAGAAAAGTAAGAATTGGTAACAAAATATATTTTAATGATAAGCTATGGTGTGAAGTTATTGATAATACAACTTCTAGAGGAAGAACAGTTAGATTTAATCAACCCGGAAATGTTTTTGCTGCAATAGAAAAAATAGGACTCACTCCCCTGCCACCATATATTAAAAGAGAAGCTGAACCTGCAGACAAAGACAACTATCAAACTGTTTTTGCAAAAGTTGATGGAGCAGTAGCAGCTCCAACTGCCGGTTTGCATTTTACACATAAGTTGTTGAATAAAATAAAGAAAAAGGGAATTAAAATAGTTCCTATTATTTTACATATTGGTCTCGGTACATTTCGTCCGGTTGAAGTTGAAGATCTTACGAAACATAAAATGGATTCTGAATTTTATGAAATTACACCCAAAGTTGCTGAAACTATTAACAAAGCTAAAATTTCAAAAAATAAAATAATTGTTGTTGGTACAAGTACAGCAAGAGCATTGGAATCTTCAATAACTGCGGCTGGAATGGTAAAACCAAGCAGAGGTTGGACTGATTTGTTTTTATATCCTCCTTATAAATTTAAAATCGCTGATATTTTAATTACTAATTTTCATGCACCTGAATCAACTTTAGTTATGCTTGCAAGTGCATTTGCAGGTTATGATTTTCTGATAAAATCTTATAAAAAAGCCATGAAAGATAAATATAGATTTTTAAGCTACGGCGATGCTATGCTTATCAAATGAAAACTTATGCAATAATACCAGCTGGCGGCAGAGGGTTTAGGTGTGGTAATACCATTCCTAAGCAATATATTAAAGTCAATGGTAAAGAATTAATAACATATACACTTTCTACATTTCAAAGATCTTCTCTCGTAAATAATATTGTTATAGCTGCTGAAGAAAAATATCACATAAAATTATGGAAGATAATAAAGGGGAATAAATTCAGTAAAGTAAGTTTAGTTGTAGCCGGTGGAAAAACCAGACAAGATTCTGTATTTAATTGTCTTAAAAATTTAGAAGCAAAGAAAGATGATTTAATAATTGTCCATGATGCCGCAAGAGCTTTGCTGGACTTAAAGATTCTAAATAATGCTATTAAATTTGCTGTAAAAAAAGGTAACGCAGTAGTTAGTATAAAAGCTAAAGACACACTTGTTATAGGTAAGAATTTTATAAAAGATTATATAGATAGAAAGGAAGTACATTATATACAAACTCCACAAATATTTAAATATAAGGATTTTTTAAAAGCTATTAGTTTTGCAGAAAAACAAAATTTTACAGGGACAGATGAATCAGGCTTAATGAAAAAAGTAGGTAAAAAAATACACCTTGTGGAAGGCTCTTCTATAAATATGAAGATCACAACAAAAGAAGACCTTAAACTTTTCCGTAGAATAATTAGAAAAAAGTTGTAACTTTTATTTTTGCCATTAGTATAATTAACATTGGAAATAAATCTTTTTATATGTAATTTCGTTAAACAATTAACAATATAGTTTATCATGATAAATCTAGCAGCACTCATAATCATATCGTATCTTTTAGGTTCAATACCTAACAGCATTATTATAAGTAAAATGGCTAAAGGTATTGATATTCGTGAACATGGTAGTGGTAATGCCGGCGGAACAAATGTAATTAGAGTTTTGGGTTTTAAACTAGGACTTACTGTTATATTTTTGGATGCTTTAAAAGGCGCACTTGCTGTTGTTGTTGTTGCTCGTCTATTTGTTGGTACAATGCCATTTAATAATGCAACTCCTTTTGATGATTTAACTGTAATTCAAATAATTGCAGGTGGTGCCGCAGTTATTGGTCACATTTGGACTATCTTTGCAGGCTTTAAGGGTGGTAAAGGAATTGCAACAGCAATGGGAATGCTTCTGTTCTTAATTACTATTGATATGTTAATTGCAGTTGGAGTATTTGTACTTGTTGTTTCTATCTCAAGATATGTTTCTCTTGGTTCCATATTTGCTGCAATTTCAGTACCGCTGGTATTAGTTATAAGAGAAAATATATTTCAGGTTAACATTCCGGGATATCATACATTAATATTTTTTATAGTTCCGCTTTCAGCTTTGGTAATATTTACTCATAGAAAAAACATAGCCAGATTACTAAGCGGAAATGAAAATAAATTTAGCTTTTCCAGAAAGAAAAAATAATAAAATTTTATTATGAGAATTTCCGTTCTTGGGGCAGGCGGTTGGGGAACAACTTTAGCTATTCTTTTACACTACAACAGGCATTCTGTAACTCTTTGGGAATATAAAAACGACTACGCAAAATTTTTAGATAAAAAAAGAGAAAATAAAACTTATCTGCCGGGCATTTCTATCCCTAAAGAAATGATCATCACTCATAATCTTAATAATGCAGCTACTGATAAAAATATTATTGTGCTTGCTGTGCCTTCCCAATTTTTAAGAAGTGTAATTAAAAAGATTGATAAAAGTTTATTAAAAAATTCAATTTTAGTTAGTGTATCAAAAGGAATTGAAAATAATACTTTGCTGACTATGTCTCAAATGGTTTTAAATGTTATCCCAACTTTGTCAGAAAATCAGATAGGTGTTCTCTCCGGTCCAAGCCATGCAGAAGAAGTTAGCAGAAGAATTCCAACAACAGTTGTTACTGCATCTAAAGATTTTGATACCTCAAAAACAATTCAAAGTGCTTTTATTACATCTTACTTCAGGACATATTCTTCAACTGATGTTCTTGGTGTTGAACTTGGAGGAGCATTTAAAAATGTAATTGCCATTGGAGCTGGAATAATTGACGGATTAAAATTTGGCGATAATACTAAAGCTGCTATAATGACAAGAGGTGTTGCTGAAATTTCAAGATTGGGTATTTCAATGGGTGCACAGCCAGAAACATTTGCAGGTCTATCTGGTATGGGTGACTTAATTGTAACCTGTATGAGTAAACACAGTAGAAACAGATTTGTAGGTGAGCAAATTGGAAAAGGAAAAAAGTTAAAACAAGTGTTAAAAGAAATGACAATGGTTGCCGAGGGTGTTATGACAAGTAAATCGGCAGCCCAGCTTGCAAAAAAAATGAAAGTAGATACTCCTATTACAAATGAAGTTTACAATATTTTATTTAAAAATAAGGACCCGTTAAAAGCAACTACCGATTTGATGACCCGTGAAATGAGGATGGAATAATTCAACTTGACGGTAAAGAAATCCCTTTTATCCTTCTGAAAAGTGAAATAGCAAAAGAATCCGTCATACCCGAAATATAATCAGTTACCTTTAATAATCTTTCATAAAGATCTGTATTTATACTTCCATCTTTTTCAAAAAAATGTTTTGGCAACAATTGAATAATCGATTTATTTTTATTTGAAAGCTTACCTTCCGCACCTTCATTTACAGCTGTTATAAAAATATCTAGTAAACCTCCAATAACCTCGTAACCGGCAGCTTCCCTTTCAAGTACACTTTTATAAGAATATATTTTTTCTTTTGATATCTTTTTAATTCTCTTTAAAGTTTTATTAGAAGGAATGTGCGTAATCAGATCATCATACATTTTACCATCTAATATTTTTTTCTCATTCACAACAAAACACTCAGATAATTGCTTTACAAGGTTGCTTATAGTTTTTGCTCTTAAGTAACCAATTTTATCATGATTGCTCCTTTGGTTATACAAACGAAGATTCTTACCGACAAAAGGTAAAAGTAATTCTTCGGTATCACTAAAAGACAATATCCCTAGTCTAAAAGCATCTTCCAAATCCATAATACCGTAACAGATGTCATCTGCAGCTTCTACTAAATAAGCTAACGGGTGACGGGAAAAAATTGAATTACTTTTTACTTTATTTAATTTTATTAATCCAATTCCGTCTGCAACACTTTCAAAAATATTTTTTTCTGATTGGAAAAATCCGTGCTTTCTGTAAATTTTATTTCCTTTAATTATTTTTTCATCTGTACCATTTAATTTTGATTCTCTGGGATATTTTGTAAAAGCTCCTAATGTTGCCAGGCTGAGTCTTAGTCCTCCATTAATATCCGGATTTTGCAATTTTGCAATTATTCTAAACCCTTGAGCATTTCCTTCAAAGTTAATTAGGTCATTCCATTTTTTTGGATCAGTAATTTTAGATTTAAAAATTTTTCCACCGCTATTTTTAAAATATTCAGAGATTGCATCTTCTCCTGAATGCCCAAAAGGAGGATTGCCAATATCGTGTGCCAAACAAGATGCGGCAACAATCTCGCCAAAATTAAATGATAAATATTTTTTTTCTAATTCTTTGTGTTTTTCAATTAATATTTTTCCAACCAGATTCCCTAATGATCTGCCAACACAGGACACTTCAAGACTGTGTGTAAGCCGGGTGTGAACAAAATCACTTTCAGGTAATGGAAAGACCTGGGTTTTGTCCTGCAGTCTTCTAAATGCAGAACAAAAAACTATTCTGTCAAAATCTCTTTGAAATTGACTGCGCCCATCACTTACAGATTTTTTCTGCTGTCCGTAAATTTCAGTTGATAATAAATTTTCCCAGTTCAATTAATTTTCCTTTATTTTAACAAATGCAAAATAAACATACCCATATTATAATAAAATATTGTTTTTACTATTCACTTCAATTAATTTGAACATCAAATGAATTCCAAAAAAGAAAATATTTTAAACGAATCAGTTCAGTTTGTAAAAGGTGTTGGACCCAAACGTGCAGAATCATTTGAATCAATTGGAATAAAAACAATCAGAGATCTTCTTTTTTATTTTCCTTCCAAACATTTGGATAGAAGCACAACTCTAACAATAGCAAAAGCTTATTCATATTTATTAGATGGTTATGATGGGGAAATTACAATAATTGCAGAAGTAACAAACAAGGATAGAATAAGATTTGGAAAGAGAGAAATAATTACTGTTTCTTTTAAAGATTCAACCGGAAATTTTAATTGTGTTTGGTTCCATGGTATAAAATATATTTATGATGTGTTTCAGGAAGGAAAAACTTATGCCGTTTCAGGAAAACCAATCAGATCAAAATATGGAGATATGCAAATTATTCATCCCGATTACGATAGAATTTCTGAAAACGAAACAAAAAGCTATTTGAACACCGGTAAAATTATTCCTTTCTACAGAATTCCCAAAAATATTAAAAGTGTAAATTTGGGTGATTTTAGTATACGCAGAATTATTAATAATGTTGTTGAAAAATATGCTGATTTTTTACCCGAAACACTTCCCGAATATATTATCAAACAAAATGATCTCTTTAATATAAATGACGCTGTTAAAAATATGCATTTCCCAATTAGTTCAGAGTTATTCAAAAAATCAGTTAAAAGATTGAAATTTGAAGAGATTTTTTATCTGGAAATATTAATAGCGTTAAGAAAATATCAGTATAAAAATAAATTAACCGGTGTTGTGATGAATATCAATAATACCTTGTTAAAGGATTTCATCAATTTTCTTCCATTTACCTTAACTGATGACCAAAAAAAGACTTTAAAAGACATTTTATCTGATATGAAACATCAACAGCCTATGAACCGATTGATCCAAGGAGATGTTGGAAGTGGAAAAACTATTGTGGTTCTTATCGCAATGATAATTGCTGCTGACAATGGATACCAAGCCGTAATGATGGCTCCAACCGAAATACTTGCAGATCAGCATTATAAAAATATCAGTACCCTTCTTAAAGAATTCTCAAATAAGCATAAAAAAGATCATATTCAAACTTCATTACTATTGGGTGGGCAAAATAAAAAAGAAAGAGAAACTGTGCTAAATGATATTGCAAAAGGTAAATCAAAAATTATTATTGGCACACACGCATTATTGGAAGAAAAAGTTTCATTTAACAAATTGGGATTACTAATTGTTGATGAGCAACATAGATTTGGGGTTGAACAAAGAGCAACCCTTATGAAAAAAGGTAAAATCCCTGACGTAATTGTAATGAGTGCAACTCCAATTCCAAGGACTTTGTCAATGACACTTTATGCTGATCTGGATATTTCTGTAATCAAACAATTACCTAAAGGAAGAAAAAAAATAAAAACAGTTTTAAGAAGTACTACCAAATTACCTGATATATATAAATATATTTTAGACAAAGCTTTTTCAGGTATACAATCATTTATAGTTTATCCTTTAGTAGAAGATTCAGAGAAGTTAGAATTAAAATCGGCAGAAGCTTTTTTTGAATCATTAACTAAAACATATTTTAAAAAAATAAAAGTTGGTTTACTCCATGGAAGAATGAACTGGAAAGAAAAAGAAAAAATAATGCAGCAATTTAAAGAACATAAATTTGATGTATTAATTTCAACAACAGTTATTGAAGTTGGAATTGATATTCCAAATGCAAACATAATTTTAATTAATGAAGCACAAAGATTTGGAATATCTCAACTTCATCAGTTAAGAGGAAGAGTTGGAAGAAGTGATAAACAAGCCGTCTGCATTTTAGTTACTGATGAAAAAAACATGAAATATAAACTGAAAGATGGTTTGAAGATAGAATATTTATCCTCAGCCCAAAAAAATATTTATAAGTCTTTCATCAGATTAAATTCAATGGTGAAGTCTTCAGATGGATTTAAACTGGCTGAGATAGATTTAAAGCTAAGAGGTTCTGGAGATATTTTCGGAACCAAACAAAGCGGAATACCTGAATTAAATTTTATAGACATAGTTCATGATACTGATATTATTGAACATGCTAAGGGTATTGCTTTTAAAATTATTCAGGGAGATATTAATTTACGGAATGAAAACAACAAGCTCATCAAACAAAATCTTATAAACAACTACTCTTCACATTTTAACTATTCAAAAATTGCCTGAAATTTTTTTTGAGGGGGGAAAAAAATATTTTTATTTTTTATTGACTTAATAATTTTATTAATTATATTTATTAAAAAAAATTTTAAAGGATTTTCATTTTACCTGATAAATTTAAAAATAGCTTAAAGGTCGGGCTGACTTTTAATATAAAGCCTAAAGAAGAAATACAATATCAAGAAATTCTTGTCGACTCATCACCATCTGCAGTTCAAACAAAACCTTCTGTAGATAAGTATGCTGAATGGGATTCAGTTGAAACTATAGATGCTTTAAAGAAAGCTCTTGAATTGTATAACGATGTTATTATGATAGAGGGTAATGAAGATGCTTACATTAAATTAAAAGAAAATAAACCTGATATAGTATTTAATGTTACTGAAGGAATTAATGGAGTAAGCAGAGAAGCACAAATACCTGCAATGTTAGATCTTTTAAATATTCCTTATACCGGATCTGATCCTTTAACACTTACAACTTGTTTGGACAAAGCAAGAACAAAAGAAGTTTTATCATATCATAAAATTCCAAATTCAAAATTCACTACTTCAAACAATTACAAAAAATTAAATGTTGGTGATATGCGTTTTCCATTAATTGTTAAACCTGTTTGTGAGGGATCTAGTAAAGGAATTTATTCTTCATCTTTTGTTTCAAACAAAGAAGAACTAATTAATGAAGTAAGACGTATTTCAGAAAATTATAATCAAACAGCATTGATAGAAGAATTTTTACCTGGCAGAGAATTTACAGTAGCATTAATGGGTAACAATGATAATGTAGAAGTACTTCCTATTGTAGAATTAAGTTATGATGAATTTCCTGACGACTTAGCACATATTTATTCTTATGAAGCTAAATGGATAATTGATACTATTGATAATCCAATGCCGTTTTTTACTTGTCCTGCTAAAATTTCAAAATCTTTAGAACAAATTATTAAAAGAACAGCCAAACAAACTTTTAATACTTTAAATTGTAAAGATTGGGCCCGAATAGATTTTAGATTAGATACAGACGGTATACCTAATGTTATAGAAATAAATCCTTTACCGGGTATATTACCAGATCCAAGAGAAAATTCAAGCTTTCCAAAAGCAGCTTTCGCCTCAGGGTTGACTTATAATGAAATGATAAATAAAGTATTATTTATTTCTGCTAAAAGGCACGGATTGGTTTGAAACAAGACAAAAAAATACTTGTTGCCTATAATGCACCTGTAAGTATCTATTCTATATATACAGGTAAGCCAGGTGAAGCTATTAACGGAGTTCACGATCTATCCGAAGTGGGATTTCTTGATGAAATCAATAAGATTTGTACTTCGTTAAGTAAATATTATAGTTGTGTTGAACAATTACCTATTGATAACAATATAGAATCTGTAATTCGAAAAATTGACCAATTTAAACCGGATGTAATTTTTAATTTTGTTGAATCTGTTGAAGGCATTACAAGTTATGAATATTGCATTGCGGGTGTTTATGAATTGTTGGGTTATCAATATACCGGAAACCGACCTCAAACATTAGGAAATTGTCTTAACAAATCTACAACTAAAAATATTTTAAAAGCATTTAATATTGACAGTCCATCTTATCTCACACTAACAAAAATAGAAGAACTTGATAAAAAAGATTTTTCATTAAATTTTCCTGTTATTGTAAAACTATTAAAAGAAGATGCAAGTATTGGAATCTCAGAAAATTCTGTGGTACATAATTTTAAAAATTTATCAGAACAAGTAGAATTTTTATTAAACACTTACAAAAGTGAAATAATTATTGAAGAATATATTGATGGCAAAGAATTGAATGTTGCAGTTTTGGGTAATTCAATTTTACCAATTTCTGAAATAACATTTAAAGGACTGCCAAAAGGATTACCACAGATTGTTACTTATGAAAGTAAATGGATTGCTGACAGTGATTATTATAACAGTACCAAACCGGTCTGTCCAGCTAAAATAAGTGATAAGTTAAAAAATGAAGTTGAAGAGATTGCAATTAGATCTTTTAACGCTTTAAAATGTAGAGATTATGCAAGAGTTGATATTAGACTTGATAAAAATAATAAACCATATGTAATTGAAATTAATCCAAATCCTGATATATCAGAAGATTCAGGTTATTACAGGTCTGCAAATAAATTTGGTCTAACTTATGATAATTTATTGAAATGTATTTCAGAATTTGCACTAAATAGATCTTTGAATGATACGAAGAATAAAGCTGTCTGATAAATTAGCACTGGAAGAAATGCTGAATAATATTTCTTCTTTTACTGATAAAGAAGTTGAAGTAGCAATGGAATTAATTAATGTAGCTCTTAGCTTCAAAGATCAAAATGATTATAATATTTTTGTTTATTCAGATAATGAAAAAGTATTAGGATATCATTGTACAGGTATTAGGGCTTTAACTGATGCAGTTTATGATTTATACTGGATAGTTGTAGACTCCAAACACCAGGGAAAAGGAATTGGGAAAAAATTATTGAAACATGCTGAAGAATTTGTAAAACAAAATAACGGAAGATGGTTATTGATAGAAACATCTTCTAAAGATGATTATAAAAATACAAGAAATTTTTATTTGAAAAATAATTATAAAATAGTTTCTCAAATTGATGATTTTTATAAGCTAAATGACAGCTTAGTTGTTTACGGTAAAAGATTTTAAAAACAAATTAGGATAGATTATGGAACTTTGGCAACAAATGATTAGAGATAGTATACATACTGTTGATGAACTTGTTGATAAATTTGGTATTGACAGAAATGTTGCTACCAATCTAGATGAATTCTTTCAAGCTAGAATAAATCCCTATTACGCCAGCTTAATAAGGTATCCTGGTGATCCTATTTGGATGCAATGTGTTCCGGATAAAAAAGAATTAGAAGATGTGGATTCTGAAGAAGATCCATTAATGGAAGATTCAATGAGTCCAGTACCAAATATAACACATCGTTATCCTGACAGAGCGCTATTTCTTGTTACAAGTCAGTGCGGTATGTACTGCAGATTTTGTACAAGAAAAAGAAAAGTTGGAGATTATGAAAAAATTTCCATGAAAAACTTGGAAAGTGCTTTTAATTATTTAAACGAACATAAAGAAATTAGAGATGTTATTTTATCCGGTGGTGATCCTTTAATGCTGACTGATAACATGCTTGAAAAAATACTTATGAGATTAAGAGAGATACCTCATATTGAAATAATCAGACTTGGAACAAAAATGCCGTGTGTATTACCGCAAAGAATTACTGATGATCTATGTAATATGATCAAAAAGTATCATCCTATTTATGTTAATACACATTTTAACCACCCCTGGGAAATTACAAAAGAAAGTTCAAAAGCCTGTGAAAAACTAGCTAATATTGGTTGCCCTGTTGGTAACCAAATGGTTATAATGAAAGGTGTTAATGATAATCCTGAAGTTGTAAAAGAACTTATGCAAAAATTGTTAAAAATTAGAGTTAGACCTTATTACATGTATATGGCTGATGAAACTAAAGGTGCTAACCATTTTAGAACTTCAATTGAAACTGGATTAGAGATTTATGAACATTTAAGAGGGCACACCAGCGGTTTAGCTGTTCCTCATTTTGTAATTGATGCGCCAGGCGGCGGCGGGAAAATTCCTATAATACCAAATTATACTTTACACCACGATGAAAACAAAATAATTTTAAGAAATTATAAAAACGAAATTTATGTTTATAAAAATTATCCGGATAAGAATAATCCAAAGAAACAGAATAAAAAGAAATCAAAAGCAAAGAAAATAATTAAACAAGATTTAGTTGAAGTTGAAGATACAAAAGATACTTTAATGGATATATTGCAAGAAGTAGAAAAATAATTTTCTACTTCTTCCTTACAATTTTTATTATATCTCTTTCTATTGTTTTTATAGGTGACTCAATAATACGCCCGGTTTCTTCATTGTCTCTATTAAAAATAAATGTAGGTACTCTTTCAATTTTTAAAGAATCAATTTCACCATTTAACCCTTTTTTATCCCTGTCCACAGCATAAATTTTTATCTTATCAGCAGGATAATTTAAGTAATCAAGTATTTTGAAAAGACGAGGTACTTCCCTTCTGCTATCACTGCACCAAGTTCCCAAAACTATAGTAAGATCACAATCTTCAATATTATCTTTTTCTTCTAGTACAGAGTTTGTATCAACTTCATACATATTATATTCTGAATTGAACCACCAGGAAAATACAGAATCTTGAAATGCCTCTCTGTTGATTTCACCAATTAACATCGGCGCCTTTGTTCTGGGATCTTCAATTTTTTTATTTTGTGAAAAAGTTAATACCGAAGACAAAACTGTTATTAAAATTATAATTTTAGATTTTACATTATTCATCATTATTCCCATTTTTGTTTCTAAGATCAATTCCCCACATTAATTTATTTCTTAAAGTTTCAAAATAATTATTAAGTGATGTGTGTACTAATTTAAAAGGCCTTTTACTCTTTTTAATTTTTACTGTAATAGGTGGTGAAAAAGCAAAAACTCTCTGCCCGTCACAATTAACATGAATATCTTTGAATGGTGAAGAAGCTGTAATTGTAATCTCCTGATTACTTGCTAAAACCAACGGCCTAATATTTAAACTGTGTGGTGAAATAGGAGATAAAGTAATTACATCAGCTTTTGGATTTACAACAGGTCCGCCTGTTGATATAGAGTATCCGGTAGAACCCGTTGGAGTAGCAATAATTATTCCGTCAGCGCCAAATGTTGTAACATATTCATTATCTACTTTTATTGTAAGTTCTATCATTTTGGGCCAGGCACCTTTATCAATAACAAAATCATTAATTGCATGTAATTTTTTAATATTATGCCCTACACATTCAGCAGTAATTATCATTCTTTCATCAATACTATATCTTCCGTTTGTTATTTCATCAACAAATAGATCGAGCTGCCCCATTTCCGCTTCAACTAAAAATCCTAATTTGCCAATATTAATACCAAAGACAGGTTTATCATATTTTTGTGCATGGTAACCGGTTGCAAGCATTGTTCCATCACCACCGATAGAAATTATTAAATCACTTTTTTTGCAAAGATTATCAATCTCTAAAAATCTGTTATCACTAATTTTTTCTTTTAATTTGTTTTTAACTTCTTTTACTTTTTCTGTTATATAATAAGTAAATCCTTTGCTTTTTAGTTTTTCAATAAGTAAAGAAACTATTTCTATTCCCGGGTCCTTTGTAGTGTTGACAACTATACCAATTTTCAAAGTTTTTTTATTTTTTACTTTCTTTGCCATCTACTTTTTTGTCGTCTCCATTTGATGAAGGATTTTTGTCTTTATTCACTTCTTCAACATAATTTAATTTTAATTCTTTAAGTACTTCTGATAAATATTTTTCTTCGTATTCGCTTAGATTTCCTTTAGTTTTTAATTGAAGCATATCTAAAGTATCAATAGATACTTTTGCATATTCTAAATTTCTATCAACTTTTTTTGTAACAGGATTTTCTAACTTGCCCATTGCCATCATAGCAATCTGTTGGTTTTGTAAAACCAATTGCATAAATAATAGTTGTGAATTATCAGTTTCCATTTTTTATCTCTCCCTTTTTTAGCTCCCAAAATTTACAATATTTTGTAAAAACATATACTGAAGAAAAAATTGATAAAATAAATCCTTGAATTCCATCTAAAAAACCTAGTTTTAAAATATACATTTTTATGAAAATAACCAGAGGTCTAAGAAGAATATCAAAAATTCTGAATTTTCTTCCACTTTTTAACAGATCTTCGGCAGCCAACGAAGTATATTCATTAAATTTTTTAAAATAATGTTTAATATCAGGATCTGTATAATGATCAAGATTTGAGTTTAGCATACCAATATTTCCGTCAACAATTAAATGTTCGTGAACTTTCAGATCACTAAATCTAGCTTTCTTTTTATTAAATAATCTTACTACTCTACCAGGATACCATCCGCAATGTTCTATCCATTTACCTAAAAAGTAAGCTTTACGAGGTACAGAGTATGCTGAAAATTTAGGAACTGATTTTTTGAAATTCTCTATTTCATTTTTTAAAGTCTCGGTAAATGCTTCATCGGCATCAATCCAAAATATCCAGTCGTTTTTTGTTAATGTAACTGCATATTGTTTTGTTTTTGCATAACCTTTCCAGTTTATTACACTAAATCTTACCATAGGAAATGTCCTGGTAATCTCAACTGTTTTATCCGTAGTTTGATCATCAACTAAAACAATAATATCATCTATACAATCTTTCAGACTATTTAAACATCTACCAATATTATTCTCTTCATCTTTAGCAATAATTATGGCTGATATTTGGATGTTAAAATTCATTTATACTTGATATGCTATTATCTTTATAAAAACAAAACTATTTTTTCTATATTGTTTATAAAATTATTTAAAAGAAGCCTATTTATTATAGTATTCTTTTAATATCAAAATTAAAGAAAATGTTCCTAGGAATCATTTAAATATTTATAAAAAGATAATTTATTAATGAAAAAATTATCAGAGTTTTATTCGATTATTAAAAATTCTACTAATTATAACTCTATTCAAGAAATTGTATGGGTGGCTATAGGTCAGGGATTAAATGTAATACTCAGTCTAATAATCGTTAAAATTATATCTCAAATGGGCCCGAATGATTACGGAGTGTATACACTTATAATTACAATCTCTGCTTTTCTCGGGCTTATATTTGGTGCCTTTCAACAAGGATTTATCAGATTTTATTATGACTATAAAAAAGATGAGAAAGACGGTATTTATGTTAATCTTTTTTTTAAGTTTTTAAGTTTGTCTGTTTTTATTCTATCCTTGTTAATCTTCTTATCCTCTCTGATAGCAAATACATTTATTGAGAGTTATTCCCTTTTCTTTTTGATAACTGCCGGAGTTATGATAGTTGCTACAAAAGTAAGTGAGTTGTTTAATTCTTGGTTTAACATTTTAAGACACAGAAAGACTAATACGATTTTACTTTCAAGTGAAAAAACATTGATAATAATTTGTTTTGTTGTATTGATGATCAACAATTCATTATCTCTCCTAAATGTTATTTTGTTCATAAGTTTATCCACTTTAGTTATTATTTTTATAAAAATAATAATGTTTAAAAAATATGTGAATAAACCTGAACTTACGGCAAAACCTGAAATAAATATTTTGCAAAAAATAATGGGTAAAAGAATATGGGTTTATGCTACACCTTTTTTAATTTGGGCAATAGCAGGCTGGCTTCAACTTAATGGAGAAAAATGGATTATAAATGGAATACTTTCTGTAAAAGAAGTTGGAGTTTATGCCATAATGATGGCTATTGTAAATGCTCTAGTTATTATTCCAACAAATGTAATAAATGAATTTGCAACTCCAATCATATTCAAAAATTATTCTGACCTAAAAAATATGGATGATATTAATAAGGGTTATTTATACATAAACATTATTATGATATCAGTTTTTTTGTTGACAGTTTTTTCAACTACCATTACCTACTTTTTTGCTGAACAATTAATAACAATAATAAGTACAAAAGAATATTCAGGTTACTGGTATCTTTTACCACTATTAACTTTTGGTACAGGATTGTTTTACCTAGGACAAACACAAACAATTTTGGGACTTGCATTAGATAAACCAAGGGAATACCTTTTCCCAAAAATTCTGGTTGGTGTATTAGCCGTATTGTTTAATCTGTTTTTTATTAAAATTTTTGGATTAAACGGTGTAGCTTATACAATTATTCTAATCGGATTTTTATATGTAATACACATTAGTTTGATAAACAGAAAAATTGAATCAGAATTTTATAAAAGTATTAAATAAAGAGTTAAAGATTTGCCAAATATTTTTTTAAGCATAATGAAATATGACTACGGAGATTCCCAAAGAGGATTTTCCTACGAGTATAATAATTTATATTTACCTCTTTGTGATGTATTTGGTAAAGACAATATTTATTTATTTGACTTTTTTACTCTTTTTAAAGAAAAAGGTAAAAATGAAATGAATTTGTTGTTAAAGGAAAAAATTGAATCATTTAAACCTGATATAGCTTTATTTGCATTATTTGAAGACGAATTTGATGAAAAAATTATAAATTCGTTAAAAGGGACAACAAATACAGTTGTATATTTTTTTGATGATCCTTGGAGAACAAAATTTGCAAACTATTGGAAACAATATTTCAATTACTTTTCTACCCCGGACTACACAATGTATCAACGCTATCTATCCGATGGAAACAAATATGTTTTTTTCACACCATTCGGTTTTAATAAAAATATTTATAAAAAAACTAATGTTGAAAAAATATACGATGTGTCTTTTGTAGGAGGTTACAGTCCTTTGAGAGAATGGACAATAAAGAAATTAAAGTCAAATGGAATTAATGTAAATGTTTTTGGAAGAGGATGGAATAAAGACAAAAGCTGGCTAACGGAAAAAGAAATGGTAAATGTTATAAACCAATCCAAAATAAATTTGAATCTGTCAAATGCACAAAGTTATTATCTGCCGTTTTTGTTTTGGTCTTTGTGTTCATATAAAACCGTAAAAGATTTACTGCTTTTAAGAAAAACTATTGAGCAAGTTAAAGGCAGACATTATGAAATTAATGGCTGCGGAGGATTTCAACTAAGCTTCAATATTCCTGGATTAGAAATTGCTTATGAAATTGGAAAGGAAATTGCTGTTTATTCATCGATTGACAACCTAATTGAAAAAATAAATTATTATTTAAAAAACGAAAATGAAAGAGAAGCAATTGCTAATAATGGGTATCAAAGAAGTTTGAAAGATCATACAGCACAAATTTATTTAGAAAATTTGGTTAATAAAGTTATCGGGGAAAATTAAGATGACAAACAATAAACCTCTTATTTCTGTAATTATTCCAACTTACAACTCTCAAGATTTTATAGAAGAGACAATTAATTCTGTTTTAGTACAGACTTTTCATAACTTTGAAATAATTGCAGTAGATGATGAATCAACTGATGATACAATTAAAATATTAAATAGATTAAAAGAGAAAGATAGCCGAATAAAATATTATCAAATTCCGCATTCAGGTAGACCTTCTGTTCCAAGAAATTTTGGTACAAAAAAAGCAAAAGGAGAATATATAGCATTTTTAGATGCAGATGATCTTTGGATTAAAAATAAACTTGAAAAACAATTGCATTTTTTAAAAAATAATCCTGAACATATTTTGGTTTACTCTATGAGTGTTACTTTTGGAAATACAAATATTTTCTCCCCAAGTTTTGAAGTACTGCCTTTGCTTAACAAAGCAAGCAAAACAAAAAATGAATTAATACAAAAGGGAAATTCAATCACCTGTTCTTCTGTTTTAATTAAGAAAGAAAAATTTTTAGATGTTGGTGGATTTGACGACGATCCCAAATTACAAGTAGAAGATTATGATCTCTGGATAAGATTGAGTGAAGTGGGAAAAGTTGGGTTTATCCCCAGAATTCTAACATATTATCGTGTTCATAGTAAGCAGTTTTCATCTGATTGGAAAACAAAACAAAACAGAGTTAAATATTTGGCAGAGAAAAGAGAGTGGGATATTACCGAATATAAATTCAGAAGAAATAGAGGGCTTTTGTTTTTAATTGTTAGAAACAGCATTCATATTTCTAACCTAGTGATTGTAAAATTTTTATCAATATTCGATTAACCAAATTTGATTGAACATCAAAAAATAAAAATATTAATTATAACTTCAAGGGCTGATTTTGGTGGCGGACCCAAACATATTTACAGTTTAATTAAAGAACTAAACAGTAAAATTGATTTTGCAATAGCCTGTCCAAAAGATTATCCTTATTTTGATTTATATTCAAAAATAGTTGGCTTTGATAATATTGTTGAAATCCCTCACAGAAAATTTAGTTTTTCATATTTATTTTTGTTAATAAAATTTGTTAAAAAAAATAATATTCACATAATTCATTCTCACGGTAAAGGTGCAGGTATTTATTCCAGGTTGCTTTCATCATTTACCGGTGTTACCGCTTTACATACTTTTCATGGAATACATATAGAGCAATATAAATTTTTAACAAGATTGTTATATTTATTTATTGAAAAAATATTGGCACTATTTACAAAAAGTTTTATTACTGTTTCTGACAGTGAAAAAGATAGGGTAATAAAACTTAAGATCGCTGATAAGAAAAAAATAATTAAAATTGAAAATGGAATTGAAATAGATAAAAATAAAGTTGTAAAATTTAATTCAGATTTAAATGTTTACAATATTTTTACTATTTCCAGATTTGATTTTTCTAAAAATTCTGATTTGTTATTTCCTATTTGCAAAGAATTGAATTCTTTTGATCCAAAATTTAATTACACAATAAATATTTTAGGTGGTGGAGAATTAAAGGAAATTTTTGAACAGAAAATAATATCAAATGGATTAACAGATAAAATAAAATTACTTGGTACACAAATAGATATTTCTGATATTTTAATAAATTCATTTTGCTATATTTCAACATCAAAATGGGAAGGAATGCCTTTAAGTGTGATTGAAGCAATGAGTGTTGGGTTACCAATTATTGCGACAAATGTATTAGGTAATAAAGATGTAGTAAAAAATAATGTGAACGGGTTTTTATTTGATATAAATAATCCAAGAGAAGCAGTTGAGTACATTATAAAATTGGCAAACGATCTAGAACTTTGGGAAAGAT
>Ga0210038_1000700_pt1 | contig 19402 bp, 23 predicted proteins | sample CryGeyCG2114_020_FD_183970 | JGI IMG/M metagenome (GOLD analysis project Ga0210038, IMG submission 183970) | Groundwater microbial communities from aquifer - Crystal Geyser CG15_big_fil_post_rev_8/21/14_0.20 (SPAdes) (version 2) | ecosystem: Environmental > Aquatic > Deep subsurface >... | reverse complement strand
AAATCACGGCAATCGGACTCAAGCTGGTACTTGAAATGCTCTCTTTCGACACTTCCCTAAAGTCCATTATGCAGCTGCTGCAAAAGAAAAATTTAACCTTGTCTTATGAATTTTTGTAGAATGTCAGCTCAACTGGCGTAAACTCCTCCTGTGATCCTATGGGAATAATGCCTATTTTTCCGTCTTTCTTAAAAAGTTTGTAAGCCTTGGCGTCTTGCTTAGAGTTGAATCTCATCAAGATAGATCACATTTGATGATCCTTTTACGCTTATTTTAGTACCTTCTGGAATATAATCGGCAATGCTTGTCATAAGGCCAAACCAAGGATAATCTACGCCTGCATCTATCATAGCTTGTTTAATTCTTTCACTGTACATCGATTCTGGTAGTCCCTTTATAACTGTGGTTTCTTGAATATTTAGCATATAAGGTCCACCTTTTCCTTCTAGTCGGTCTGATCCATCGACTCCGTATTCAATAATACCCTCAGCAGTAATACTCCCAAGTGCTGGTTCCACTTTGTCAACTACGGCCTTTGGTTGCGTTGTTAGAGGGATTTCTTTAATTTCGTCAATTACCGCATTTATGCTTTCTTCTACGGGAGCCGCCACGCTGTCAATATTTGGGGTTTGTAAAAAATAAACAGCACCACCAGCAATCGCGGCGGTTACAATTATAGTGAGTAAAATAACTAATGGATTTGTTTTGTATTCCATACGTGTGTAATTAATTATAAAATTTTTACTTTTAATGCTAACGTTTCGACGCTCTCCACTAAATTCTGGATTTCGGCTTTTGTGACTTGATTAAATAGGACTCGTACTAAAAGTTGGCCGTTAATTAGACTTAATGAATCGTGCTGGCTTTGTTGTGGGAACAGGTTACGAATGGCGTTAGTTGCATCTGTTTTAGCAAAAACCGATTCAGCCCAATTTGGGTTATTTGCAAATAATTTAAGACCATGTAAATCTTGTGAAAAATAATTGGGTATTTCTTGTAAATGTCTTGCAATAATGGGGGCCTGATAGCCAATTGCTAAATCGTTTGGACAGTTTAATTTTAAGCTAATATTAAATACCGACTTATAAGAAGCGCGGCTGGCTCCATAGGTTATGCGCAAAGTGGAATCGCCAATCTTTTTTTCGTAGGCAGTTAAAATTAAGTATAATCGACGTTTGTGAAAACCTAGTTTATTAAAAATTTCGTCATACTGAAAAAAACTTCCCTTGGCGATTTTGATAAGTTTAATTACAAATGAGGAAAGTAGAATTAAAATTATCGGCAGGACAATAAAAATACTAAGATTCCGGTCAACTCCAACTAAAACCAAGAGCCCACCAATTAGGATGGGGAGGAAAAAGAGTGCAATTAATCTATAGGTTATACCGTTGTCTAAATGCATTATTTTTTATGATTGTAATGATACAGTTGATACGATTTTACATTTGTCACACTTAAAATCATACTCATTATTTTCGTCAAAATTTTCTCGAATCATAGGCCCAATGAAGTAAAGATTGCTTTTGTTTAGGCCTGCAGGAAAAATCTCCCGGTTTGCAGTTTTTTAGAACTTGAGCAATATGTCTGCGATAAGCTTTCCAGCGCTGGATTTGTCGCCGATCGTCCGGACAGCGTCGCCCCCTATAATAACGACAATACCACTGGAACCAACCGCGTGGATCCTCCGGATAAATCCAACCATTTTTAAACCAACTGGAAAGAGACTGAGAAGCATTAACGCCAAAATAATTGAGCTGAGGATTATGAAATTCATGGCAAAGCTTTGCCTTTTTATACCAAGACTTAGGAAACTCATTTTGACAATCTGTCATATACTTACCACCAAAGACACCAAATTCCAGCATTTCTTGAGGGGTTAGCTCAGGTTTAAAGTCAGGATCAAAATTTTTACCTTCGTGTTCTGAGAGAATATACTGATAATTTTTCTGCATTGTATCATTAACAATGACTGTAATTTTGCGCATATCATCTGGTGAAATTATCTTTTGCCCACTTATATATAATAGGATTATTTTTTTGAGTATCTTCTCCTTCAATAACAACCCACTGTTTCTGTTTTTCAAATATTGCCAAGGCTTTACATGAGTTGAGTTTATTTTCGACAATGTCGCATTTTAGCAAAGCTCTATAAAGATAATGTCCGTCTTCAAAATCAACATAAACATCTTTTAATGAAGTAAAACCATAGCCATCTACAAACCAATGACCATTGGCGGATGTTCTTGAAAAAGATGCATTTATAATTGTTGTAATATTACTATCTATATATTTAATTGCGTCTAAATAGAGGGTATTGGTTGTTAGCTGCCGGCTACAAGCTGATAACACAAAACACAGTCCAATCAACGAAATAAATAATATTTTTTTCATAGTTTTTTATAATTTTATTGTGATTACATATTACACCTTAATCACTATGACTGCTTAATATTTAATTATTGTTATACTAGTCGGTAATTGATAATATTAATTTATATAATATTAAAATTATATGAATAAGTTAACTATTTACGTTATTGGCGCTGTGATTGTTGGGGGTGGCATCTTAACAATTTTAATTACTAATAATAGCGATGCTGGAGTTACTGTGACCGATGTAACAACCGGCAAATCAGAGGAAGTCAAATTTGAAGATAATGCGGCTGGCAATATGGCTTGTAAAATTTTAACAGAGAATGTGGCGAAAATGATTTTAGGTGATTCCGCAAAAAATGGCGAATTGCCTGTAGGTCAAACTGTAACCAAAGATATATCTGTAAGCAACTGCGTATATACAGCACCAATTGATCCTGCCGCGCCGGTAAGAATTGCTAATACCAAGGGTGTTAGTTTATTAATCAGATCGGCAAAAACAAGCAAAGGCAAAGATTCAAATAATGATCAATTTAGTGTCTTAAAGCCCTCTGGCGTAGAGGATGTAAATGGATTTGGTGATAAAGCCTTTTTTAATCCTGAATTTGGACAGCTTAATGTGTTAAAAGATGGCAACTGGTACATTGTAACTAGCTACACAGGAAATGCAGGTGCAGGAACATTGGCCTCAAACACAGAATTGGCTAATTTACTGAATCTTTAGGGAGGAAACTTACACCACCGCTTATTTTTTGCATAAGCATTCCTATATTAGGATGCAGTTTTCACACTACATCATAATATAGGTTTGATCTAAAACTTCTAACTATTTAATAATAGTGTTTAGTGATATGCTCAACTCAATCATCATTCGACTCTATGAAAAACTTTTGTGCAAAAAATATTGTGTACGGAGTTTTTGGTGTTGCCTGCGGATCTATCTTAACAATTTTGGCTTTTTATTTCTTTATCCTCCCTATTATGCAAACTCCAGAAAATATCGCTTCTTTTCAAACAAATATCGTAAAAGCGACGGCGGAAAATACAGATTTTCGTCATGTCCTCTTTACCGGAGCCAAATCGCAGCTCGTGGTTATGAGTATCCCGCCGGGTGGAGAAGTTGGTGAGGAAACACACCAGCACGTTGAACAAACTCTGTACTTTCAATCGGGTACTGGTGAAGCATTATTGGATGGCAAAAAATCGCCGATTGTTCCTGGTGATGTGGTTGTTGTAACTCCCGGGACACTACATAATTTTATTAATACTGGAAACGTTCCGCTACAAATCTTTACGACCTACTCTCCACCAAACCATATTGATGGACGCATTCAACACACCATTGCAGATGAAAAAGCGGATACCGCCGATGAGGCCTTTGGACAGACCGTGAGGTAATCGGAAACAGGTTGGATAATTTCTTAGCGACAGTTGACGTAATCTTTACCACAGTTGTGCTAAGTTTTCATTATATAATCATTAAAATGTAGATTTGGCACCATGCTTAATCCCCTCCTTTTCTGCTAATGCATAGTCCACCGCCGACTTTGCTAAGATTTCAGTTGGATTAATCAACTGGACCGTAGTGTCGTTTGTTTCTAGGCATAGTGGTATTTCGGTGCAGCCCATGATTACGGTTTTTATGCCTTCATTTTTAAATTCGTTAATTACGTCGAGGAAGAGGTCCTTGTTATTTTTGCTTTTTTCGTACTTTGGATTGGCTTTTATGCCTTTATTTCCATAAATTGCTTCCATTTCTTTTTTAATGCCTTTGTCGGAAGGTATAAAAATTTCGATACCATGCTGTTTGCCGGTGTTTTGATAGATGCCGGTTTTTGCGGTTCCGGATGTAGATAATAGTCCTGCTTTTTTGATGTTGTTTGCTGCAAGGTATTTTATTGTTTCTTCAATCATATCAATAAAATTGAAATCGATTTCCTTTTTTAGCTCCCTCAAAAAAACATGTGCGGTGTTGCAAGGGCAAATAATAAAATCCACTTTTGCTTGTTTCAAGAGATTAATTGACTCAATTAAAAATGGATTGGGTGACTCGCCATTATTTAAAAGTGCCGCTGTTCGATCAGGGATTTGAGGATTGTTGTCGATGATCATTCTTAAATGTTCTTGATCTTTTTTAGCAGGCGTATTTTTTATAATGTATTGGACAAGATCAACTGTTGCACTTGGTCCAACACCGCCAATAATTCCGCATCGTTTCATTTTGGAAAAATAAATTTATAGTTCGCTTAAATTATATTTCGCAACGTCACGAATAACAACCTTATGATTTGGAATACCGGAGTATAATTTTTGTGCGTGTGCAACCATCTCTCTTGGATTACCAAACTGTGCAACCGCTCGGGAAGAAGCATTGGTAGAGCAGATCCCCTCCTTCATATCCCATAATGATTGATCAAAAACATGTAAAACATTTCCTCTCACCCCCCGTCGTATGGCAAATGGATTAAATAAGCCATTCCCCGCATAGTCTAATCCATTCATTAATAACATTGGGGCTTTCTTTGCTGCTTCAAGATTGTTGTGTGAAAATGGGAGGATCCCCTCTTTTTCAGCCTTCACCAAATCTCTAAATTTTTTATTATCAACATTTAAACTACTTAGAATATGTAAAATTAGTACACCAGTGTCTTTTTCTCTTTTATCACCAAAAAGAAGTGACATAATTTCATCTCTATAATCATCATCGGGACGAATATCTCTTAACTGTTGGGCAACCGTACAACTTTGTCCTGGCGCAGTGATACTTGGTTTTCTTTCTCTATTTGGTCTTAAAACTATTGGTGCGCCTAACACTCGTTTTACAAACCTGAGAAAATCACCCCTCCCATCGTCAACTGATGCATCTGCATTGTGCACTAGTTGAATTAAGGATTGAGGAACTTCCTCTGGGCGTTTTTGGCCTGCGAAAGCATTTATTATTTTTTCCATACAACACTTTTACCTTCACTCTATATAAAAAGCAAAATTAAATTTCGTGCTCACGTTTTGTCAATTCGAAATAATATATTTTATGGGGAAATTTATGGAAAGATAATCTATCTTAGCGCAATCTGAAACTGCCAGAGGTTAGGCTCAGTTGAGATACCCTGCTCGTTGGAATTTTTGTTCATAGTCATAAAGTCCGGTATTTGGTAGCTTGGGAATAACCGTATCAGGCGTAGGGGTGACGGTGCTGACAACAACAGTAGCAATTGCGTAGTCTCTCGCTATTAAACCATTATCCTCCCCGCTCGCAGTAATCGTGTTAACTGTGGTTTTAATGAGGTTTGTCTGGCAGATATATGTCCATGTCTCGGCAGGGTCAAGTTTTGAATCATTATTTGCATCTCCGGAAATATAATTTACCGGGGTACATTTATCATCTGTTAATCGTACATTGCTTAGTGGCTCTATTCCTGGGTTGGTGACTTTATTGGTGTAAATAACCGTGCCTCCTTCGGTAGAAAGTAGCAATGGAGTTGGAACTTTTGTTACATGGATCAATGGCGGCACTACTGTAATACCAACAACCACTGTTGCGTTTGCGATGTCAGTTGCACTGATGCCATTGGCGAATCCGGTTGCGGTGATAATATTTGTGTGGGTCTCTGTAAGGGTTGTGGAACATGTCTAAATCCATGTCTCATGCACATCAAGTATATTGTCAACGTTGGTATCGCCAAAAATACGAATAACTGGACTGCAAGTATCACCAACCATTGTGACATTATTCACGGGGACTGTGCCGATATTATTAAGAGTGTAAGGGTACTTTACGGTGCCGGATCCGTTTGGCAGGGCCAAAGGACTCGGTACTTTCACTACATCAATAAGCGGAGGTACTGGTGGAGTGTACGTACCTCCACCACCTCCACCGCTAGGCGCAATGTCGTTATTCGTAATAGTACAGGTTTGGATATCACCTAATGCAAGAGTAATTGTACCGTCTGCTGCACAGTCACCTCCAATAACAGATGTATAGTTAGAGTTAGAAGTTTCAGAAACCGTATGTGATCCTTGAATTCTAGATCGAAGTGCAAAATGGAGGTAATATGATAAGCAGGAGTTAAGAAAAACTATTTCTTAACTCATAAAATATGAGAACATATAGGCATCTAACATATAAAGAATTGGTGCAAATAGAAACATATCTTCATGAAGGCAAAACGTATTCGGACATAGCAATTGAGCTAGGGAGAGATGTTTCGACTATTTCGCGTGTTGTGAAGGCATATAGCTCCAGTTTAGGGAGTTTTTGTGCTGATGAAGCATGGGTTGAGATCGGTAAAAAGAGGAGCTTAGCAAACAATCATCCTCGTATTTTAGACGATAGTGTATTGGCAGAATTTATTGTTGAAAAAATCGAAAGTTACTGGAGTCCGGAACAGATTGCCGGAAAATGGCGAGCAGAAAACAATGAAGTCCTATGCCATGAAACAATCTACCAGTATATTTACAGAAATAAGCCTCAGCTTATTAAACTGTATCTTCGTCGTAAAGGCAAAAAATACCGTAAAGAACGTGATAAGGGAAAAGGTGGTATTCCGGAAATGGTGATGATTGATGATCGTCCCAAAGCAGTGGATGGACGTGAGTCTTTTGGCCACTGGGAGGGTGATACTGTGATAGGCAAAAATTACAAACAAGCTATTGTGACTAATGTTGAAAGGAAAAGTGGCTTCCTAATGGCCACCAAAGTTGAACATAAACAGGCTGAGCTTGTCGCTGATGTTTTTCGAGGCCAATTTGCGGATCTGCCTGAAGAATTGAGAATCTCCGTCACCTTAGACCAAGGCAGTGAATTTGCTTGGCATACAGTCATTTCGGGTGAAACAAAGCTAGATGTTTATTTTTGTCATAAAGCTTCACCTTGGGAGCGAGGATTAAACGAAAACACTAATGGCTTACTCAGGCAGTTTATCCCCAAAGGCACAGACTTTTCTCAAGTTAGCTCGAAAGATCTACAACACTATGTTAATTTACTAAACGGTCGTCCTCGCAAGCGGCACGGCTACTTAACTCCTGCCGAAGTCCTACAAAAGGAATTAGACTCTCTTTGCACTTCGATCTAGAATTCAAGGATTTGGGAGTGTCTTTGTAGTGCTAATTATAAAAAAGCGTTTTCGGAGCGAACAGCGGGAGCGGAGAAAACAACCTACTTTGCCCTCTATCAAAAAAAGAAATTCAATTTGCCTATTATTGAAAAGCAAAGGGCTTTAGTCGTAAAAGGAAAAGTATATTTCGTACAACGTCCGGGTATAGGGGATATTTGCGGGTGGTATAATACGCCGAAGGCGTACCACCCGCAAATATGGGTGCAGTAAAAGAGCGAAACGACTGAACAAAACCGCCTCTCCCCTGTTATATGATGTACATGTTTTCCTTTAATTTCTGAAAGAAATTGCTCTTACAAAAGATAGATTCGATTTTGTTTTTCCGTTTGGGGCGAAGGGCAGAGAGGAACAAAAGGGGTGAATGCCCGAGCCCCAAACACCTAAAACAATTGATTTATTTTTGCTGTTCCATAGTAGTAAACGGATCTTCCCTGTTTTTTTCTGGAAAGGAATCCTTTGTTCACTAAATCTTTTAAATCTTTACTTGCTGTCATTTTGGCTACTTGATTGATATTCATGTGCATAGTGAGATTAGTTCTTTCCTCGGAATCGCCATGTATAAATTGTAATAATTGAACTTGTCTTGTGTTTAGGTTATGAGCTGTTTCACTTTTATTCTTCATGTTTAGGTTCTCTTTTGATTGATTCTTAAGATATTCTCTAAACTCTTTTATTGCCAATTTAATTTTCTGAATATTGTAGTCGATAAAGTATGTCATATCATTGTCGTCTTGTTCACTATATACGTATGCCATAGAATACTGCTTTGGTGATTGTTTTATTGCTTTTGAAATTGGCAAATATACAAATGCCCAGTACCCTTCTTTGATTAGATACCAATAGAAAATTAACCTTGCAAGACGTCCATTTCCGTCCGTAAATGGATGTAAGTATCCTATCCAAAAATGAAGAATTATTGCTTTAATGACGGGATGGATAAATCGCTCATTGCTTAACTCATTGTTGGCAAATTTTATGAGTTTTCCTAGCTGTTCTTTCACGAAGTCTATATTTGGCCCTTCATGATATATTTCTCCAGTCACTTTATCTGTTACAAAAATGGGGTCGTTTTTCTTTCTTAGTTTTGGCTCCTTTTTTTCAGAATCCAATGTGTCCTTAGTAATTAAACTATGTAATTCTAAGATAAGATCCATGCTCATTACTCTATCTTTGTAGTCCTCTTCGATAGCTTTCATTGAGTTGTAATTATTGACAATCATTTGCTCAGATTCATTTTTTGGCTTCCTTCCTTCTCTAAGCATTTTTTTTGCAGCTTTTCTGCTTGTTGCTGCACCTTCAAGCTGGGAAGAGGCTATAGCTTCTTCCATTATTCCACGCGTTATTAATTTCTGTTTATTAGCTTTGTTGACATTACTTTTTTCAACAAAAAGTTCTCCGCCTGTACTCATGTCAAGTTCGTGAAAAAATTCTTCAAAATACGATAATTTCAGCCATGTAAAAGGGTTTCCATCCTTGTCTATTACAGTGGATTTTACACTTTGCGATTCTCGGAAGATTTTTATGATTAACCATAATTCTTCTTTAGAAACATCATCCGGAGAGGGTTCTTTGTGGCGCATTTTATCCCAGTAGACATAATCTGACTCTATGCATTTTTTAGCAAATTCGAAAATGTCTTTCCTGTTCTTGTAATCAAATATTTTAGAGATTTTTTCAGGCTTAATGCCTTTCAAGTTTGGTATTTCAATCTTGTACTTCATATTGAATATGTATAGTTGTACCTAAATTGTACCTATTTTATACCTTTACTGTCAAGATGAGTATAATTATACCTAAATTGTACCTATTTTGTACCTATTAATAATATTATTTTCGGAGCGAAGCGGAGAAAATACCCTAATTTTCCCCTCTATAAGAAAGAAAAATTTGGGTGAGGGGTGAGCCGAGCCCCGAACCGTATATCCCTTGTTATACGCCCCGACGACTGAAAGAAGGAGAACGCAGCGTGGCACGAAGCGTAGCGGAGTGAGTTCAAAAAATATTTTTCGTTCTTACTCATTATGATAGGCTTTCCTCAATTTGTATAAATTTGATTTTTTCCATTTTGAAAAATGAAAGAGGGGCTAGGGGTGAATTTCATTTTTCAAAGATTCTTAATTTTTTTCTGTATTATTTCGCAAAAAGTAATATAAAATATCTAAGATGAAGATTATTATTAATAATAAAAGAAAGGCAAATAAATATGGCTTTATTATTGCTCCAAAAAAACTAAAGATAAATACAATAGGGATCATACCTAAAAAAGTTATCGTTGCAAAAGTGATTACATTTATATTTGTCAGACCAGCGACATAACTTACAATATCAAATGACATATAAGGCATTAGCCTTGATAAAAAAATTAAGACTGCGATATTTTTATTATCTTTCCCTTTAATTTTTTTATAAAAGTTATTTTTTTCTATTTTCTTGGATAGGTAATCATGCAAAAAAAATCTTGATGTTAAAAAAGCCAAAACAGCACCAATTGTCGCTCCGATAAGTGTATAAAGCATACCATAAAATGGCCCGAAAAAACTTCCTGCCAAAATGACAAGTGGAGATGAGGGGATAGGAGCTATTAAGATAGCTATAATCATCAATAAAATGTAAATAAGTACATTGAAGCCCTCTGTGTTTTCAAGTATTTTCTCTATATTATTAAAAAAGTAGTTAATTTTACCAAAGAAAAAAAACACTATAATTATTAGGAAAAGCAATAACAATAATTTCCAATATTTTTTTAATGGAATCATTTTAATAAAGTAATTTAAATATCCTTTTAATAAATGGAGTTAGTTTTTTTGAGTAATGCGTAGAGAGTATTTTTTTGTTTATGCGGCTTGCGACGGGATAAGGATAAATTTTTGCAAATATTTTTTTTAGTGGGATATTGCTAACTTTTGCTAAAATTAACTCTTGTATTAATTCTCCTGCATTTTTGGCAATCATTGTTCCTCCAAGGATTTTGTCTTTATGGATGAATAATTTAATTTTACCAACTGTCGATTCTTCCACAATCGCTCTATCATCATCCTCAAAGTCGAGAGAAATAACCTCATAAGATTTTTTTCTTTTCTTTAATATTTCTTCATTCAAACCAAATGTTGCAATCTCAGGAGAGGTGTAAGTAACCCATGAAAAATTATCATAATTTAGTTTTTTCTTTTTTAGAGGATTAAAAAAATTGTTGATCAATATTCCTGCATGTAATTCTGCTGCGTGAGTAAATTGATAAGACCCTGCTATATCCCCACACACATACACGTTTTTATTTGTTGTTTGAAGATAATCATTGACTTTCAGTTTTCTTCCATCTGAATCAATTTCAATCCCAGCTTTTTCCAAATTAAGACCTTGTATATTAAGTTCTCTACCTATACTGATTAAGACTTTGTCAAAAAAAACAGTCTCATTTTTTCCTTTGCGCTCAATTATCAATGTATGAGGGCTATTAAACTCCAGAGTTTTTGTTTCAAAAAGAAGATTTACTCCCTCAGCCTTTAGTTGTTTACACAGAATGTTAGATATCTCAATATCTTCTTTCGGTAAAAACTGATTGCTATTTTGAATAATCGTAACCTTGCTTCCGAGTCTCGAAAAAGCCTGACCAATTTCAATCCCTATTGGACCACCGCCAATAATAAGAAAATTTTTAGGCAATATATTTAATTCAAAGATATTTTCATTTGTTAGATAATCTACTTTTTCTATTTCTGGAATTTTTAATTTTCTAGGGGATGAACCTGTTGCTAAGATTATCTTTTTAGCAGAATATTCTTTGTTGTTTACAACAATCCTATCTTTACCTGAAAATTTTGCTTCTCCCAAAACAACATCAATTCCTTTTTTTTGAAAATATAGTGTATTTTCATGCTTCCTTATCACATTTTGTTTGTCTTTAATGTATTGCATCACTTTTTTTAAATCAGTAACTCCTACATTGGTATCACTATATTTCTGAAATTTCTTTGTTTCGTATGCTTGATTTGCAATATGAATCAAAGCCTTGGAGGGAATACATCCAGTATTTAGGCAGTCTCCTCCAATATTGGAATCTGTTTTGTCTATTAACAATACTTTTAATCCAATACGATTCATAAAATTAGCCACATTCAGTCCTCCGGAACCTGCTCCTATACATATAATGTCGTATCTATTCGCAATATTATTTTTTGATTTCATAGTGTTTTAAAATAAGAGATGTGTATGTATATTATAAAGATTTTTTTATAATTTAAATTGTTTTCGAAGCGATAGCGAAGAAAACACATTATTATTCCCCTCATTAATATAGAAAAAATCAAATTTATTCTCTTTTGAAAGCCTATCATTCCTTATTCTCCGTTAGAAAAATATTTTTTGAATTGCGGACAACGCCCAAGTTTAAGCGATGTTTCTGGCTGGTATAATATAACGCCGATAGGCGTTTTGCCAGCCAGAAATATGGGTGCAGTGAAGGAGCGAAGCGACTGAACGGAACCGCTTAAACTTTGTTATATGATGCACATGTTTTCCTTTAATTTGCGATAGCAAATTGCTTTTAAAAGAAATGGATTTGATTTTTCCGTTTGGGGTAGGGGCAAGAGGGGTTGGGGGTGTGGCAAGTACCCCAAACACCTTATTCTAAATACTACAGACTCCGTCTGAACAATCACCACTATTTTTCTTTAGTGGACACCGTTTGTCTGCGTAGGAGCAAAAAACACAACAGTCTTCGCCTTGCGCCTTGATCGTTTCTCCGCAACCTTCGCAAATATAAAAAGGTACACATGAAGTGGTAGGTATTTCGCCTTTTTGTTTATGTCCGCACTTTGGACAGGTCAATGTGGCTGTATTTTTTTGTTTGTCTTCGCTGGCTTCCTTTGCTTCAAGTTTAAGTACTTTAACCGCGTCAGGATATCCCAATAAAACCTGTTGGTCTTTTGCACCTTTGTTTAGCACGGTGACCGGAACCGACATTGCTCCTCCGCTTAAGTTTTGCATTTCAGATAAGTCTTTATCGTTTGCGGTAACATCATGGCTTGTGTAAGCAATTTTCTTTTCATCCAGCTTGGCTTTGAGAGCCTTGCAGAAACCGCATTGCGGGGTGGTATAGATATCTATAGTTTTCATGGGAAAATAAGTTAAAAAATGATAGTGGAAAAAGATTTTTTTATGATTTGTGTATTACATGATAAAAATCCTTTAGCGCTGTAAGCTGAATTTGATTATAATGAACTGTCGATCTTTTAGTTTTGATAAACTTGATGGCTTCATCTATTGTTTTTCCTTTGTAAATAAAATAGGCGGCAAGTAAGGTCGAAGTTCTTCCATGGCCGTTTTCACAATGAATATAAACTTTTTTCTTCAAAGCAATAAATTTCTCCAGAATAGTGGTTCCAAATTGCAATTGATCATTTGAAGGAGCCATCCCCTTTTTTACTGGGAGCCAAATATAAAATTGAACACCAAAAGGAGCGTCTATGCGGATTTCTTCAAGTGAAATATCAACTTCTATACCTTTTTTCAATAATTCAGAATCAAAATGGGTCTGACAACATTGATTCGAACCGATATAAATACCATTAGCAATGTAATTGTATTTCAGTTCTTTTATCTGTTGATGATCAATTTTTTTCATATAGACATTTAAGATACTAAATAAAATCTTTTTTATTTTTTTGATAGTTGTTTGAAGTAATATCCCCAGGCTAGAAAGAACACAATGAAAATTGCCAGCAAGACCCATTTGGTGCTTGTCCCTGTGTCGTTTAAGGACAGTATAATGGCGATAATTGCCGTTCCTGACCATAAAAGCTTTAATTGCAGCATTGCTCTGTATTCCGATATGTCTTTTTTATGCATGATAAACGACACTCCGCCAATACCCACTAACGCCGCTCCAATGAGGCGTGCTAACAATAAATTGGTTGTTTCAAACCCCAATACTTGCAAAAGCAAGGCAGGAAATAAAATCAGTGGTACTGCAAATAAAATATCAACTATAAAATGAGCAACAAACCAATGCCGGAGTCCTGTGGGAATTGTGTGATCAGTCATAGTTATTGCCATAGATTCAAAAATACTCCAATAAAATGAACTATTACATAGAGAAAGAGAACATATCCCACTACAGCTCCTATAAACGTCAGGACAATCGTATTTATAATTTCATTTTTCTTGCGCTTTGCTTGTTCGATACTGCAAATCCCTTTCTTTTGATAGAGATAGTATAAGACGGAAATTCCTAGTAATAGTATACCTATTCCGCGAAAGTACCATTTATAGTTGTCATATAAATTGTCCGCAAGTGATGTGGCGAAACTGGCGCTTGAGAGTCCGGCTAAAAAAAGTACTATCGGTGACACGCAACATAATGATGCTACGAAAACCGGGAGCGAGCTTATTCTGATAACGTCTTTCAGCTGTGATGATGTTTGCTTTTTTTCTTTCATAGTTTCTATTATTTATTTTCCATTCCACACTATGCCGTTCTTTTTGCTGCCGACTCCCTGTTCCAGATTATGGTTTGCCCAGGAAAACCATTGAGCGTTGTAGCCGACTAATTCTTCTCCGGTGTTTGTTTTTAGTGTTATCACTTCGTCCTGATATTGTGCGGTGATTTTGGTTCCATCTTCCATTGTAACTGTGGCTGTTTTTAATTCAGCGAGTTCCCTGCGTACAAATGCTATGGGCGTATCCTGATATGTTGTTGCGTAAACAATCTCCTTGAGGGGGAGATCGTACTCTTTTCCGGTGTAGGTTACATTAAAATAGAGATCATCGTTTGTGTCATACTCACCATATGGATAGATGTTGTATTGCCGCGTGTATCCGGTTTGTTCGCTTAAGACTTCCATGTCGGGATATTTCTGTTTAGCCTCTTCAAAGCTCATGACCTGCATGGGGAAACGGACCAGTTCAGTATCCGCCAAGTCTCCAACAACCGAGCGTCCTTCGATTTGTGACCAAAGAGATTCTGTTTTTGTGTCGTACATGAGTAAATTTGATTCATACAAAAGTCCGCTTACTCCAAATTGAATGGTGTCGCCGCTCAAGTTTCTTTCGTAAACTATTGCCGAACCGCAAAGAGGGCAAAAAGTTACTGCTATGGGGATGTCGGCAATTACATCATTGACAATTTCGTGCCAGACTAAAATATTGTAAGGATAAAAACGGGTTTCTTCTCCATGGCTTACTACAATTCCGAGTTGATCATCTTTCAGGTTTGGATTATTTGTTTGGACTTCGCTTAGCGGTGAAAATATTGGACTGTTAATTGTCGGAATACCATCTGTCCCGGTGCCTCCCGAAACGATCTTTTTGATGTCAAAATCTTCGGCGGGTTTGGCAGTGTTGGTTTCCAGATTGTACTTTTGTAGCGCAGTTTCTTTCACAGTCATGGACTCTGTTTTTGGCTTAACTGTCTGATTGGCGATTGATTGTTCAAGTTCAAAGGCTCCTCTGTATCCGCGTTCGATTAAGGCACTTTCAATTTTTTTGTCGAATCCCGTGACAATGGCAATTCCGGTGAGAATAAGAATTATCGCCAGAACCCTTTTCAACCAGCCTTTTGGGTTAGATGCTCCTTTAAATTTTGAAGCTATTTTTCTGCCACCGTAACCGATTGCCAATAATGGTATGCTCATGCCTACTGCGTAAATTGTGAGGTTCAATACGGTAAGCCCAAGACTTTTTGGCAAAACAATGGCAAGTATAAGAAGATATGTTGGAGAGCAAGTGGTGAAAACCGGCCCAAGTGAAGCCCCGAGGAGGATTGCCCCTTTATTACCGGATATTTTACCGCTTTGAGCCAATCCCGCTTCGCTTTTATACAGTTTAAGTTTGCAGGAAATTTGCGTCCATTGATCGGGAAACATCATCACTAAACCAAAAATTGTAATCAATCCTCCTGAAATAAATTTCCAAAATTCTTGCGGTATGCCAATGAGAGCGGTAGTGGCTTTAAGAAGTAGGGTAAATATTATCACCGAAATTCCCAAAGAGCCCACGATAATCAGTGGGCGAAGTGGATTTTTTTCACCGACGCTGCCACCGATAATAATCGGTAACAGCGATAGAACGCAGGGTGCCAACACTGTCAGCACCCCTGCCAGAAATGATGGGATGAATAGTTCCATGTTTTAGAGTGTTTGCGAAATCGCGGTTTTAAGCTCGTCAAAGGATGGTCCAAAAAGGGTTGGCATTGCCTTGCCGTTTTCGTCTATCACTACAATCGTTGATTGTACGGTAATTCCATAGTCTTGCTTCAGTTTGCTTTCCGTATCGAAATTAGCTTTTAGTATTACGGTTTCTGTTGGTAGCTTTTCAATGTTTTTCTTAATTTGTTCTGCCAAAAAAACGCAGTCGGGACACCAGCCAGCGTAAAAGAATATTGCAAAGGGCTTTTTGCCCAGAAGTTCAGAATAACGTTCTTGTGTGAAATCGGTGTACAAAGCAATTTGACCGTTCTCGGTGTTGACTTCCTTTGCCGTTTCTTCTTTGGCTTTCGTCTCTACTTCAGCGGTGACTGCCGGTTTTTCAGTTGTTGTATCTTGAACTGGATTTTTTTCGATTAAGTTCGAGCAGCCCGCTAGTCCGACTATGCCGACGGCAATAATGGCGAATAATGTTATGTTTTTGGTCATAAAAAGATAGCGTTGATAAATAGAAAAATGTGGTAGATCAAGTTTTAATTTTTGAAGCAGCATGTTCCGGCTGGCTTTCCTGAGCCACAGGAACAGCTTTGTTGCGCCATGCAACATGAGCCGGCCTTTTTGCCACTTCCGCAGGCACAGGGCTGATCGAGTTTGTTTTCAGAATCTTTTGGAGGATTGGAGTCTTCCATAATATATGGTGTAAAGAAATAAAGTGCTTTTACATTAGCAAACAAAACATATGGTGTCAGTGATTTATATCACCAGGGGATATTTATTCCTGCCTTTTTTAAATCATTGATAGCTCTTGTGACCGTTTCTCTTGATAATCCGGTAAGTTCCGCGAGGTGATCATGGGTCATTTTTTGATTTTACACTAAGTAATTTGCTCAGCATGTTGCTTCTTTTTTGTTCTTCCAGAAATACATCCAATTGCTGAATAATCTTTTCCTTGGCATCAAAAATGCCTCGCTTGAGTCGCTTTTCATAGCTTTGCATTTTCTCCGACATAAGTTGTAGAAATTTGATCATCAGTTCCGGTTTTGAATGAATGATTGCTATAAAATCTTCTATTGAAAAAATACAAAAAAAGGAGTCCTGGCTTGCTTCTGCGAAGTGTGTAGTTTTTCCTTCATGGAAGCTGATGTTGCCGAAGATTGATCCCGGTTTTAGCACTTCAATAATCAGTCGTTTGCCAGCATGTGAATTGTAAAGGGTTATTTCGCCTTTTTTCAGCACATAAATTGAATTATTAGCTTCGTTTGGCATATAAATTATTTCCTTTTTCGCACATTTTTTCAATCATTTTTTTGGCAATACTCATGATTTCCTGATCAGGTATGCCCTGAAAAAGGTCTATTTGTTGCAGGTACCAGTGTTTTTGCATAATGATTCTTTATAACTTTGTTGAATTATAGCGCGGTAGCGCTCCATGTAAAATAACGTTTTCGGAGCGACCAGCGGGAGCGGATTTTATATCCGATTTCTTAATTTAAACAATGGTTGATGCTGCTCGGACCAGGTTGTAGAGGTTTAAGAGGAATCCGGTAGTAAATATCAGCCTTCCCACTACGTCTAGTATAAAGTTTTTGTTTTTTCCACGTCTGAAGGCAGACATGGTGAACGCCCCAAAGAAAATAGCGAGAATGGCTACCGGTACAAGCCATTGTTTGCTTGGCACAGCCGTATACAATATTACCCCTATGCTAGTAAATGCAATAAAATAGAGTATCTCGGGAATTTTAGATAGCTGAATATTGGAACCTGATTTTTTTATTTCATGTTTTAAGGATTTTTCGAAAAAGTAGAGTCGTAAACCGAAGGCTGAGAATATTAGTACTGCAACCCCCCAAATAAGTTCAGGAGGCTGGATAACCTTTGAAAGGATTAGGAGCATAGGTATCCAGACGATAAATACCACCGCAACTCGACGTGGCCATGTGCTTAGGTATCTTTTTATTTTTCCATTGCTGGGAGCCCACCACGACATATAGAGATTGGGAAAAATCTCTACTAGAGGGGAAAATAAGGAAAGGACCAAGATCATTTCGATTTTCATAACATGGGTTGTGATATTGCAAGAGATAATAGGATCCAGCCGGTCGTAAATAGCGGTTCCCCAACAGAATAGACGATAGGGTTGGGATTCACTACCTTATGTATCATCCAATAATCTCCTCGTTTTCGATTTTTAAAAACCGTTACCTGCCCCAATATAATTAATGGAACTCCAAAGAATGCCAAATATCTCGTTATACCGCCGTCATAACCAATATTTAACGCAAGAGCAAAAAATAGAAGCACGAAAATCATAGAAAATCTCATTTTTAACTTCATGTTTCCCTTGTAAACGGCTGTTTGTATCAGCCCCCCCGCCGTGATTGCTTGGAGCATACAGGTTGCCAAAAGTAGCCATTTTCGCATATCTGGTTCCACAATTGAGTTGTCTATTGTAATAAAACTCGCTACTCCAAATAGGGTCCATAGGGTGAAAAATGGAACAATGGATTCGAAGAGGCGACCAAAGTGTGCGCCGCTCGTTCCGAGGCCTACGTATTTCCCTCCTTCGTCATGGGCGTAATCTATCATCATCACAATTGGAACCATTCCGCATCCTGCGAAGAAGGCTAGAGCGGTTCTCATATTGAAGTATATTGGAAGTCCGCTATCGATCGTACCTGTTGTCGTTGATGACATTGCTGTCCAGAATAGGAACCATCCAAGAATAAATAGAGGCCCTCCCATATTGTATACGATTGGGTTTGGGTTTGGTCTTCCATCTTTTTCCCAACTGTCCCCCATTTTTCTGTATTTCCACAGGAGCTTCATGGATGCAATAATTGATATTGCCCCGGCACCGCCTAGAAGAAACGATGTGATTCCATTATTTGTTGCCAGACCGGATGTTATGGTGAGTCCAATCCAAGAGAGCAAGAACATCATGCTCAGCTTCATTTTTTTTGATTTTTTGCGATATCGAACCGCATCACCCATTGGAACGGATGCAACCGTTGCTAAGATGAGAGAAAATATAATTGCACCAATATTCATAGGGCTGAAATCCAATGCGTTTCCTCCATTTGTTGGAAAAAGGTAGGAAATGGCAAAAATTGCCCAGCCAAGCAGAAAAAGTATAGGGAATGGGAATGCCGCATCCAGTTCTTTTTCTAAATTATTGCCTTTTTCTTTCGCACGTTGGTATGCCGCAGACCCTTTCTCATCCCATGTACGATCCACATACCAAACGCCGATTATCAGGGTTATTATTCCAATGAGTGATAGAATTGAACGAGGGCCAAATTCAATTATAAGATTAGGGTTCATAGTTTTTTAGATTAGGAAGTATGGGCTTTGGTTCATTGTCATGAGTTGATTGTACTTTTATTTTCGTGATAAAGAAATTGTTTTCGTAGCGGGAGCGGAGAAAACATCCGAACTGGCTGGCGATAGCCAGACAGCCCCCTCTTATAAAAAAAGAAAAAATCAAATTCAAATTCTTTTAAAGAGCTAGGGCGATAGCCCCAAAAGGAAAATATGTATTTCATATAACGCCCGTGAATATACGAAAAAAGCTAGTGATATAATATCAAGCGAAGCTTGCAATCGCTAGCTTTTTTGTGAGCAAAGCGAACGAACGTATATACACTGTTGTGCGACGTGCGTTAAGCGCATCTAGCTTTTGATTACCAACAATTTTCGTGGTGACATAAGTTTAATCTTTCCTAATGCGCAAACGCATGTCGGACAACGTTCAGCACTTAACGAAGTTTACTTGAA
>Ga0210038_1000695_pt1 | contig 19496 bp, 20 predicted proteins | sample CryGeyCG2114_020_FD_183970 | JGI IMG/M metagenome (GOLD analysis project Ga0210038, IMG submission 183970) | Groundwater microbial communities from aquifer - Crystal Geyser CG15_big_fil_post_rev_8/21/14_0.20 (SPAdes) (version 2) | ecosystem: Environmental > Aquatic > Deep subsurface >... | reverse complement strand
TTAATATCAATTGCAATTACATTTCCACCCAAAGCTTTTGCAATCATTATAGCCGAAAGACCTATCCCTCCGCATCCATGTATTGCGACCCACTGCCCGGTCTTTATCTTTCCCTGCTCAACAACTGCTCTAAATGAAGTTGCAAAACGACAGCCAAGGCTGGCAGCTGTAACAAGACTAATTTCATCAGGTAACTTTACTAAATTTACATCTGCATACTCTACAGCCACGTATTCAGCAAAAGAACCCCAATATGTAAATCCAGCTTGAAATTGATTATCACAAATGTGATGATTACCGGATTCGCATTGAGGACAACTTCCACAACCGCAAACAAATGGTAAAGTTACTTTATCACCAACTTTGAATCTTTTTACTTTTTTACCTATTGTTTCTATAGTTCCGGCAAATTCGTGTCCGGGTATATGTGGTAGCTTCTTAATATCTGGATCGTGTCCCATCCATCCGTGCCAATCACTTCTGCAAATCCCGGTTACATTAACATTTATTACAACACCTGTATCTGTTGGAGCTGGATCAGGTACACTTTGTATGCTTAATGGTTTTTTGAATTCAGAATATAATGCAGCTTTCATAGATAAGTTATTTAGGATAATTTGTCGGAACGGCGGGATTTGAACCCGCGACCACTTGACCCCCAGTCAAGTACGCTACCGGGCTGCGCCACGTTCCGTTTAATTTGTATTTCTAAAATACTAACTTTTAGGAAAGTAATCCAAAACATCACTTAAATACTATATATCAAATTACAAATTTCAAACAAATTCAAATTTTCAATAATCAATATCTAAACGATATCTATAATAAATTGAAATATCTTTAGATAATTAGAAATTGCTAATTGGTTTTTATTTATTTCTGGAGATTGTTTATTTGAAATTTATATTTCCAAATATTATAATTTGGAAATTATAGTCTTAAGAATATTTCTTAATTCAAGTAAATCACTTTTTAGTGAAAGGTCTTCTTCTTTATCAGGACTGCTATCAGTATCTTCATGTTCAAAACTTTCTGAAAGTTCAGGTTTTAGCTTTGGAGTATCGCTGCTTCCTTTACTCTCAAGAATTTTTCTTGCACCTTCTATTGTATATTTTTTTTCTCTTAATAAAGTGGTTATTTTAATTATAAGTTGGATGTCTTTGTTTGTGTAGATTCTATTGCCGGCTCTGTTTTTTTGAGGTTTTAAATCCTCAAATTCGCTTTCCCAATAACGAAGGACGTATTGCTCAATTCCAGTTATTCTGGAAACTTCACTAATAGAATAATATAACTTCTTTATTGATAACTCTTTCAAATCAGCTCAAAATTATTTTCAGTAAAATAAATAATTACTTAAATAATAGCAATAAAAATCTTTTGTAAAACTATTTTGTTTAATTAAATAAGTTAAATTGCTTATTAATAAATATTTATCAATATATACTTTTAAGAATTTTCAACTTCAATTATTTTAATAATTTCGCTTATATCTGAAAGTTCAAAATCTGCATTGTGAGTTTGAGTATTAAAAGTATCCCCATATTTGGCAAAAGCAGTTTTCATTCCAACATTACGAGCACCAACAATATCTCTTTCTGCCCAATCCCCTACCATCAATGATTCTTCAGGTTTGACATTAAGTCTCTTCAATATTTCCAAGAAAGGCTCCGGTGCCGGTTTTATTTTTCCGGTATCTTCTGATGTAACTACCGCATCAACTATATGATGGAAATTTAGATATGCTAATCTTAGCCATGCTTCCTTTGTAGGTGCATCAGATAATATTCCCATTTTAACACCCATTTTAAGAAGTTTATTTAATGTTGAATATACATGCGGATATGGAGTTAAAGCTGCTTCTCTTGCTCTTCTGTAAGCAACAATGCCTGCTGAAAGAATTTTGTAATCTATTTTTTTTAATACTCTTTGAAGAAAATGATCAAATACTTTTTGATATTCCATTCCTTTTTCGTCATAGATCTCATCAATTAAATTTGCGGCCTCTTCGGTAGTTAAATTTAATCCGGCATCAACCATAGCAGGAATTGCTCCCTCAATAGCTCTTCTTTTCATATTCATAAAATCTACAAGTGTGTTATCCAAATCAAAGATGACTGCTTTTATCATTTACTTTTTTCCTTAACTTTTAAATATTTTTCTATAAGGTGTACAGCTGCACTGTAACTTTCTTCTTTAAAACCGGATATGTAACCATCGCAGGCAGATGCAGTTATTAGATTCTGCCTGAAATTTTCTCTTTTAGAAAGATTTGATAAATGTACTTCTATTTTAATTAGATCAATTTCTTCTAATGCATCTCTAATTGCAACTGATGAGTGAGCAAATCCACCCGGATTTATTACTATTGCATCAAATTTATTTTTGGAGATTTGGATTTTGTCTATAATTTCGCCTTCGTGATTGCTTTGAAAAAATTCAAAAAAAGAACCCTTGAATTCATTATTAAGTTTATTCTCAATATCTTTCAAACTTAATTTACCGTATAAAGATTGTTCTCTTTTTCCGAGAAGATTTAAGTTGGGTCCATTTATTACAAGAATTTTCATTTAGACTCAGCCATCTCTTCAATAACTTCTCTTATCTTAGGTGATAAGTACATTTCTTCAATACCTAATTCTTTAAGTGCTGCAGCAAGTATCATTACTTTACGTTGAAGATTAGCCATTTTATTTACTACAATAATTTTACTTTCTTTTAAAAGACAATATCCACCTTTAAAATCACCTTTTTCAAATCTAACTTTAGCACCTAATTGGTTAGCTAGTTCTTTAAGTTCATTAAGTAATTCTTCAAATTCTTTTTCTTTAATTTTCATAAAAATAAAATTATAATTGAATTTTTATTTGTAAATGTAAGTAACAAAACTATAAATAGAAAATCAGATTTTACAAGCTAATTTCAATTAACAATTTAATTATTATTGAGCTTTCTTACCACTAATCACTCTTATGGAGCATTCACACCCGATATAAAATTTTCTTTACTATAACTAACTGATTCAAAATAGAATCGAAATTTTCACAAACAGATTTACACAACAGCAGTTTTCAAAATATTAGAAATTAAATATAGAAACAGCATAATATAAACTATGTATTCTATTACATAAAAGGAGATAATAAGATATATATTAAGTATTTTATAGTTTAAATTTGCTGAGATTATCAATAGACAAAAAAAAATAGTTCTTTGATCAAGTACTAAAAGTAGTTAATCATCGGAGCATATTAGTATATTTTGTATAGAACAACGAGATATATTTTCTAAATGTCCTAATGCTTAGTCTATAAAATATTATATGAAGTAAAATAGAGGACTAAAATAAGTATGAAAAAGAATAAAATAGATGAAACAATGGAATATAATTTTAATTTAGTAAGAGTATAAAATCCAAAAGCTAAAAGAAAAATGCACCAAAAGATAACCAGGCTTTCAAATGCAATTAATGTATATGCAAGTAAAGGTTTTATTACTACCGGTGCAGGGTTAAGTGAAAATAAGTATCCCCCAAATAAAATTATCTCTACTAAAAATAAACTAAATAAAGCGAAAATATTAGGAAAAAGAGAATAAGAGATTATAGCCAAAATATCCTTAAATCTAGTCTCTACATTAAATGACCTATTAATTATTCTTATAATAAAAGTAAATAATAAAATAAGAACAGAAGTTTCAGCAAGAATTATCAAAAAAGAAATAAAGAAATTATGATCCAGAAATGTATTCTCTCCTGTTGTCATTTTAAGAAAGAAAGAATCTATCATGAATTTTATTGAAGTTATAAATAAAATAAATACAATAAAATTTTTATGTTCACTCCAAATTATGTTAGTAAATCCTTTTGTAGGAGTTTCAATTAATAATCTTATGTCATGCCACAGATTTATATTCCAGACCTTTGCTCTTAAATAATTATTGCATTTAGTACAATTAAGTCTAAATAGTGCATTTTCTGTATTACAACTTTTACAAATAACAGGATTTTGCATATTAATTTAATTTTAATCTAAAAGATAATTGAGTTTGATTAGTTTGTAGATTTTCTTCTACAGAAAAATCAAATAATTGAGCATCCACATAAGCATCTATTAAATTTAGCAAGTATGTAATTCCTATATAAATTGAAACTAGATCTCTTTGATCCTGATAAAACACTCTTAAAGTTCTAAATCTTTCATTATTTGTCTGAATATATAAATCTCTGTTATCAACATACTTATTATTATTGTAAATCCAAGCTGCTGCCAACCCTCCAATTATTCCCCATATAATTGGTGCTTTAATATAGGATTCATTATATATCTGTCCCCAGCCCGGTAATACTGCACTTCGTAATACTGCACCAAGCGGTGATTTCTTCATTACAAAAAGAGAGTCATTTTCATTTTTATCTGGTTCAGTAATTGGTTTTTGCTGTGCAATATTGAAATCTTGCAAAAGCAAAAGAAGAAATATAAAACTAATTATATGTTTGGTTGATAATTTCAAATAATTCGAAAATTCTTTCAAATTCTTCATTGGAATAAAATTCAATAATAAATTGGCCTGTACCGTCTTTTTTTCTTTTGCACATTACTTTTGTACCGAACATCTTTCTAAGTTTATCTTCAATGTCTGTTAAATTTGTTGAAGATGTAGTTTGAATTTTTGTAACACTTCTTTTAGTTGTTTTACTATTTTCTGTTGTGATCTGTTTAGCAAGTTGTTCTACTTTTCTTACAGAAAGACCTTCATTTAAAATCTTTTTTAAAGCTAATAATTGCAACTTTTCTGATGGCAAATTTATTATAGCACGGGCGTGTCCAGCAGAAATTTCATCCTTGATTATACTTGCTTGAATTTCTTCAGGTAGCTTTAATAATCTAATAGAATTTGCAATTGTTGTCCTATTCTTTCCTACAGTTTCAGCTATTTGCTCTTGTGTCAGTTGACACTCATCCATTAGTCTTTTGTATGCATTAGCTGTTTCAATTGCATTCAGATTTTCTCTTTGAATATTCTCTATCAATGCCAATGCAAGCATTGCCTCGTCAGATTCTACTTTGATTATATAGGCAGGTATTTCTTTATAACCTATTCCTAAACAAGCTTTTAATCTTCTTTCACCAGAAATAAGCTGATAATTTCCATTTAATCTTCTTACAGTAATTGGTTGTATTAAACCATTTTGTAATATTGATTTCTTTAATTCTTCAAGTGCTTCAGGATTAAAATCTGTCCTGGGTTGAAATGGATTTGTAGCAACTTTGTCAATTGGAATTTTTGCAAGTTGATCTAAACTTTTACCGTCATCTGTTTTTATTTTTGAATAATCCGGTGCTTTTTCCCAATCCATATTTATATTTTTGGGATTTATAAGAGCATCTAGTCCCCTTCCAAGCCCTGTCTTTGATTTACTCATTTACTTTTACGGTTGAATTTTTTTCTAGTATTTCAGATGCTAAGGCCATATAATTTCTTGCACCGGTAGATGTAGCGTCATATAAAATTATTGGCTTTCCAAAACTAGGAGCTTCAGAAAGTCTTACATTCCTGAATATTGTTGATTTAAAAACTTTTTCTCCAAAATATTTTTTTACTTCTTCCGCAACCTGATTTGAAAGTTTTAATCTTATATCAAACATTGTAAGAAGTACACCTTCGATAGTAAGTTCTCTATTGTAATGTTGTTTTACAATATTAATTGTATTTAATAATTGTCCTAATCCCTCAAGAGCAAAATATTCGCATTGCACAGGTATTAAAACAGAATTTGAAGTTGACAATGCATTTAATGTTAACAAACCAAGCGAAGGAGGACAATCCATAATTATGTAATCATAATTATCTTTTATTTTGCTTATCATCTTTCCTAAAACATTTTCTCTCCCATCCATATCAACCATTTCTATCTCAGCACCAACTAAATTTATATTTGAAGGTAGTATATCTAGATAAGGCATAAAAGTATTTATAATAACTTCTTCAATGTCTCTTGTGCCAATCAAAACTTCATAAACTGAAGGAGATTGATTATGAACACCAACTCCTGAGGAAGAATTTGCCTGAGGATCAATATCAATAAGTAAAACTTTTTTTTCTGCAGCTGCCAAACAAGATGATAAATTGATCGCAGTTGTAGTTTTACCTACTCCTCCCTTCTGATTTGCTATCGAAATTATTCTTGCCATTTAATTGATTTGAGTTAAATTTTTATTTTTGCGTACAAGTATAATTAATTATACTGCTATATAAGTTAATGAAAAAGTTTAATAATTAAACTTCAATTGTTTCTCCAAAATTTAAGACTTTACAATTCTTTCCTAGCTTTTCTAATTCATTTTTAAATAAATTAGGATCTGCTTCTATTACAGGAAAAGTATTGTAATGCATTGGAATAGATATCTTTGGATTTATGAATTCTACAGCTTTTATTGCATCTTCAATTCCCATTGTATAATTGTCACCAATTGGTAATAATAAATAATCAATATTATTCATTTCACCAATTAATTTCATATCATAAAATAATCCTGTATCTCCTGTATGATAAATAGTGACATTATCAATTGTAATTATAGCTCCTGCCGGCTGCCCTGCGTAATTTCCTTCCTGTGTAGCAGAGCCATGAAATGCAATTGTAAATTTTACTCTTCCAAAATCAAATGTATGTCCCCCACCAATTGACATATCGTGAGCATTAAATCCTTTAGACTTACAATAATTAGCCAATTCAAAAGTACAAATTAATGTTGAGTTACATCTTTTAGCAATTTTAAAAGCATCACCAATGTGATCGCCATGAGCGTGTGTTAAAATTATATAATCTGCATTAACATCTTTTGATTTTACAGGTGAAGTAGGGTTATCATCCAAAAATGGATCTATCAATATTACTTTTCCATCATTGGTAGTGATCTCAAATGCTGAATGAGAAAAATACTTTAGTTTCATTTTAATTCCCAAAAATTATTATTAAAAACATAATATTTATTTTTTTGATTTTTTGTAATGTTGAAGCATTCCTTTCCAGCCAAACACTACAGGGGGTTTGTAAATATTCTGGATTTTTCTTTTTAATGCATCTTTAGACAAGCCTTTTGTTAATGTACCATTTTCAGCAACAGAAATACTACCGGTTTCTTCAGAAACAATTACGCTCATTACATCAGCCTGCTCGGTTATACCTAACCCTGCTCTATGTCTCATTCCAAGTGATTCGCCATCAACTATTGTTGTTAAAGACAATGGAAGTGTACATCTTGCTGCTTCAATAGTTTCACCTTTAATTATAACTGCACCATCGTGCAATGAAGAATTAGGAAAAAAAATATTGGTTAAAAGATCCACACTTAATTTGCCATTTATTTGTTCACCGGTTTCGGTAAATCCTCTTATACCTGTTGATTTTATTATTACAATTAGTGCACCGTGCTGATGCTGAGAAAGTTGAAATACGGCTTCTGTAACAATAGAAGGCGTATCATTATTTTCTGTTTTCACAAACATTTTAAAAATTGGGTTTCGAGCAACAATTACAAGTAATCTTCTTATTTCAGGTTGGAATAATATCAAAAATGCTAACACCCAAATATCTGTTATAAGTTTAAGTAACCAGCTCAATTCTCTTAAATTAAGTGCTTGAGCAATTAAGGAAAGAACAAGAACTATTATTAATCCCATAAAAATCTGTGCAGCTATGGTCCCTTTTAAAAAGTTATAAACTTTATAAAATATAATTGCAACTAATACTATATCAATTACATCAGCAAATGTTACGGAAAGAAAACCTACATTGAATATTTCAAACATTTAAAATTAAATTTAATTTAAGTTGTTTAACAATTTACATATTTGAACACCGTTTTCAACATTATGTGTTCGAATAATTTTAGCTCCATTTTTAATAGCTAATGCTTCAATAATTGCCGAAGCAGTATCTCTTTTATCAATATCTAAATCCAATGTTTTACCAATAAAGGATTTCCGTGATACACCAATTAATAAAGGGAATCCCAAAGATTTAAAATCATCAAGTCTTTTTAATATTTGATAATTATCTTCAACACTTTTTCCAAATCCAATACCTGGATCAATAAAAATATTATTAATACCTACTTTTTTTAATTCCTTTATTTTGCTAAAAAGAAAATCATATATCTCTTTTACTACATCACTGTAAATTGGATTTTCTTGCATGTTCTTTGGAGTTCCTTTCATGTGCATAAGTACATAAGATGCATTATACTTTTTTACAAATTTAATCAGTTCCGGGTCAGATTTAAATGCATTTATATCATTTATGATTTTTGCACCTTCTTTAAGAGCTAGTTCTGCTACTTTACTTTTAGTAGTATCCACAGAAATAACTGCATTAGGTTTCTTTTTAATTATATCTTTTATAACCGGTATAATTCTATCAATTTCTTTTTTTATTGAAATACTTTTTGACCCCGGTCGAGTAGATTCACCTCCAATGTCTATAATATCAGCACCTTCGTCAATCATTTTTAAAGCATGTTTAACTGCATCCTTTTTCTTAAAATGTTTACCTCCGTCAGAAAAAGAATCCTCAGTTACATTAAGTATACCCATTACATATGCTTTATTAAATTGGAATACATCTTCACCGATACTATATGAATTATCATCGTATTTCTCATAATTATTTATGCAGTTAAGAAGCTGATATCCTAACTCTTCATCACCATTAGTTAAAATTTTTCTGGATAAATTAAAAAGTTCACTTAAAGAGCCGGTAATTAATAAATTGTATTGGTCATTAACCAGCTTGGCATTTTTATAACAAATTTCTCCATTGTTAAGTACAAGTTTTTGTGTTGGTAGTGCAAGCTTTTTGGGTATTGATCTTATCTCAAGTGCCAATAATCCAAATCTATATACATCTCTATATATCTTATATAGTACACTATATTTTTTGAAAACTTCTTTACGAGATAGATTTATTATTTGGAAGATCAATGTTATTCCTTTTAAAACACAAAAGGTGACAATTGCCACCCAACTTATAATATATTATAAACTAAATTTTGTGTGTGCAATTAATTAGAATTAATAATTTTTTTCAATTCAACAACAGAAGCCGCAATGTTATCAGTTTTAAATATAGAAGAACCGGCAACAAAAACATCACAACCTGCATCTAATATATTTTTTGAAGTATTTTTATTTATTCCACCATCAACTTCAATTAAAAAATCAGCTTTTATTCTTTCTCTTAATTTAACTGCTGATTCAATTTTCTTTATAGAATTTTTTATAAAACTCTGTCCACCAAATCCGGGATTTACCGACATAATTAATAATAAATCTATTTCATCTGCAATATCTTCTATAGTAGATAAGGGAGTAGATGGATTTACTGAAACACCTGCCTTTGCACCAAGTTCTTTTATTTTGGAAATTGTTCTGTGCAAATGAGGACAGGTTTCTTGGTGTACTGTAATTGTATTACTGCCTGCATTATAAAAATCCTCTAAATATTTATCAGGATTTTCTATCATTAGATGAACATCAAGTGGTAATTTAGTACATTTTTTTGCAGCTTTAATTACTATTGGTCCAAAAGTAATATTAGGAACAAAATGTCCGTCCATAACATCACAATGAATCCAATCAGCACCGCTCATTTCAACTAATCTAATTTGCTGAGATAGATTAGAAAAATCTGAGGATAAAATAGAAGGTGCAAGTAAAGCCAAATTATTTCCTTTATTCTTCTTTTTCTGAATTCTTAGTTACAAAAAGATCAACTTGTGAACCAACACTAACAACATTACCTTGACTTGGGAATTGATCTATTATTGTATTAGGGAGTAACGAATTAGAAACTCTATATGTAACTGTTCCAACTCTTAATGAACTATCAGCTAAAATTTCTATAACTTCTGAAAGTGATTTGCCTATAAAATCCGGTAAAATTACTCTGCTGGAAAGTATACCTATTGTTAATGTTACTCCAACAGAATCCCCTTTCTTCAGTGGTGTTCCTTCAGCATATTGCTGGTCGTAGATCATATCTTTTGGATTATTAGAAGGAAGGTCTTGAATTTCACCCATATTTAATCCAATTCTTTCAAGTGTAAACTTTGCTTCTCTAATTGATTTTCCTTTTAAATTTGGAACTTTAACAGTTTGTTTTCCACCACTGATAAATAAATAAACTCTTCTACCGTTTTTTACAACTTGACCAGGATTAGGTTTTTGTAAAATAACTGTACCTACATCATATTTTTCATTATAAATTGTGTCAGTTATAATTGCTTGTAAATTAACACTGTCTAATTCTGCAACTGCATTTTCGTAAGTTTTTCCTACAAGATTAGGTACTATCTCTTCCGGTGAACTTACAAACCATGGAAGTATAAAATTATTAAAAGCAATAATAACTACAACTAAAACAACAAATGATAATAATGTTTTGATTAAAAATGATTTTCGTTTATTATTTTTCATAAAGCAAATATATCAAATGGATTTTTCTTAAACAAACTACTATTTATTATAAAGAATTTACTCATAAATAAAATTTTATTGCGATATTTTTTAGACTATGATAATTTAAAATAATGATTTATATTATAAAGTAATTACTCAAAACAAAATGGTACCTTAATCAATTTCAAAATGTATTGCCCAATTATTGATTTAATACTTCCTCTTTAACTAATAAACAAAAGGATTGTTTCATATGTTTAGAGCACACCCGAAAGGTCTCTATATACTATTTTTTACTGAATTATGGGAACGATTCAGTTATTACAGTATGCGTGCAATTCTTGTTTTGTTTATTGTTTCAAGTGTTGAAAGCGGTGGTTTAGGATGGTCTAACATTGAAGCACTATCTTTATATGGTTGGTATACAATGTCAGTATATTTAATGTCTATCCCCGGCGGTATAGTAGCCGACAGATTTTTGGGCCAAAAGAAAACCGTATTGATAGGCGGAATAATTCTTATAGTTGGCCATACAATTTTAGCATTTCATGGTTTACATTTCTTCTACTCCGGACTAATATTTATTGTAATTGGTGTTGGGTGTTTAAAACCAAATATTTCAACTATGGTGGGAGGGCTTTACATTAAAGGTGATCCTTTAAGAGACAAAGGTTTTATGATATTCTATATTGGTATTAATATTGGTGCTTTTTTAGCCGGTATAACTGTCGCTATAGTTGCAAAAATTTACGGATGGCATTATGGTTTTGCTTTAGCAGGATTAGGGATGGTAATTGGTATGATAGTTTATATAAGTGGACAGAAGCACCTTAAATCGGTTGGTAATAAACAAGTAATAACATACGATGAAAATAAAATTAGATTAAAATCAAAACCATTAACAAAAATAGAAAAAGACAGAGTTTTTGTACTTCTCTTATCCTTCTTAATTGTAATTGTATTTTGGGGTGCATATGAACAAGCAGGCGGTTTAATGAATTTGTATGCATATACATTAACAGATAGATCAATATTTGGTCTTGAAATACCTGCCGCTGCTTTCCAATCACTTGCTGCATTCTATATTATTGTTATAGGGGTTACAGTAGCAAACTTCTGGTTAAGAAGAAGAGATAAGGGTAAAGAAAATTCATCAATTTTTAAGATGGCAATTGGTAATATAATTATGGGTTGCGGATTTGTTTTGATGGTTGGCGCTTCATTACAAACATCGGTTTCTTCTACTGGTGAAGTTTTAGCTAAATCTAGTATGTTTTGGCTATTTGGAGCGTATCTACTTCATACGATTGGTGAGCTGTGTTCTTCACCAGTTGCACTTTCATTTATAACAAAATTAGCACCAGCCAAATACGCTTCGTTAATGATGGGAATTTATTTTGCAATGACAGGACTTGGGAATAAACTTGCGGGATTGTTAGGAGAAGCAGCACAACATTTTGGTGATACAGAAGTATTTAGTGGAATAGCAGGGTTTTCAATTCTTTTTGGATTGATTTTATTATTATTTTTGAAGAAATTAAAAGCTCTTACACATGGAGCAGAAGATATCCAGACAATTAAATTATAAAATAAAAAGTTTTAGTATAATTTTTTTAAATATCGCTTTCTTTTTTGTATTTTATTAACTTATTTAACTTCAACTTTTTGATATTCATCTAAACAAAAGAGGTTATTCTATGTTCAAATCACATCCAAAAGGATTACGGGTTTTGTTCATGAGCGAGATGTGGGAACGCTTCTGCTACTATGGAATGCGTACTCTTCTCACATTATTTTTAGTCAAATCTTTACTTAAAGGAGATGCTGAAGCAAGTCTTATGTACGGAGCCTATACTGGTTTAGTGTATGCAGCGCCTGTGTTAGGTGGCCGTATGGCTGATCAATTTTTAGGATATCGTTATGCCATTATGATGGGTGCAGTTTTAATGGCAATAGGCGAATTCATTTTGCTTGGTGGTACAGAGTTCTTCGGATTAGATATGGTTTTGCGCAACCATTTTGTACTTATTGGAATGGGAGCCATTATTGTTGGTAACGGTTACTTCAAAGCAAACATATCTACAATTGTTGGAAAATTATATAAAGAAAATGATCCAAGACGGGATTCAGGTTTTACAATTTTCTATATCGGGATCAATATTGGAGCCGGACTTGCAACCTTAATTGTTTCTTATGTAGGAGAAACATATGGATTTGAATATGGGTTTGGACTTGCAGGTATTGGTATGTTGATGGGATTATTCATTTTTTGGTATGGGAGAGACAATTACAAGGAAGCTCCAGGAGTGGATATTCCGGAAGCAGGAAGAAAAAAGATGTTAGGACCTTTAAATGGTGTTCAAACAATTTCTATTGGTTCATTATTACTTATTCCAGTTTGTTATTTTCTTATTAATAAAAACATAATAAAATTTGAAAATTTTGAATTCCCTTTGATGATGGTTTTACTACTTGCTTTATTCCTATATGTGGCATACAGCCTAATCAAGTCAGGTATAGCAGAAGGACCAATCTGGAAAGATAGAATGATCGCTTTAGTTATATTTATGGTTATCAACATTGTTTTTTGGGCTTGTTTTGAGCAAGCAGGAACTTCTTTGACGTTATTTGCAGATAGAAATGTAGATCGTGTAATAATGGGCTGGACAATGCCGGCTTCTATGACACAGTTCTTCAATCCACTATTCATAATTCTCTTTGGAGCCATCTTCTCTGTAATGTGGGTTAAACTGGATAAAATTGGAAAAAATCCAAGCATCCCAATGAAATTTTCTCTCGGTATTCTTCAGCTTGGACTTGGATTCTTAGTTACCATTATAGGAATGCAATTTGTTGACAACTTTCAAGTTCCACTTCTAACACTTGTATTCCTTTACATGCTTCATACAACCGGAGAATTATTTCTTTCACCAATTGGTCTTTCAATGGTTACAAAGCTCGCTCCGACGAAAATTGCAGCTACAGCAATGGGGGGTTGGTTCCTTAGTTTTTCAATTGCCAATTACCTTGCAGGAGGAATTGCATCACTAACTGGTGCTGGAGAGGGTGCAACTCATTATACCATAGCAGAAGGACTTGATGTTTACATTGGCGTCTTTTCAACTTTAGGTTTAGTATTAATTGGATTTGCAATTATAATTGCATTAATTTCAAAACCACTAAACAAACTTATGCATGGTGTTGTTTAATTAAATAGAAATTTTTATTTAATGCTATCCCCCACTTTATATTTTATAATCTGGGGGATTTTATTTTTAAGATATGTATAAAAATTATTTTTACTTGAACCGAGAAATTATTGAATTAAATAACCTTTTATATGGTTATAAATTAGATTCAATCTTCTCTCAGTTCAAAGATATTTTAATAATTTGTTTTAAAAAAGATGATAATAAAATCCATCTGGAAATTTCTACAAATCCTGGGGAACCTTATTTAGTAATTAAAGAGAACTTTTCTCGTGCTAAAAAAAACACTGTAAACATTTTTGATAATTTCAAAACTTCATATTTACTTTCTTTTAAAATAGCTGAAAATGATAGAATTATAAAGATTAAAACAGAAAAGTATTCATTGTATTATGCTATCAGAGGTAAATACACAAATGTTTATTTTATAGACGATGAAAGAATAGATGAATTCAAAAAAACTAATGAAGATATTGTAAATTCATTTAAAGAAGAAATAAAAGCGATAAACTTTATTTCAAGATTTAGGGAATTAAATTTTATTGAAGAATATGATGATAAAGAAATTTCTTTTATACGCAATGATTACCCGATTTTAAGTAAAGATATTATACTAGAATACAAATCAAGATGTAGTTTCAGTAGTGATATTTTATCTTCCTCCATACTAAAAGAGATTTTAAATGAAATTAAGACTGATAACGTAGCTTGTTATGTTGATGCATATAATTCTACAGTAAGATTATCAACTGAGAAGTGTAATTCATATCAAAGTTATAAAAAGGAAACATTCAGCTCATATCAAGAAACTTTAAATTTTTTACTATCAAAGCAGAGATATTTTGCGAAATATTCAAGAAGTAAAAAAGTAATTGATAAATATATAAGCAAAGAAAAAGATTTTATTTCATCAAAACTAAATAATCTGAAAATTTTGTTGGAGAAAGGAGAGCAAACAGAAAAGTATAAAAATATTGCAGATATTCTATTAACAAATATTAGAAAAATAAAGAAAGGAATGAGTAAAATTATTCTGAATGATTTTAATAATGAGAATATTGAAATTAAGTTAGACCCTAAAGCAAATCCTAAACAAAATATTGATAAGTATTACACTAAGTCTCGTGGAGAGAAAATAAGATTCAAAAAGGCTAAAGAAGAATTTGAGATAGCACAAAAAAGATTTATATATCTGAATGAATTAGAAAATAATATGAGAACAATTAAGGATATTAAAGAACTGGATTCACTAATGAAAGGATTAAAATTAAATAAAGAAGAAAAGAAGAATACAAAAGAAGATATTACATCTAAATTTAAAACATATTTGATAGATGATAAGTATTATGTGTATGTAGGAAAAGATGGGAAGACCAATGATCTTTTAACAACAAAGTTTGCAAAGCAAAATGATATCTGGTTTCACGTTAGAGGACTTCCCGGCTCTCACGTAATTTTAAGGTTTAATGAAAAAACAAATCCGCCAAAACCAATAATTAAAAACACCGCCTCAGTTGCTGCATATCACAGTAAAGCTAAAACTGCAGGATTAGTACCGGTTTCTTATGCACTAAAAAAATATGTGGTAAAAAAGAAAGGTATGGCTCCGGGTAAAGTTTTAATGTTAAAAGAAGAAATTGTTTTAGTAAGACCGGAGATACCAAAGAATTGTGTGTTTCTCTCTCAAGTAAATTAACTAAAACAACTCATTTTGTCATTTCTAATCTGTTGTCTAACGTATGAGAAATGACAAATTTAAGAATCCTTTAAAATAAAAATTGCTGAGAAAAATTTGCCCTCCTGAACTTAAAAGTTCTTAGAATTTTCCCAGCAATATAAAGTGCTATGTGGATCAACACATTTATATGTACAATTCATGTGCCATTAAAAATAGTTTGTATTTATCTTGTTTTTAGTCGATATAGATATTTTTTGTCTATTAATGAATGATTTGTCCATTTTGAGACAAATAAAGTCAAAGATATTCTATCCACTTTTTATGGTATAGGTTTACACTTTGCTCAAGTTGCTCTTTGCTTATGAGAATAGAAATCCTGTACGATGTTGTTGAAACGCCGAAAATTTTAATTTCGTTCTCTTGAAGTATTTTTTCTGATTCAATTAATACTGCATTATCTTTATTTAATCCCTCACCAATTAGTGAAAGAGTTGAGTATTCGTTTTCAAAAATAAGATCATCTTTATATTTTTCCTTTAATTTTTTCTCAACTTTCCCCCAGTTGTAATGATCTTTGGGTGAGATTAAAAACGAGGTTGAACTTTCATTTTTAATTTCTGAATAGGAATAATTTAACTCTTTGATTTGGATCTGCTCTTCTTCCAAGTCATTCAATAAAAAACCAAGTGAATTTTCATCTTTAGAATTGTAAAAAACTTTTATAATGTTATTTTCATATACAACCGCTAAAACTCCTTTAGATTTTCCAGGAGGAAAATTTCTGACTATTGTTTCATTCCCAGGTTTGAAAGTACTGCGAGCATAGATAGCAATATTCTTTTCTTTTGCAAATTGAACTGCTTGAGAATTTAATACTACCGCACCGTTACTGCTCATCTCCTGCATTTGCTGGTATGAAATTTCCTTTAAGTGTTTTGCATTTTTAATAATAGAAGGATCAGCAGAGTAAACACCATCAATATCAGAATAAATTTCACATCTTTCCGCATTTAATGCAGCAGCTAATGCTACAGCAGTTGTATCAGAACCGCCTCTGCCTAATGTAGTAATATCTCTTTTATAACTTACACCTTGAAAGCCCCCAACTACAACCACCTTCCCTTTTGCCAATTCATCCTGAACACGGAAAGGTCTAACTTCAATCACTCTTGCGTTATTATGTCTGTCATCTGTAATAATGCCGCATTGAGAACCTGTTAACGATATTGAATCTTTACCCAGTTCACTTAATGCCATACATAACAAAGACATTGTTATTCTCTCTCCTGTACTTAAAAGCATGTCCATTTCTCTTCGTGGCGGGTTCTCAGATATTTCTTTTGCCATTTGAATAAATTGATTGGTAGTTTTACCCATTGCCGAAACTACTACAACAATTCTAGTGTTATTATCTGCTATATCAAAAATTTTTTTAGCAATGAGTTTTATTTTATCAAAATCAGCAACACTGCTTCCCCCGTATTTTTGAACAATAACTCTCAAATTTTATGTTCCCTAAGTTAAATTTTTAGATGAAAATAAAAAAGTATCTTACTTTTTAGAAAGTATGTTTGAATGTCTGTATGAATTTATGTAGAATAAATGAAAATTTGAACAAATAAAAAATTACATTCATTCATTCATAATTGTAAACAATTAACAAATTCTATTTATAAAAAAACATTATTTTTTCAGAATTCTCAGAGATTCCATCAACTGAGTTTTGCTTTTTGTTTTTTCATCCACTGTTTTAATTTTACGAGCTGGTACACCCACCATTACGGAATTTGGTTCAACATTTTCAATTACCACAGAGCCCGCAGCAATTACTGATCCCTTCCCAATTTTTACTCCCTCTAATACAACTACATTAGCACCTGTTAAAACATTATCTTCAATAATTACAGGATCTGCACTTGGTGGTTCAACTACACCGGCTAAAACAGTACCGGCACCGATGTGACAGTTATCACCCACAATTGCTCTTCCCCCAACAACCACGTTCATATCTATCATTGTATTTTTACCAATGACAGCTCCAATATTTAAAACTGCTCCCATCATAATTACACAATTGTCCCCAATTTCAACTAAATCTCTAATAAAAGAGCCAGGTTCTATTCGTGCATTGTATTTTGTAAGATCTGCAAGCGGAATAGCGGAGTTTCTTCTATCATTTTCTATTCTGTGTTTTTTTATTTTTTCTTTATTCTTAAAATATAATTCATTGAATTCATCAAATTCGCAAAAAAGAATTCCGGAAATTTCATTGCCATAAAAATCTAACTCTCCAAAATCTATTTCTCCCAACGCACCATTCAGATAAACTTTAATAGGAGTTTTCTTCTCAGAATCAGATATATATTTTATTATTTCGTATGAGTCCATAATTAGCCTTCTTATTGTTTATTTTCTACTACATCCTTAAAAGAGAATAATCCTTTTTTCTTTTTTAATATATAATTAACACTTTTCAAAATTCCTTCTGCAAATGTTTTTCTGGATGTTGCTCTATGTGAAATAGATAAAACCTCTCCTAGACCACCATATTTTATTGTATGCTCTCCCTGAACGTTTCCTATTCTGGAAGAATTAACCTGAACATCTTCTCTTTTTACTTTTTCTTTAATCATTTTTGCTGTACCGGAAGGTATGTCTTTCTTAAATCTATGGTGTACTTCAGATATTTCAACATCCCAATCTTTTAATTTTTTACTGCTTTCTTCAACTAATTTTAATAAAACTTGAATACCGTAAGAATAATTACTGCTTAAAATTACCGGTACATACTTTGATAAATGTCTTAATCCTTTAATTTGATCAGGTGAAAGTCCGGTTGTTGCAACAACAATTGGGACTAATAATTTTTCAGCAAGTTTTATTGATTGATCTACAGTATTTGATAAACCACACTCAATTATAACATCCGGTTTTTCTAATTGTTCTGTTTTTTTGCTATTAACTTTAAGGACTAATTTGCAGCCTTTCTCTTCAAAAAGATTTACTACTTCTTTTCCTAATTTGCCGGTATATCCTATTACACCAAATTTTAATTTTTTCATTCTTATTTGATCTCTGCCATAGATTTATTTAATATTTTTTTACTTTTTTCAGATATTGATCCAAGAGGCAATCTCAATTTATTTTCACAGAATCCAAGTTTGCTCATTACATATTTTATAGGAGCAGGATTTGTTTCTATAAAAAGATCGTTCATCATTTTAAGATATTTATTATGATAAGAAAGAGCCTTTTCGCATTTATTATTTAAATAATTATCTACAATTCGCTTCATTTGTTTAGGATAAGAATTTGAAAACACAGAGATTACACCATTTGCTCCAAGTGACATAATAGGTAGTGTTTGATCATCATTACCTGAATATACCAATAATGATTTTGTTTTAATTGAACATAAATGCGCAATTTGTGATATGCTCCCGCTTGCTTCCTTAACTGCAACTACATTTTTACTATTCTTATGGATTTTTATAACTGTTTCTGGTAGTAAATTCATACTTGTTCTGGAAGGAACATTATATAATATAATTGGCAGTTTTGTATTTGATGCTATATAGGAATAATAATTAACTAAACTATCTTGAGTACCTTTATTATAATACGGATTCACAATCAATAAACCATCAGGATTAAATTCCTCTGCTTGTTTATTCCAGTATATTACTTTTTGTGGATCGTTGCTTCCTGTTCCAATTATTATTTTACATTTTTTATTGGCTGTTTCTGTAACAGTTTTGATAATATTATATCTTTCATCATCAGAAATAACCGGAGCTTCCCCTGTTGTTCCTAAAATTATAATAGCATCAATTCTATTATCTATCTGATATTTAGTTATTTTTTTTAAAGAATTATAGTCCACTTCCCCATTCTTAAGAAATGGTGTTATTATAGCTGTTCCTACACCTTTAAACATATTTATTAACTCAATAATTATTAAAAAATCATTATATGAATATATATATTTTTAGATTGATGTTTAAAACAAATAAAGAATTATTATATAGAGACATCTGAAAAATTGGTTCATTTAATATAAAAGGCTTAAAAATTGATTTTTAAAATTTTATTTACGTTTTACCTTAGCTAACTGATCGTTTTATTTGTTCTTTGACATATTGAAAACCAAA
>Ga0210038_1000683_pt1 | contig 19685 bp, 18 predicted proteins | sample CryGeyCG2114_020_FD_183970 | JGI IMG/M metagenome (GOLD analysis project Ga0210038, IMG submission 183970) | Groundwater microbial communities from aquifer - Crystal Geyser CG15_big_fil_post_rev_8/21/14_0.20 (SPAdes) (version 2) | ecosystem: Environmental > Aquatic > Deep subsurface >... | reverse complement strand
CATGCGCCAGACTTCGTGGGAGCGATGGCCGGGTTCGGGGGGCTCGCCTGTTGTAGGTTGTGCCGCTGGGGTGGCTGCGGTCTGCATCAGATGGGGCATCGGTCTCGGCGAACCGAGAAGGACGACCGGAAGGACCATGGCCATCACGATCAGCGCAATCAACGCGAGACGCGCCTGACCGTCGGCCAACCCGGGTATCGTGACGATGGCACCGACGAGCGCGCCTAGCCCGGGCGCGAACGAAAGCAGCCCGCCGAGCGTGCCCTTCTGATGATCGGGAACACAGTCTCCGGCAAGCGCGGTCAGCGGGTTAAGCATCATGTTGAGCGCAACCTGCCACGCTACGATCAGGACAAGCAGGTGAGGGATCGACCGGACCTGACCCATGAGCAACAGCAGAAGGCTGGAAGCGAAGAGCCCGGCGACGATCCAGCCCCGTCGGTTCCCGGTTCTGTCGCTCGCCCAGCCGAAGGCGATATTGGCGAGACTGGCGGCAATCGCCCCGACAAAGGCCACGGTGGAAAGCAGTTGAACGGCATCAGCGCCCGCGAGTTCGGTGGCGCGCAGGGGCAGGATGAGCGTCAGGAACGGCGCGTAGGACGCCGAGCCACCCGCCGCCGCCAAGGCATAAAGCAGGAGGAACCTGGTCGACTGGTTTCCAGCGTGCTTTGGCAGGCGGGCGATCATGACTGGCGGCGATGTCCCCGACATTGTCTGCGGTTGGAAAGCGTCCCTCGCCTTAGGTCCACTCCATGCCCCGGTCCAGCCGCGTCAATCCCATCGAACACGGCATTCGCCCAAGAGCACCGCGCCCGACGTCCTGGAGAACCAAGCAGTCGAAGACATGCCTACCCGCATAGATCTGGCGATCCCGGCGGTCGCCGAAAAAGAATCCGCCCGCGAGACGGCCCGCCGCGAATGCGGCCCCCTACCCCCGCACGGGCACGCAGGCGCGTGACAGCCGTCTACGCACCTGCGCGGCAAGAGAGGAGCGAAGACGAGGTACCAGGGGTCGGTGGCGGAGCAGGAGGGATTCGAACCCTCGATACGGGGTTACCGTATACACACTTTCCAGGCGTGCGCCTTCGACCACTCGGCCACTGCTCCGCGTTCTGATTTGCGCTATCGCTTCGCTGCTTGAGCGCGGAACTCGCTTTCACGAGCCCGGCCTCAAGTAGCGCAAAGCGCAGTAGGCCAACCAAGAACGCGCGCGTCTAGCGGCGAGGCGACGATTCCGCAAGCCGGAGCGGGAACCGGATGATTGCCGTCGGCGTTTTTAGGTGTACAACTCTCCCCGCGACGGTGCTGCGCGGATCAGGCATACCCTGCGAACACCGTCACGAAGCCCCCTCCCGCCCCTACAATGCGCGAGAGGGGGCTTTTGTTTTGCCGCGCGCGGTGGCACGCCGTGCCCATGACGAAGCTGCTGATTTCGCTCGCCGCGCTGCTCGCGCTTGCCGCCCCCGCCATCGCGCAGGAAGAAGCCGCCGCGCCCTCGCCCGGCGAGATCGTGGCGCAGGCGCCCGCCGAGGAATGGATCACCATCCCATCCGAGGACCTGCTGGTGATGACGCTCGCCCCGGCCGCCGACGGGAGCGAGCGCAAGGTGGTGATCCAGCTGATGCCGGCCCCGTTTTCGCAGGGTTGGGTGGAGAACATCCGCACCCTCGCCCGCGCCCAGTGGTACGACGGTATCACGGTCAACCGCGTGCAGGACAATTACGTCGTCCAGTGGGGCGATTCAAATTACGACAATCCCGAGGCGGAGGGAGCGGCGAAGCCTCTGCCTAAAGGACTGCGGGTGATGAATGAAGCCGACTATATCTCAGACAAGGTCGGGCAGGCTCTGGCCATGGAAGATGTCGAGATCGACGAGGACCCCTACGCCGATTCGACATTCTTCCACCAGGGTTGGGCGGTCGGCGGCGACACCGATGGCGCCTGGCCGGTCCATTGCTACGGCATGGCCGGTGTAGGCCGCGGGAGGTCGCCCGACGCTGGATCGGGCGCAGAGCTCTACACCGTGATCGGTCATGCGCCGCGCCATCTCGACCGCAATATCGCGCTGGTCGGGCGCATCGTTGAGGGGATGGAGCACTTGTCTTCGCTGCCGCGCGGTGCGGGCGCGCTGGGCTTCTACACCGCCGAGGAGGCAGGCAAGCGCACGCCGATCCTCTCGGTGCGCGTTGCGAGCGATCTGCCGGAGAGCGAGCAGCCCGCCTTCGAATACCTTTCGACCGGAGGCGATAGCTTCGCGCGCTACGCGGACGCCCGCGCCAATCGCCGCGATCCCTTTTTCATCCATCCCGCAGGCGGCGCCGACATCTGCAACATCCCCGTGCCCGTGCGGCGCGTGGGCGATTGAACGAAACGCTTGCCTTTCGCGGGCCGATAACCCGCTGGCAGGGCGAGAAGGCAGTCTATCACGTGCTGACGATCACCGACGCGGTGGCTGAGGAGATCACCATGCACGAGCGGCTGCGGCGGCTCGAATATGGCGGCAGGCGCGGTTTCGGGTCGGTCAAGGTCATGGCGACCATCGGCGGATCGCGCTGGAAGACCTCGGTCTTTCCGTCGAAGAGCGGCGAGTGGTGGCTGCTCGTGGGCAAGAAGGTGTTGAAGGCTGAAGATCTCGTCGCGGGCGATGAGGCCGCGGTGACGCTCGAGCTGCTCTAGACCCTCTGCATCAGCTCGATACGGTTGCCGAATGGATCGGCGATGTCGCCGCGAACATAACCCTCCAGATCCTTGCCCGGCTTGAAGCGGATATTCGCCTTGCCGAGCCGCGCCACCAGGGCCGCGAGATCGCTCACCAGCAGCGCAGGGTGCGCACGGCGCGCCGGGAGGAAGGCTTCTTCGACCCCGCAATGGATCGCGATACCGCCGCCTTCGAACCAGCAGCCGCCATTGACCGCGAGATGCGCGGGTTTGGCGACTTCCTCGAGTCCCATCAGGTCGACCCAGAAGCGCCGCGCATGGGGCTCGCCACCATGCGGCATGGCCAGCTGGACGTGGTCGATGCCGGTAATCACACGCGTTCCGCCTGCGCGACCGAATCGCTCGCCCTCAGTGCACTCAATATGCGGGTGAGGTGGGGCACGTCCTGCACCTCGAGATCGATTTCGTAGGTGGTGAAGGGATGGTCGAGCTGGGTCTGCTCGAGGCTGGTCACATTGACGTGATTCTGCGCGAAGATGCCGGCCATCTCGGCGAGCGTGCCGGGCCGGTCGTAGAGTGTCACCCTGAGGCGCCCGACCGCGCCGCGCGACCGCTTGCCCCACGACAGGTCGAGCCAGTCGCTGTCGATCCCGCTGGCGAGGTGGGTGCAATCGATCGTGTGCACTTCGACCCCCTCGCCCGGCTTGCGCAGCCCGACGATGCGGTCGCCCGGGACGGGGTGGCAGCACTGCGCAAGCTGGAAGCCGACGCCCGGTGTCAGCCCGCGGATCGACAGCGCCTTGCCGCTCTTGGCCCAGTCGGGCTCGTTCTCGAGCTCGGCGGTGCAGCCGGGCACCAGCGCCTCCATCACAACGCGGTCCTCGATCTTGGCCGAGCCGATGGCGTAGTAGAGGTCTTCCTCTTCCTCCATCTCGAGCCGCTTGAGCGCTTCCCGGAGCGCCTTCTTGCCGATCTTGGCGGGGACGCGCAGCGCGATCTCGTCGAACAGCTTCTGCCCGATCTCGGCCACTTCGGCGCGTTCCTTGAGGCGCACCGCGCGGCGGATCGAAGCGCGCGCCTTGCCGGTGACCACGAAACCCAGCCAGCTCAGTTGCGGATCGGCATGGTCGCTCTTGATGATCTCGACCACGTCGCCGTTGTTGAGCTGGGTGCGCAGCGGCATGTGCCGCCCGTTGATCTTCGCACCCACGGTCTGCGCACCGAGATCGGTATGCACCGCGAAAGCGAAATCGACCGGCGTTGCGCCCTTGGGCAGCTGGAACAGCGCACCCTTCGGGGTGAAGGCGAAGATGCGATCCTGATAGATCGCCAGCCGCGTGTGTTCGAGCAGTTCGTCGGGATCGTGGCTGGCATCGACGATCTCGATCAGGTCGCGCAGCCAGCCGACCTGCCCGTCGGGCCGGTCGCCCTGCTTGTAGGCCCAATGCGCGGCGAGGCCGAACTCGTTGCGGCGATGCATCTCGCGCGTGCGGATCTGAACCTCGACCCGCATCGACTTGCCGTAGATCAGCGAGGTGTGGAGCGAGCGATAGCCGTTGTTCTTGGGCGTCGAGATGTAGTCCTTGAACTTGCCCGGCAGGAACTGCCACGTCGTGTGCAGCACGCCCAGAGCGCGGTAGCAGTCGCCCACGTCCTCGCAGATGATGCGGAAGGCCATGATGTCGGTGACCTGTTCGAAGGACACGTGCCGCTCGGCCATCTTGCGCCAGATCGAATAGGGATGCTTCTCGCGCCCCGAAACCTCGGTGACGATCCCTGCCTCGGCCAGGGCGTGCTTCATGTCGAGCGCGATCGCATCGACCTGGCCGCCATCCTCGCTACGGATCTGGTCGAGCCGCTGGGTGATGGTTTCGAAGGCCTCGGGCTCCAGTTGCTCGAAGGCGAGCATCTGCATCTCGCGCATGTATTCGTACATGCCGATCCGCTCGGCCAGCGGGGCGTAGATATCCATCGTCTCGCGCGCGATGCGCTGGCGCTTTTCGGGATTCTTGATGAAGTGCAGCGTGCGCATGTTGTGCAGCCGGTCGCCCAGCTTGACCAGCAGCACGCGGATGTCCTCGCTCATGGCGAGGAGGAACTTGCGCAGGTTTTCCGCCGCCCGCTCGTTCTCGGGCATCTGCTCGATCTTGGAGAGCTTGGTGACGCCATCGACCAGCCGCGCGACATCGGTGCCGAAATTGGCCTCGATATCGTCGATGGTCGCCAGCGTGTCCTCGACCGTGTCGTGCAGCAGCGCGGTGGCGATCGTTTCCTGGTCGAGCTTCAGATCGGTCATCAGCCCGGCGACCTCGACCGGATGGCTGAAATAGGGATCCCCGCTCGCGCGTGTCTGCGTGCCGTGCTTCTGCACCGTGTAGACATAGGCACGGTTGAGCATCGCCTCGTCGGCGTCGGGGTCGTATTCCTTGACCCGCTCTACGAGTTCGTACTGGCGCAGCATCGCAATCCACGATGTGAGGATTGCCCCGCGCAGGGCAAGGGGAAACTGCGCAGATACCATCCGGCCATGCATTTTTCTGCAACAGCACTTGCGCAGGCGATGGCTTGAGCCATGCCGCCGCGCTTGCCATAGCGCCTATTCGGTCATGCCCGATTTCGACGCCCTGCTGCTCGCCCGCATCCAGTTCGCCTTCACGGTGAGCTTCCATTTCATCTTTCCCGCCTTTTCGATCGGGCTCGCGAGCTATCTCGCGGTGCTCGAGGGGCTGTGGCTGAAGACGGGCCGGCAGCGCTATCTCGACCTGTTCAAATACTGGCTCAAGATCTTCGCCATCGCCTTCGCCATGGGCGTGGTGAGCGGGATCGTCATGTCATACCAGTTCGGCACCAACTGGGCGGTGTTCAGCGACAGGGCGGGGCCGGTGATCGGTCCGCTGATGGCCTATGAAGTACTGACCGCCTTCTTTCTCGAGGCGGGTTTCCTCGGGGTGATGCTGTTCGGGATGGAGAAGGTCGGGCGCAAGCTGCATTTCGCCGCCACGCTGATGGTCGCGCTGGGCACCTTCGTGTCCGCCTTCTGGATCCTCTCGGTCAACAGCTGGATGCAGACGCCGACAGGCTACGAGATCGGCGCCAACGGACAGTTCCTGCCCGGCGACAGCTGGCTGGCGATCATCTTCAACCCCAGCTTCCCCTATCGTCTCGCCCACACGATGATCGCCGCTTATCTCACCACCGCCTTCGTCGTCGGCGGGGTCGGCGCCTGGCACCTGCTGCGCGACCGGACGAGCGAACATGCCCGCACCATGTTCTCGATGGCGATGTGGATGGCCGCGCTGGTCGCGCCGGTGCAGATTTTCGCCGGCGACATGCACGGGCTCAATACGCTCGAGCACCAGCCCGCGAAGGTCATGGCGATGGAGGGCCATTACACCAGCCATCCCGACGGCGCGCCGCTGATCCTGTTCGGCATTCCCGACAGCAAGGAAGGCCGCGTGAAATACGCTCTCGAGATACCCAAGGCCTCGAGCCTGATCCTCAAGCACGATCCCGATGCCCCGCTCGCCGGGCTCGACACCGTGCCCGAGGAGGACCGCCCGCCGGTGGGGATCGTCTTCTGGGCCTTCCGCATCATGGTCGGGATCGGGTTCGCCATGCTCGCCATCGGCCTGTGGAGCCTGCTCGCGCGGATGCGCGGCAAACTCTACGACTGGCGCTGGCTCCACCGCGCCGCGGTGGCGATGGGCCCGGCGGGTTTCGTCGCAGTGATAGCCGGGTGGGTAACCACCGAAGTCGGGCGCCAGCCCTTCACCGTCTACGGCCTGCTGCGCACTGCCGATGCAGCGAGCCCGCTCGACGCGCCCGCGGTGGCCGCATCGCTGCTCGCCTTCGTGCTGGTCTATAGCGCGGTCTTCTCGGTTGGCGTGTGGTACGTATTGCGGCTGATGAGCAAGCCGCCGCATACGGGCGAATACGGAGTCAAGCGCGGCGACAAGGGACCGATCCGCGCCGCCGGCATAACCCCCGGCCCGACGCAGGATCCCTCCGACCAGAGCCGCCGCGACCTGTCGGGAAGCAAGACCGAGCCGGAGGACGCGCCATGATCGACCTCACCGTGATCTGGGCCTTCGTCATCGCCTTTGCGGTCTTCGCCTATGTCGTGATGGACGGCTTCGACCTCGGCATTGGCGTGTTGTTCCCGACCTTCGAGGTCGGCCCCGAACGCGACCGCGCGATGAATTCGATCGCCCCGGTATGGGACGGCAACGAGACCTGGCTGGTGCTCGGCGGCGGCGGCTTGTTCGCCGCTTTCCCGTTGGCCTATGCGGTCGTTCTCCCCGCGACCTATCCGCTGATCATCGCCATGCTGCTGGGGCTGGTGTTCCGCGGCGTGGCCTTCGAATATCGCTGGCGCGATCCGGCGCACAGACAGTTCTGGGATCTCGCCTTCAGCGGCGGATCGCTGGTCGCCGCGCTGGCGCAGGGGATGACACTCGGTGCGCTGCTGCAGGGTATCACCGTTGTCGACCGCGCCTATGCCGGCAGTTGGTGGGACTGGCTGACGCCCTACACGCTGCTGACCGGCCTCGGCACGGTGGCGGGCTATGCGCTGCTCGGCGCGACCTGGCTGGTGTGGAAGCTCGACGGCGAGGCGCAGGCCCATGCCCGCAAACTCGCCTTGCGGGCCTTCTGGGCGACGGGCGCGCTGATGGCTCTGGTCAGCCTCTACAATCTCGGCCTACGCCCCGAATATGCCGAGCGCTGGCTGAGCGCGCCCGAGCTCTATTACGCCGCGCCGGTCCCGCTGCTCACCGCCGTGCTGGCGCTGGCGCTCTATCGCTCGCTCACCCGGGGCGGCGAGAGCCGGCCCTTCTGGCTTGCGCTCGGCCTGTTCCTGCTCGGCATGGCCGGGCTCGGGGTGACGATCTGGCCCAATGTCGTGCCGCCCTCGCTGACCATCTGGGACGCCGCCGCGCCCGAGCGCAGCCAGGTCTTCATGCTCATCGGCGTGGCGATCACCATGCCGCTGATCCTCGCCTATACCGGCTGGGCCTATTGGGTCTTCCGCGGCAAGACCGGCCACGAGGGCTATCATTGAGCGAAGCGCCCGAAGAGGCGCCGCTGTGGCAGCGGCTGGCGTGGCTGGCGGCGATCTGGGCCGCCAGCGTCGCCGTGCTCGGAGTGATCGCCTACATCCTTCGGCTGTGGATCGGGACTAGTTGACGATCCGGTCCACGCCCGCACGCGTCACTGCGTGATATCCTGCCCGTGTTTTCGCATAGATGCGTTCGGCATGCGCCCGGCCCCAGTCACCCTGGTCCCACAGCACCTTGAACAGTGGGCGAACGAATTTGGCGCGGCCGACCTCGGCGAGAAATTCCTCGGCCTGCGGCACGGCCGGTTCGTAGCGATTGGCCAGCGCAAGTTCGAGCCACAGGAACAGGATCTCGTTATTGCCCGTCCCCGACAGGCCGAGCGCGCTGTCGAGCGCGGCCAGCTGCGCGGCGCTGCGCTCCTTCGGGATGTTGTCGAGGAAGCGCATCTGCTCGGCGGCGGTCCAGCCTGCATAGGCGGCGGGAATCGTGCCCTCCTCGGCATAGGCATTGACCGCCCTGTCGACTTCGGTGAAAGCAGCGGGATCGGGCTTGGCAACATTGGCGGGCAGGCCCGGCGCGAAAATCCAGTCGTGCAGCATGAGCGCCTTGGCCTCGGTCTCGTCCCGCACGAGGTTGGCCATCATGTCCTCATAGAACATCCGGCTCGTCGCGGGCTGGAAGGCGTGGTTGTCGAACCATTGCCGCAGCCAGGCGTCGAAGCGCTCGCGCCCGACGAGACGCTCGACTGTTCGCAGGAAGAAATGACCCTTGTCATAGGTGATCGCGCTGCCGAGTTCGTTCGCGCCCGGTTCGTGGTGCAGCGCGGTGCCCGGCGCATCCATGCCGACTTCGGCCAGTGTTTCCTCGATCCCGGCGAAGGCCAGCGCGGCCTCCTGCTCGGCGCGTTTCCTGCCATAGACCGCCTCGACGATGCGGTTCTCGAAATAGGAGGTCACGCCCTCGTTGAGCCAGCTGTCCTCCCACACCGCATTGGTGACGAGGTTGCCCGACCAGCTGTGGGCCAGCTCGTGCGCGACGAGGCCGTTGTTCGAGCGGTCACCCGCGATGAAGGTCGGGGTAAGGAAGGTCATCACCGGGTTTTCCATCCCCCCGTAGGGAAATGCGGGGGGCAGCACGATCATGTCGTAGCGGCCCCAGCGGTATTCGCCGTAGAGCTTCTCGGCTGCCGACACGAGCTGTTCGGTGTCGCCGACTTCGCGGGCCGCGCGCGGCAGCGTGGCGGGTTCGGCCCAGACGCCGGTGCGCGGCCCGAGCTCGGCGAAATCGATGTTACCCGCCGCCAGCGCGATGAGATAGGGCGGGACGGGCTTGTCCATTGCGAAACGGAAGGCGCGGCGGCCATTGCCGAGGTCTTCGGGCTCCCCCTGGCGCACGCCGCTCATCACCACGTCGAGCGGCTTGGGCGCCGTAATGCGCGCTTCCCAGGTCTGGCGAATGCCGGGGCTGTCCTGCGTCGGTATCCAGCTGCGGTTGAGGATCGCCTGGCCCTGGCTGAAGAGGAACGGGTGCACCCCGCCCTTGGTCTGTTCGGGGCTGAGCCACTGCAGTGCCTCGGCATTGGCCGGTGCGCGATAGGCGATGCGCAACTTGGTCGCGCCGTCGAGCGTGATCGTCAGCGGTGCCCCCTTGCCGCCTTCCTCGACCGTTTCACCGATTTCATACGCCAGTGCACGGCCCGCCCCATCGGTCACGCTGGCGATCTCCAACCCCCTGGTGTCGAGTACGATGGCTTTGGCACCCGGTGCGGCGAGAACGTCGAGATCGGCGACACCGCCGACACGCCTGGCATCGAAATCGAGATCGAGGTCGAGCGCGACATGCGTCACCCGCGCAACCTGCGGCTGCGCATAGGTTGCGCTGTCGACGGCGTCGGGCGTAGTGAGGATGGGCGAAACCATCCGCGCGGGCGCAGCAGCGACGGGCGCGGCACTCTCCATCGTCGTGCAGGCAGTGCTGGCGAGCAGAAGGGCGAGCGGGACGGCAAGGCGGCGCATGGGCAACTCTCCGAAGGTCTTTCGCGGCGGGCCTGGAGCCCGCACGCTGGATTCTTATCAACGCTGCCGCGCTATTGCCGATCCTGCGGATCAGCGCCAGCCCTGCGCGGCAATTGCTACTCACGGGGGCTGGAAAAGCGAGAGAATACCTGTAATGAGAACGTTCACAGTCTTGGGGAGCGCATCATGATCCGCAGCACAATCTCGCTTTGCGTCGGTGTATTCGGCCTGCTGGCGACGCCGCTGGCAGCCGAGGAGCCGTCCGCCCGCACGCTCGTCTGGGCCGACGAATTCAATATGCCCGAGCTCGATCGGGACAAATGGGGCGTCATCGGGACCGATTTCTGGGTCAACAATGAACAGCAGGCCTATGTCGATGCGCCTGCCGTGCTGTCGATCGTCGAGGGACTTTCGGGCGCCGATGGCGGCGCGCTGATGCTGCGCCCCGTGTTCAAGCCTGGCGTCGACCCGCACCCCGACCGCAAGGCCGATTTCCTCTCGGGCCGAATCGAGAGCATGGACAAGTTCGACTTCACCTACGGCCGCGCCGAAGCCCGCATCCGGATGCCCGATGCGACGGGCGTGTGGCCCGCCTTCTGGCTGCTCGGCAATGATCGCTGGCCCGACACGGGCGAAATCGACATCATGGAATATGTCGGCGAGAAGGACTGGATCGGTGTCGCGCTCCACGGCCCCGGCTATTCGGGCGAAACCCCGCTAGTGAACAAGTTCTTCTTCCCCGAAGGCGAGGACGTGACCGGCTGGCACGTCTACGCAGTCGAGTGGAAGACGGACGAGCTGCTGTTCCAGGTCGACGGGCGCACGATCTACCGAGTGACCCGCCCGATGGTCGAACACTACGGCAAGTGGCGCTTCGACAATCCGAAGTACCTGATCCTCAATTTCGCCATGGGCGGCGCCTATCCGTTCAAGACCAACGGGATCGAGAAACCCTATAACGGCGTTCCGCAGGAAACGGTCGACAAGGTGAAGACCGGAGAGATCGCGATGCTCGTCGACTGGGTACGTGTGTACGCTCCGGAGGAGTGATCAGCTCCAGGTCGCCTCTGGCGGTAAGCTCATAAGGATGGCGTCGATATTGCCGCCGGTCTTGAGGCCGAACAGCGTGCCGCGGTCGTAGACGAGGTTGAATTCGGCATAGCGACCGCGCCATTCGAGCTGGGTCTGCTTGTCTTGCGGCGTAAACTCGCTCTCCATCCGTCGGCGTACCAGCTTGGGGAAGATGTCGAGGAAAGCCTCGCCCACGTCTTTGGTGAAGGCGAGATTGCGCTCGAACGCGGCCTCGTCGGCGCATTCGAGGTGGTCGTAGAAGATTCCGCCGACCCCGCGATGCACGCCGCGATGGGGGATGTAGAAATAATCGTCCGCCCACTTCCTGAAGCGTTCGTAATAGGTCGGATTGTGCGCGGCGCAGGTAGCGCGGAAGCGCGCGTGAAAATCCTCGGTATCCTCGGCATAAGGGATCGGCGGGTTGAGATCGGCCCCGCCGCCGAACCAGGCCTTGCCGGTGGTGAGGAAGCGCGTGTTCATGTGCACCGCGGGCACATGCGGATTGGCCATATGCGCGACGAGGCTGATGCCGGTGGCGGTGAAGCCGGGATTCTCCGCGCTCGCCCCGTTGATTGATCCGGCGAATTCGGGCGCGAAATTGCCGCGTACGGTGGAGACATTGACCCCGACCTTCTCGAACACCCTGCCCTTCATCAGCCCGCGCGTGCCGCCACCGGGATCGGGATTGCCCTCCTCCTCGCGCTTCCAGCTGTCGTACTGGAAGCTAGCCTCGGAACCCGCCTCGCGCTCGATCGCCTCGAACTCGGCGCAGATGCGGTCGCGCAGGCTTTCGAACCAGGTGCGGGCGGTGTCTGTCTGCTGGGTCCAGTCGGTCATGCGAAGGGCCTTGCCATCCCGATTTGCCTACGGCAATAGCAACCCATGGTTCCCCTTTCGTTCGCAGGCGAGGAATGGCTCCTGACCGAGGGCCGCGCGCTTTACTGGCCGCGCGAGCGCGCGCTGCTGGTCGCCGACCTGCACCTCGAGAAGGGGAGTTTCTTCGCGCGCCACGGCCAGATGATCCCGCCCTACGATAGCCGCGAGACGCTCGAGCGCGTGGCGCTCGCCATCCGCGAGACGGGCGCGCGGCGGGTGATCACCTTGGGCGACAATTTTCACGATTCGGCCGGCTCCGCACGTCTGGAACCGCATGCTGCAGGCATGCTCGATGCGCTGACGCGCGCGGTCGACTGGATCTGGATCACCGGCAACCACGATCCCGAGATGGAGGCCCGTTGCGGCGGCACGCTGACAGAGGAGCTAGAGATCGGCGGCACCATCCTGCGCCACCGCGCGAAGAAGGGCGAGACGCGCCCCGAACTGTCCGGCCACTACCACCCGCGCCTGCAACTGAAGGTCCGCCAGCGCCTGATCCGCCGCCCCTGTGCAGTGGTGAGCGCCAACGATGGTCCCGACGGCAAGCCCACGGGCCGCATGATCCTGCCCGCATTCGGCGCCTTCACCGGGGGGATGAACGCTGCCGACCCGGCGATCCTGAAAGCCCTGCAGCCGGCCAAGCGGATCGACGCCGTGGTGCCGGCAAAGGGCAAGCTGGCGCGCTTCAACCTTTGGACCAACGCTGCCTGATGGTGTTTCTGCCGCTTCAGTATGCGCTAGGCAGCGTAACTATCTGGCATCTTCTGATTTGGTTGGCGCTAAGCGCTTCGCCACTGATTTCCGCTGAGGCCAGATCGATTTTGCGACGGTTTTACATCGTCGCAAACTTCGCTCTGCTAATCGCCGTGCCCTATTTCTGGGTAGCTCCGATAGTCGGACAGCTTTTCGGCGATAAGTTCACCTGGGCGCAAATTTGGCCCAGCGGTTTCGTTCTCGGGACGGTATTTTCGCTTGCCGGCGCATTGCACTTTTCTAAGCAATCGAAAGGAGCGGGTATTGCAATCATTGCGCTCGGCATACCCTTTTATGGTTTTGGAATGTCGGCGGCTTCGTGGGCTATACCCCGTATCGCTGGTTGGGGAGTTATTGATCTCCCGAAAATGGCTTGGGGCGTATCGCTCTAAAGCCACGCCCGCGCACAATTCTGCGCCTCATCGGCTTAACACACTTCCGAATCTGCGGAAGAATGCCTACATGCTGCCTTTCTGAATACCACAAGCAGTACGTATTTCGGCTACCAAAGGAGATTGCCCCATAGCCCGTCCACCCCGGCGCAGCATGCAAATGCCCGTTAAGAGCGGCCCGCGCTACGATAACATGATCAATGTGCCGAAGGTCCGCGTGATCGATCACGAAGGCGAAAACCTCGGCGTTATGTTCACCCGCGAAGCTGTCGAGCAGGCCAACGAGCATGGCCTGAACCTCGTCGAAGTGTCCCCCAATGCGGACCCGCCGGTGTGCAAGTTCCTCGATGTCGGCAAATATCGCTACGAGGCTCAGAAGAAGGCGAACCTCGCGCGCAAGACGCAGAAGACCCAGGAAATCAAAGAGGTCAAGATGCGCCCGAACATCGACACGCACGATTACGACGTGAAAATGAAGAACGTCGTCAAGTTCATCGAGCACGGCGACAAGGTGAAGTGCACGCTGCGTTTCCGCGGTCGCGAAATGGCGCACCAGCAGCTAGGCATGGACCTTTTGAACCGCGTCCGCGACGACGTCGAGGAAATCGCCAAGGTCGAAGCCTTCCCGCGCCTCGAAGGGCGCCAGATGATCATGGTGCTCGCGCCCAAATAGGCGCTGCGGCGATCCGGTATTGATGGAAAGGGCAGTCCTGCGGGGCTGCCCTTTTCGGTTGGGCCCGCTGTGCGTTGCCGAGCGCGACTCGCGCTGGTAGCACGGCGGCGAGAGGGGATCGCGGCGCTATGAAGGCCAACCAAATCGGATTTACGGTGGGCGCGCTCGCGCTATTGGCGAGCATTTTCCTGGCGCCGCCCGCAGGCATGAGCCGCGAGGCGTTTGTCGTTGCGGGCCTTGTCGTTCTGATGGCCGCCTGGTGGATGACCGAGGCGCTTCCGCTAACGGCCACCGCGCTGATGCCCTTCCTCGTCCTGCCCTTTGCCGGGGTGATGGACGCCAAGGCGACCGCAAGCGCCTATTACTCCCCGATCCTGTTCCTCATCCTTGGCGGCGCCTTCATCGCGCTCGCGATCGAGCGTACCGGTCTCCATCGACGCCTTGCGCTCGCGCTGCTTCAACTCGTCGGGCACCGTGGGCAGACTGGTGTGCTGCTGGCCTTCATGGTCACTGCGGCGATCCTCTCGATGCTGATCTCCAACACCTCGACCGCGCTGATCATGATGCCGATGGCGCTCGCCGTTCTACGTGGCGGCGGGTCGGAGGACGGCGATACCGAGGGGCTGGCCGGGGCCCTGCCCATCGGCATTGCCTTTGCCGCCTCCATCGGCGGGCTCGGCACGCTGGTTGGATCACCCACCAACGCCATTGCCGTAGGGCTGGTGGATACGCTCACCGGCACGCGGATCACTTTCGCTCAATGGGCCCTCTACGGTTTTCCCGTGGTGATCATCGGCGTACCGCTCGCCGCGCTGCTGGTCGGCTGGGTCCAGAATGTGCGCGCGCATCCCTTTGACACCGAATCCGCGCGAACGGCGATCGACACGCATGATGCATGGACCAGCGCCGAACGGCGCCTGGTGCCGGTGGTCGCCGTCACCTTCCTGCTGTGGATGGGGCAGATGTGGATCGCGCCCTACCTTCCCGAAGGGTCGCTGACCGACGGCACCATCGCCGTGCTCATGGGCCTGACGCTGTTCCTGCTTCCCGACGGCACCGGGCGGCCGTTGCTGACCTGGGAGGAGGCCAATCGCGCGCCCTGGGGGGTGATCATGATGTTCGGCGGCGGGCTCGCGCTCGCAGCCGGAATGAGCGCGAGCGGGCTGGCCGACTGGCTCGGCCAGGCGCTTCTGCCGCTCGAGGCGTGGCCGCTGGTATTCGTCGCCCTGGCGGTGGTGGCGATGGTCGTGCTGATCACCGAATTTGCCAGCAATGTCGCCACTGCAAGCGGGATCATCCCGGTGGTCGCGAGCCTGGCAGTCGCGCTCGGGGTCGATCCAATTCTCCTTGCCATGCCCGCCGCATTGGCGGCGAGTTGGGGTTTCATGCTGCCCGCCGGGACCGGCCCCAATGCCATCGCCTGGGCGACTGGCCGCATCCGCATCGAGCGTATGGTCAAGGCAGGCATTTTGCTCGACCTGTTCGGCATCGCGATGATCGTCGCCGTGGTCTGGGGTATGCACGCGCTGATCGGCGGTTGATTTTCCTACACTGCCCGTACGCTGTAGACGGACGCAATGGCCATGCACCCGCCTGTTCCTGCGTCCGATTTCCCGCCTCGACCGCGGTCCAGATATTTTTGGCGCAGGACCGTGGTCCATGCGGTCCATGTTGCAGACTTCGCCGCAGTTGAAACCAACATCGCTCCGCCATATGGACCGCAACCGAAAGCGCTGTCGGCGGAGAGGCGTTCCTGCGGAGGTTAGGAACGGGCGCCCCGACCAGCCCACCCGGCTCCCGCCTTCCTGGGAGCATGATTCAGGAAGGATGCCTATCCCATGAGCGATCACGAAATCGACCCCACGTCGCCCCGCATGGCTCCCAAGCAGGAAGTCACCAAGATCGCCGGTCGCGAATTGAAGCCCAGCACGCTGATGATGGGCCACGGTTACGATCCGGTCCTGTCCGAAGGCAGCCTCAAGCCGCCGATCTTCCTCACCTCGACTTTCGCCTTTCCCAGCGCCGCCGACGGCAAGCGCCATTTCGAAGGGATCACCGGCAAGCGCCCGGGTGGTGCCGATGGCCTCGTCTATTCGCGCTTCAACGCGCCCAACCAGGAAATCCTCGAGGATCGCCTGGCGATCTGGGACGGGGCCGAGGACGCGCTCAGCTTCTCGAGCGGCATGACCGCGATCTGCGTCCTGCTGCTGACCTATGCCCAGCAGGGTGGCGTCGTGGTCCATTCGGGCCCGCTCTACGCCGCGACCGAAGGCTTCGTCGCCAAGTGGATGTCGCGCTGGGGCGTCAGCTATGTCGACTTCCCGGCTGGCGCGACGCGCGAGGAAATCGACGCGGTGCTGGCCAAGGCCAAGGCCAAGGCCGACGAACAGGGCGGCAAGGTCGCCATGGTTTACCTCGAGAGTCCGGGCAATCCGACCAATGCTCTGGTCGACGTCGAGGCGGTACGCGGCGCCGTCGACGATGCCGGCCTCGAATGCCCGATCGCGATCGACAACACCTTCCTCGGCCCGCTGTGGCAGCGCCCGCTCGACCAGGGCGCGGACATCGTCTGCTATTCGCTGACCAAATATGTCGGCGGTCATTCGGATCTTGTCGCGGGCAGCATCGCCGGCGCGAAGAAGTGGATGGATCCGGTACGCATGTTGCGCAACACCATGGGCGGGATCTGCGACCCGAACACCGCCTGGATGCTGCTGCGTAGCCTCGAGACGGTCGAATTGCGGATGAGCCGCGCGGGCGAGAATGCCGCCAAGGTCTGCGAATACCTCGCCCGGCATCCCAAGGTCGAAGGCCTCGGCTATCTCGGCATGATCAAGGATCCGCGCCAGCAGGACATCTACGATCGCCACTGCAAGGGTGCCGGCAGCACCTTCTCGCTACTGCTGAAGGGCGGCGAGGCCGAATGCTTCCGCTTTCTCGACAGCCTCAAGATCGCCAAGCTCGCAGTCAGCCTCGGGGGGACCGAGACGCTGGCGAGCCACCCGGCTTCGATGACGCACCTCTCGGTGCCCGACGAGCGCAAGGCGGCGCTGGGGATCGGCGACAACCTCATCCGCATCTCGATCGGCATCGAGGACCCGGACGATCTCATCGCCGACTTCGAACAGGCGCTGGAGGCGGTCTGAGCCGGATCGGCTTCCTCGCCTGTGCCGACACGCTGCCCGGCGAGGGTCCTCGCCGGGGGGACGCGTTCGAGCATGATGTCGAGGTCGCCGCGCTGCGCCCGGCCTTCGCCGCGGTCGGGCTCGAACTGGTCGAAATCGACTGGCGCGCGCCGCTCGCGGAATTCGAGGGCCTCAGCCTGGTGCTGCTCGGCACCGCGTGGGACTATCAGGACCATCCGGAGGACTTCCTCGACAGGCTCGATGCTCTGGCCGCGCGGGGCATCACTGTCTGCAACCCGCCCGAGGTCGTCCGATGGAACACGAACAAGCGTTACCTGAAGCGGCTGGCGATGAGCGGCGTCGCCACGGTACCGACGCTCTGGCTGGACGATCTGGACGGATCGGGCGTCCTCGCGGCAATGGACCGGCTCGGCACCGGCCGCATCGTCGTGAAACGGCAGGTCGGTGCGGGGGCGCTCGGGCAACACAGCTTCACGCGCTATGCGCTGCCCGAAGACGGCTGGACGATGGGCTGCCCCTGCATGGTCCAGCCCTTCCTCCCAAGCATCGTAGACGAAGGCGAATACACCTTCGTCTTCATCGACGGCATCTTCAACCACGGGGTGCTTAAGCGGGCGGGCGCTGGCGACTATCGCATCCAATCGCTCTATGGCGGTTACGAAGCCGCCTACGTCCCCCAGCCGGCTGACCTCGCGACTGCCGAAGCGGTGATCGCAGCGCTGCCCTTCGACAACCTGCTCTATGCCCGGATCGACATGGCGCGGCTGCCATCGGGCGAACTGGCAGTGATGGAGGCGGAGCTGATCGAACCCTATCTCTATCCCGAACAGGGACCGCACTTGGGAGAACGCCTCGCGCAGGCTATCCTCACCCGCATCCAGGGAGGCTGACATGGCGGAAAAGGTGTTCCTCGTGATCGGGGCTGGCGCGGGGATCGGCGGACATGCCGCGATGCGGTTCGCGCAGGGCGGTTACCACGCTGTCCTTGCGCGGCGCTCCGATGAGGCAGGCCTGGCGAAACTCGTCGATGCTATCGAGAAGGCGGGCGGCAGGGCTTCGGGGACACTGCTCGATGCCGCTGCAGAAGGCATGATCGAGGAGCTGGTCGAACGGGTCGAGCGCGATATCGGACCGATCGACACCGTGCTCTACAACCTCGGTGCCCAGATCGGCAACCGCACGCTCGCCGACACGCCGCATCGCACCTTCGAACTCGGCTGGCGGCTCGGCTGCTTCGGCCTTTTCCGCCTCGCCCATGCGGTTACGCCGTACATGGTCGAGCGCGGCAGCGGGACGATCCTCGTCACCTCGGCGACCGCCGCGGTGCGCGGCAATGCCGGGCAGCACAGCCACGCGGCGGCCATGGGCGCGCGGCGCATGCTGTGCCAGACGCTCAACGCCGAATTCGCCCCGCAAGGCATTCATGTCGCGCATGTGGTCGTCGACGGGTCGGTCGATGCGCCCGACACGCTGGGCAAGCTGCTCGGCGACCGGTTCGAGGCCTACAAGGCAGCCAAGGGAGAGGACGGGGTGGTCGACCCTGGCGCGCTGGCCGAGACCTATTGGCACCTCGCGCAGCAGCCGCGCAATTGCTGGACGCACGAGGTCGATGTGCGACCCTTCACCGATGTGCCCTGGTGGAACGACAATCCCAACCCGGGCATCGATACCAAACCGAAGCAGACCGTCTGACTAGCCTTTCCACTCGCGCCGCTCTTCGGCGGCCTTGAGAACCTCGTAGGCGAGCTGGAGCTTCTGGAATTCGGCGGCGGCTTCCTTGTCACCCGGCTTCACGTCGGGATGGACCGTCTTGGCCTTGTCGCGCCAGGCCTTCTTCACCGCTGCGAAATCGGCATCGGATTCGAGATCGAGCACGTCGAGCGCGCGCATCTCGTCGGCGCTGCGCGAACCATCTCCGCTGCCGCTCCAGCCATAGTGCTGGGCTTCGGCATAGCCGGCATTCTCGCTTCGCTCGACCTTGGCGCGGGCTTCCTTTTCGGCCTTGTCGAGCCCTTCGAAATAGTCCCACTTCTGGTTGTATTCGGCGGCATGCTTCTGGCAGAACATCCACCGTTCGGGGCTGTTGGGCGCCTTGGGCGCAGGGCAGTCGCCCGGTTCCTCGCAGCCGTGCCGGTCGCACAGACGCACGGTCGTCGCCTCGCGCGAGGAGCCATAGCCGCGCCAGCGCGGGAAACCCCAGTCGTTGGAACGCCGCGCCTTAGCCACGGCAGCAGAATGTCGTTTGTCGGCTGGGCATGGCGGTCAATCTAGGCGGACTGGCGAAAGGTGCAAGCATTCGGGAACCAGTTTCAATCTGCAATGTTGCATTGCAACTATACTTTAAGACATTGCCGTTAGCAGGCTCGCACGAGAGAGACCATGAGCAAGCAACTGACCCTTTCCGCCACCGCCGCCGTCCTGTCGATGGCTGTGTTCGCTCTGACCGCAGGCTTCGGCGGGATTTCGAGTGACCAGCGAGACCTGGCTTCCGGCGCAGCCCCGCTGGTGGAGCTCACCGCGCTTCGCTAGGCGAAACATCAGGCCTTCCCTGACGAGTAAGGGCTCCCCGATCGGGGAGCCCTTTTCGTTTTCGGCCTTGTCGCTGGCGCGATCAGTTGATCGTGATCGTTGCGGCGCGGCGGTTCTGCGCCCAGGCCGCCTCGTTCGAGCCCAGCGCCACCGGGCGTTCCTTGCCGTAGCTCACCGTGCGGATGCGATTCGCCGGAACGCCGATCGAGACGAGATAGTTCTTCGCCGCGTTGGCCCGGCGTTCTCCGAGGGCGAGGTTGTATTCGCGCGTACCACGCTCGTCGGCATGCCCCTCGATGGTGAAATTGACCTGCTGGTTCTGGCTGAAATACTGCGCCTGGCGCTGCAGTTTCATCTGGTCTTCGGCATCGATGTTGAAGCGGTCGGTATCGAAATAGACGACCGTATTCTCCTGCCCGACGGCATTGACGAAATGCGCCTGCGAGCCGACCGACGGGCCGGTTGGCGCGGTGGGAGCGGGCGTCGCCGTTTCCGTCGGCGGCGGCGGAAGTTCT
>Ga0210038_1000670_pt1 | contig 19944 bp, 18 predicted proteins | sample CryGeyCG2114_020_FD_183970 | JGI IMG/M metagenome (GOLD analysis project Ga0210038, IMG submission 183970) | Groundwater microbial communities from aquifer - Crystal Geyser CG15_big_fil_post_rev_8/21/14_0.20 (SPAdes) (version 2) | ecosystem: Environmental > Aquatic > Deep subsurface >... | reverse complement strand
TACATAAAAAAGGAATTAAAATGGACGGAAGTAATCCGACTTATCTTTATGCATATGGTGGATTTAATATAAGTTTAACTCCATCTTTCAGTACATCCAGACTTATTTGGCTTGAGCAGGGTGGAATTTTTGCAATGCCTAATTTACGTGGTGGAGGAGAATATGGTGAAGATTGGCACGAAGCCGGGACAAAGTTAAAAAAACAAAATGTTTTTGATGATTTTATAGCAGCAGCAGAATATTTATTAAATAATAAATACACCTCCCCTGAAAAATTAGTTTGTGCAGGAGGATCGAACGGTGGACTTTTAATTGGCGCAGTAATAAATCAACGTCCTGATCTTTTTAAAGTAGCTTTACCTGCTGTTGGAGTTATGGATATGCTTCGTTTCCATAAATTTACAATTGGTTGGGCGTGGGTTTCCGATTACGGTTCAAGTGATGATTCATTACAATTTGAAGCACTATACAAATATTCACCTTTACACAATATTAAGAATGATCTAAATTATCCTGCTGTATTGGTAACAACTGCTGATCACGATGACAGAGTTATACCTGGACATTCATTTAAATATACTGCTACACTGCAGGAAAAATATAAAGGAGATAATCCTGTGTTAATAAGAGTGGGAGTGCGTGCCGGTCATGGCGGTGGAAAACCAACAACCAAAATTATCGAAGAACAGTCCGATATTTGGTCGTTTGTATTTTATAATTTAGGAGTGGAACCAAAATATAATTAAAGTTGTCACTCTGAATGAAATGAAGAGTCTTTTTATTTCAACAAAAAAGAAAGATTCTTCGTCATTCAGCAATAGCCGAATTCCTCAGAATGACTGTAATTTTTTTATAGGTAAACAAAGATGATAGAAAAAGCAACATTTGGTGCAGGATGTTTTTGGGGAGTACAGGAAGAGTTTGATAAATTAGATGGTGTCATCAAAACTGTGGTTGGATATTCAGGCGGAAATATTAAAAACCCTACTTATAAAATTGTTTGTTCCGGTAATACAGGTCATGCAGAAGTTCTTCAAGTAGAATTTGATAATGAAAAAATTTCTTATGAAGAATTATTAAGAAAATTTTGGAATATACATAATCCTACAACTCCTAATAGACAAGGACCCGATATAGGCTCACAATACAGATCAATTATATTAACTCATAATAAACAGCAAGAAGAAATTGCTTTAAGAGAAAAAGAATTTTTGGAAAAGAGTAAAAAATTTAATTCTAAAATAGTAACAGAAATTGTTACAATTGAAGCATTTTTTGAAGCTGAAGATTATCATCAAAAATATTATAAGAAGAACAAATGGTTTTAAGAATGCTTAAAAAAATATTATCTGATTTTTTATTAGCTATAATTTTCTTTTATGGTGTAAGTTTTGCACAGACAAATGTTATAAAGGAAAAAATAAAATTTAAAACAGACGATGGTTATAGTTTAAGTGCTGTAATTGGTAAACCTGATTCAATTGCTGAAGATTTACCCGGAATTATTTTAATACATCAGGGTGGATCTAGTAAGGAAGAATGGGGCGGTTTTTTTGATGAACTTGTTAAACAAAATTATATAGTTCTTTCAATTGATCTTCGTGGACACGGTGAGTCTGATAAAGTTGGAAATATTTATGCTTTATTCAATGATCCCAATCAAGCTCCACACGATTTATTTTCTGCCTATGAATATTTGAACAGTCAAGAAAATGTTGATTTAGAAAGACTTGCAATAATAGGTGCATCAATTGGGGCAAATTTAGCTTGTGTAGGAATTTCTAAATTAGATATTAAAACTGCTGTTTCTATTTCTGCTAAAACATCTGCTGTTGAAAATCTTAATGGAAGTAAAGAACTAAATTTGAGATCTATTTTTTTTATAGCCTCTACAGGTGATCAAAATGGTAAAAGAGTGGTGTGGGCAAGAGAACTTTATGATAGAACAGAATTTCCCAAAAAGATTTTGGAAGTTAAAAACTCATCTGCTCACGGTGTTAGCATTTTTAAAGATGAACCGAAAGTTAAAAATAAAATTATTTTATGGTTAAAGGAAACTTTATAACAAAAATGTAATTTACTAAACAATCACTTCCCATATTAATTTATAAATTATATTTTTTAACTTTTAAAAAATGGGAAATTCAATTATGACTTTAAAAAAATCAAAAAAAAAGAACTCTACTAAAGAATTAATTTCCAGAGATCTATTAATAAAAAGGTTCAAAGCTGTTCGTTCATTTACTGAGGAATTAACAGAACCTTTAAAAATTGAAGATTTTGTTATCCAATCAATGCCGGATGTAAGTCCAACAAAATGGCATTTGGGGCACACAAGTTGGTTCTTTGAAGCATTTGTATTAAAAAATGCTATAAAAAATTATAAATCATTAAATCCTAACTACTCATATATTTTTAATTCATATTATGTGTTGATTGGTGAAAGATTTATAAGAGGAAACAGAGGTTTCTTATCAAGGCCAACAGTTGAGGATGTTTTTAATTATAGAAAATTTGTAAATAAAAATGTAATTAGGTTTTTAAAGAATTGCTCAGATAAGGTTTATGAAAAATATTCTTCTGTTGTTGAGATTGGTTTAAATCACGAACAGCAACATCAGGAATTATTGTTAACGGATATAAAACATGTTTTGTCTTTTAATCCTTTAAATCCGGTTTATAAAAAAGTAAAAATTCCATTTGGTAAAAAACAAAAATTAAATTGGTTAACATTTGAAGAAGGAGTTTATCAAATAGGAAATTCTGGAATTAATTTTTGTTACGACAATGAAATGCCTTTGCACAAACAATATCTTCAGACTTTTCAACTTTCTTCAAGATTAGTTACAAACGGTGAATATTTGGAATTTATTGAATCCGGTGCATATAAAAAACAAGAGCTCTGGCTGTCAGACGGCTGGGTTGTAGTTGAAAAAGAAAATTGGGAGGCTCCTCTTTATTGGAAAAAAATAGATAAAAAATGGTGGAATTTTACTTTGTCAGGTTTAAAAGAAATTTCAATGAATGAACCAGTTACACACATTAGTTATTATGAAGCAGAAGCTTTTGCAAGATGGAAAGATGCTAGATTACCTACTGAATTTGAATGGGAAGTTGCTGCAAAAAATATTAAGATAAATGGAAACTTTGTTGATAAAAATAAATATCATCCAACTCCTTGTAACATAAATTCTCAAAATAAATTGAATCAAATGTATGGTGATGTTTGGGAATGGACACAAAGTTCTTTTTTACCTTACCCTGGATTTAAATCTTTACCCGGTGCTTTAGGTGAATACAACGGTAAATTCATGTCAGGACAAATGGTGCTTAGAGGAGGCTCTTGTGCAACTTATTCTAATCATATAAGAAAAACATACCGTAATTTTTTCCCTCCACATTCACGCTGGCAGTTTATGGGATTAAGATTGGCAAAAGATATTTAATATAAATTATGGATATAAAAACTGACAAAAATGTAAACACAGAGATTTTATCAGAAGTTTTAAATGGACTAAACCAAAATCCTAAGATGCTTCCCAGTAAATATTTATATGATGAAAGAGGTTCTCAATTATTTGATGAAATTTGTGAATTAGAAGAATATTATCCTACCCGAACTGAAATGCAAATTATGCAGGATAATATTATAGAAATAGGGAAATTACTGGGCGAGGGAACTCTTCTTATTGAATTAGGAAGCGGCAGCAGTCAAAAAATCAAATTATTATTGGATCATATTCCAGGCCTGGCAGGTTATATCCCAATTGATATTTCTTCTGAACACTTATTAAATTCCTGTAAAGTCTTGCAAGAAGAATATCCCGATTTGAATATATTTCCTCTAGCTGCTGATTATACAAATAGTTTTTCATTACCTAAATTAGAAATAAAATACGATCACAAAGCAATTTATTTCCCGGGTTCAACAATAGGTAATTTTACAAAAAAGAAAGCAAAAGAATTTATAAACAGAATTGCAAATATTGCAGGCGAAAATGGAGGACTAATAATTGGTGTTGACCTTAAAAAAGATAAAAAAATATTAGAAGATGCCTATAATGATAGGAAAGGAATTACAGCTGAATTTAACCTAAATATTCTGAATCATTTAAATGATGAGATAAATTCAGATTTTGATTTAGTCAATTTTAAGCATTATGCATTCTTCAATGAAGTTGAAGATAGAATTGAAATGCATTTGATAAGTAAAAAAGATCAGACTGTGAAAATTGGTGATTCATCTGTTGAAATTAATAACGGTGAGCATATAATTACTGAGTACTCTTATAAATATACATTAGAAGAATTTAAAGAATTAGTTAGCGTTCACTTTGAATTAAAAAAATATTGGACTGATGCTAATAATTTATTCAGTATTCAGTATTTTAAAGTAAAAATATAAAAATCAATTTTCCTAATTCTTGTACTTATATATTTATTTTTTTTATATTAGTATTATTTTATTAACAAAATTATAATACAATTATTATGACCTCTACTCTAGCACACAATAATTCCACAATGACGAATAATCAAGAGTTACCTCAAACACTATTAATTGAAGATGAAGAAATTAGCAGAACCATAACAAGAATGTTTCTTAAAGGTATTTGTACGGTAGACTTTGCAGAAAGCGGAGAAACCGGGTATGAGATGGCAAAACAAAAGAATTATAAAATTATATTTATGGATATTGGACTTGGAAGGGGAATGAATGGAATGAAAACTGCACAAAAGATAAAACAACTAGATAATTATAAAAACACACCAATTGTTGCATTAACTGCATACGCAATGAAAGGGGACAGAGAAGAATTTTTAGCAAATGGCTGCACTCATTATATCTCTCGTCCTGTAGATAAACGTAAATTAATTGCATTAGTACAAGATATACTAAACGAATTATAAAATTCTTTTAGTCAACAAATAGTTAATCATTATTTATTAATATTTGTAATTAAAATCAGGTATTAAAATGTTTAGAAAATTATTACCAAAAGAAACTTTATACTTTGAAAGTTTCAGAGAAATGGTTGAACATCTTTCTGAAATGGCTGATCTTGCTCTCAAACTTTTCTCTGCCGATAAATTTGATAAAAGTATAATACTTGATATTAAACCTATAGAAAAAAGATGCGACGAGATTACTAAGAAAATATTTAAAAGATTAAATCAAACATATATAACTCCTTTTGATAGAGAGGATATTTTTAATCTAATTAAAAGACTAGATGATATTGGAGATATTCTTTACGCTGCAGTAATTAGAGTTGAATTATTTAACCGCAAAGAAAAAATAAAATATGCTGATGATATTGTAGCTATAATAGTAAAACAATTAGATGCTCTTGAAATTGCTCTCCGGGACCTAAAAGTTAGACATATTAATGAATGCAAAGCAGTCAAAGATTTAGAGACAGAGGTGGATAGTATTTATCATCAAGCTATAAAAGAATTGTTTTTAGAAGAAAAAGATGCGATAGAATTAATTAAGAAAAAAGAAATTCTTAGCATTCTTGAAGACGCCTCAGATAAATGCCAATCAGCAGCAAATGTTATTTTAGCAATATTTATAAAGAACGCATAGTATGGTTTTTGCTGTAGCAATTATTCTTCTAGCGCTTATATTTGATTTTTATAATGGCATGAACGATGCCGCAAATTCAATTGCTACTATTGTTTCAACTCGTGTATTAACACCTATCCAGGCAGTAATGTGGGCTGCGTTTTTTAATTTTGCCGCTGTATTTATTTTTGGTGTTAGTGTAGCAAACACAATAGGTAAAGGTATTGTAGATATTGCAATTGTTGATAATTCTGTTATTTCAGGCGGCGTGATTGGAGCAATACTTATGTCTGCTATTGCAACACACAATGGAATGCCGATAAGTATCTCTCATGCAATTATTGGTGGTTATGCCGGAGCCGGTTTTGCTAAGGCCGGTTTTACAGCTATTGTAACTTCAAGTTTCGGAAAGATAGTTCTATTTATGTTTATTGCACCAATATTAGGTTTTATTTTTGCATTAATTTTTTCAATCATTACAACTTGGATTGTAAAAAATAAAAAACCGGCAAAAGTTGATAAATATTTTCGAAGGCTTCAATTGGTTTCATCAGCATTATTTAGTCTAAGCCATGGCTCAAATGATGCACAAAAAACAATAGGTATAATTACAGTTGTTCTTTTTACAAATGGTTTTTTAGGTGATACATTTTATGTACCTAATTGGGTCATTTTTATGAGCTATACTGTAATTGCTCTGGGTACGTTACTTGGGGGATGGAAAGTGATTAGTACATTAGGAATGCGGGTAACAAAATTAACTCCTTTCGGAGGATTTAGTGCAGAGACCTCGGCAGGTATGACAATTTCATTTGCTTCTTTACTTGGCATACCTGTTAGTACCACACACACAATAACAGGTTCTATTATAGGTGTTGGAACTTTAAGAGGATTTTCTGCTGTCAAATGGGGAGTGGCAAGAAATATTTTATGGACCTGGGTTTTAACAATGCCAATAGCTGCTATTTTTGCAACTCTTGCCTATTATTTAATTGATTATCTGACTAAAATATTATAAGAATAAAATTAATTTATAATCTCTGAATTTATAGCTTTAGAAAATAATTCAGTTAATTCTTTTGTTAATTCAGATCCTTTATTTCTACTATACCATAAATGAAGTTTTTCATATAGTTCAGGTTTTACAATTCCCTTAAACTTCATCTCCAATATTTCTTTTTTTAATCTTTCCGGTCTTGGTCCCCATTTAAATAGTTCATTACCGTTTTCATCAAATACTATTAAGATAGGAATACTTTTAGTCCCGTTAGTTAAATATTTATCCATAATTTCAGGATTAGAATCTCTTAAAACTATCACAAGATCAATGTTCTCATTTAACTCTGCTAGTTTTGCAACATAAGGAAGATTTTGTGCAGAGTCTCCACACCAATTTTCAGTAATAACCATCCAGGTTTGTTTATCATTTAAACTTGTGATCAATTCTGCTAGTTCTTTAGGGGGAACAAATGTTTTCTCAATTCTTTCACTTCTCTGAAGATTAAGTTTTGTGTAATTAAATATCTCTAAATCTTCTTTGTTTAATCTAGAAGTATCTGTATTGTTGATCAGATCTTCAGTTATATTCATATACTCTGTATAAGATAATTCTTTTTTAATTAATTTCTTTAATTCTAAATAGTTTTCCATTTTTCACCGTTATTTATTACAATCAAAAATAGTAAGATGCATTATTTTTAAAATTGATTCCAAAAATGATCATTTAAACTATTTATCAAAAATTTATTTTTATTGTATGTAAATATTTATATCTTTCAAGAAAGAAAATGTAAACCAATTAACAAAACAATATGTTATTCGAAAAATATTTTACACCGGCAGAAGCCGTAAAAACTCTGCTTTTAGTAAAGCAAATAGTAAGAGATATTCTAAATTCTGCAAGTGAATTAAGATTGTTAAAGATAGGCGAACAAAAAGATATATTAGATAACCCGGTTATTGCCGACCATTTACAAAAAATAAATGATTATGTTGAAGAAATTAAAGAATTGGGATGTTTTTATAAGGACTGGAATTTTGAAATCGGTTTAGTTGATTTTCCTTCTATTATTAATGAAGAAGAAGTTATGCTTTGTTGGAAAAGTGATGAAACAGAAATAAAGTATTACCATTACTACAAAGATGGTTTTGCAGGAAGAAAACCTATTCCTGAAAAATATTTTGTAGAAGAAATAGTAGCTTAAAAGTTTTGTAGAATTGTATTCTAAAAAATAAGATTCCCGAAATCTTTGCTTGCCTACCTATGTGTAATTCTTCAGTATTTCGGGAATCTCTTAAATATTTAACCGTTCTTTTGCTGGAAGTCTTTCATAAATTTAACAAGCTCTTCAACTGCAGTCTTTGGACAAGCATTGTATATTGATGCTCTCAATCCACCGATAGATCTATGTCCTTTAATTCCACTGAATCCATTTGCTAAAGCTTCAGCTATAAGTTTCTTTTCTAATTCTTCAGTTGCAAGATTAAAAGTTACATTCATTATAGAACGGCTGTCTTTTTGTGAGTGTCCTTTAAAATAGCCATTACTCTCATCAATACAATTGTAAAGCAGTTCTGCTTTTTCTTTATTTACTTTATACATTGCATCGAGCCCGCCCATATTTTTTAGCCACTTAGCAACAAGCCCGATCATATAAACACCAAACACAGGAGGAGTGTTGAACATAGAATCTTTTTCTGTATGAGTATTATAATTTAACATTGTGAATAAATTATCTGGGCTTCTCTTTAAGAGATCATCTCGGATAATTACAAATGTTACACCTGAAGGGCCCATATTTTTCTGTGCACCTGCGTAAATGATTCCGTATTTATTTACATCAATTTTTTTATGAAGAATATCTGATGATGCATCACAAACCAGTGGAACATCTCCCGTTTCAGGTTCTGAATTCCATTGAGTTCCGTAAATTGTATTGTTAGAAGTAAAATGAACATAAGCTGCATCATTAGAAAAATTAAATTCATTTGGTATTCTGTCAAAGCTGGTTTCTTCGGAACTGGCGGCAATATTTACAGCACCAACTCTCTTTGCTTCCTTTACAGCTTTTTTTGACCACGATCCCGTTACAATATAATCGGCTTTATTATTAGGAGGCATAATGTTCATTGGTACCATAGCAAATTGAGTACTTGCACCACCCTGCAGAAAAAGTAAATGATAATTATCAGGAATACTCAAAAGAGATTTTAAATTATCTTTTGCTTCACCAATAATTGAATCAAATGTTTTTGAGCGGTGACTTATCTCAAGCACCGACATACCAACACCGGGTAATGAGTAAAGATTTTCCTGTGCTTCTTTTAACACTTCTTCCGGTAATACTGCCGGACCAGCATTAAAATTATTTATTCTATCTTTCATTTTTCCACCTTTATAGTTTTTTATCAAATTAAATTAAATGTACCACTAAACCGTCTCTTAACTTTGGTTCAAACCATGTTGATTTTGGAGGCATTTTTTCGCCTGCGTCAGAAATGTTGATCAGATCATTAACAGATAATGGATGAAGTGAAAAAGCCACAGAGGTTTTACCGCTGTCGACAAGTTTTTCAAGTTCTTTAGTCCCTCGTATTCCACCAACAAAATCTATTCTTTTATTTGTTCTCGGATCATCAATATTTAGTATTGGATTAAGTAAAAAATTCTGAAGAATACTAACATCTAATTTTTCACCGATATTATCACTAAGAGAATTGCTTGCTATAACTGAATCTCTAGCAGAAAGTTTATACCATTCCCCATCCAAATACATACTGAATGTTTTTGTTTTTGCCGGTTCTTTCTCTGTGGTTTTTTCAACTGAAAATTTATCGTTAATACTATTTAAAAATTCTTCTTTATTCATTCCGTTTAAATCGTGTACAACACGATTATAAGCCAGAATTTTTAATTGTTCTGCAGGGAATAAAACACATAAAAAAAAGTTGTATTCTTCATCTCCTTTATGATCGGGGTTATTATCTCTCTTTTCATTTCTTGCTCTCCAGGCGCTTGCAGCTCTATGGTGTCCGTCAGCAATATAAAGGGATTTAACATTTTTAATTTCATCAACAATTAAAGAATTTAACTCTTCTGGAAGCAGCCAGATTTTATGAGTTATTCCATCTTCAGATGTAAAATCGTATTCAGGTCCTTGTCTATTTAATACGTTTTCTACAGCTTCATTTATTTTATCAACACCTTTGTATGTTAAAAAAACCGGACCTGTTTGTGCAGATGTAGTAATTATATGATTTGTTCTGTCATCTTCTTTTTCTTTTCGTGTATTTTCGTGTTTTAATATAACATTGTTTTCATAATCATCTACAGAAAAAGTAGCTGCAATTCCGGTTTGTTTTCTGCCATCCATTATTAACTGATATAAGTAAAATCTTGGTGTTTCATCCTGAATTAAAGGAGCTTTTTGTTTTAATAGATCTAAATTTTCTTTTGCTTTTGCATATACTTCGGGTGAATATGCATCAACGCTGTCATCCAAAGTTGCTTCTGCTCTTCCTATTCTTAGAAAAGTTAAATCGTTACCATCAACTAATTGTTTTGCTTCTTCTCTGTTTACAACATCATAAGGTACACTTGCAACTTTTTGGGCAACATCTTTTTGAGGTCTAAGTGCTTTGAAAGGTCTTATTACTGCCATTTACTGTCTCCATAATTTTCTGAATTGGAAATACTAAAATCTAAATAATCTGAACAATAATCCACAAAAGAGCAAGTAATAGTAGAATTTGATTTTCAAATATCAATGTTTCAGTTTTTTATAATATATTTAAGCTTCATTTTATAATTTAAAATAACCTGATAATGAATAGAATAATTTTATTATTGATATTTACTTTAATCAGTAACTTCTTATTAACTGCACAGAATAAAAAAGCATTCCCAAAATTAGTAGTTGGAATTGTTGTTGATCAGATGAGATTTGATTATCTCTATAGATTTAATCCTTTATATGGAGAAAACGGCTTTAAAAAATTAATGAAAGACGGAAGTAACTTTACTTTTGCTCATTTCAATTATATTCCTACTTATACAGGTCCCGGACATGCTTCAATTTATACAGGAACCACACCATATTATCACGGAATTATTTCTAATAGCTGGTTTGACAAAAAAACAAAAAAAACTATTTATTGTACAAGTGATAAAAATTATAAAACTATTGGAGCGGATAATGATAACGGTGAGATGTCACCAAAGCAATTACTTTCAACTACTATTACAGATCAACTTAAAATGGCGACTAATAATAAAGGGAAAGTTATAAGTGTTTCTATAAAAGATAGAGCAGCAATTTTACCAGGAGGACATAGACCTGACGGAGCTTATTGGTATGATTCTAAAAGTGGAAATTTTATTACATCTTCCTTTTATATGAATGATCTTCCCAATTGGGTTAAAGAATTTAACAGTAAAAAATTACCTGACAAATATATGTCAACTCAATGGGATCTATCTTATCCTTTAGAAAAATATTGGCTTAACTTTCCTGATGAAAGAAACTTTGAAGAAGATTTATTTTTAGAAAAAAGAACAAGTTTTCCTCATACATTTAAGTTCATCCCTGAAAAAGAAAAGAAAGAATTATTAAAAAGTACACCTTACGGGAATGAATTATTGTACAATCTTGCAGTTTCAGCTTTAACAAATGAAAATCTTGGTAAAGATGAAATTACAGATTTTTTAGCGATAAGTTTTTCTTCTACAGATTATATTGGACACAACTACGGACCAAATTCTGTAGAGATTGAAGACACATATGTAAAATTAGATTTGTTAGTTGCTAAGCTTATAAATGAATTAAATAAAAATATTGGTGAGGGAAATTATATTTTATTTTTAACAGCAGATCACGGGGTTGCAGAAAATCCAGAGTATTTATGGGAACATAACATTAAGGGTAATTGGATAAACTTTAAAATGATTTCTGATTCTTTATATGAATATTCAGAAAAGAATTATGGGGCAAATGTAATTGAAAAAGTTTCAAACAAACAAATTTTCTTAAAATATGATTTAATAAAATCATTAAAATTAGATTTATCCAATGTTAGAAAAAGCTTTTCCGAATATTTAATAAATGCTTTTCCATTTATTGCTCAAACTACAACCAGAGATAATTTAACGCAATTTGTTGCAAGCAGATCTTCATCAAATCTTATATTGAACGGTTTTAGTCCTTTGCGTTCAGGTGATGTTGTTTTAGAACTACAACCCGGTTATATACCAGGCTCCTCAAAAGATAGATACGTAACACACGGCTCCAGCTACCCTTATGATACACATGTTCCATTACTTTTTTACGGATGGAATATTCCCAGCCAAACAATTAATACACCTGTTTATACTATTGATATTGCAGCAACAATATCTGATCTTCTTCAAATAACTGAACCAAGCGGCAATATGGGCATACCATTGATATCACATATAAAATAAAGTAATTTGTATTTTCAGCTTATTTTGTTATCATGTCTGCTCTAATTTCTTAAATAAATTAAAAATTGAATTATGAAAAAACATTATTCTATCATTCTAATAATATTATTTACTTTACCATTGTGGAATGGTTGTGATTTAAATAAAAAAGAAATACCCAATCTTGCTGATATAAGGGCACAGATAAAAGAATATCATAAAAGTGGGAAATATGATTCTGATTTGAATAGAATTTTTAATCGTGTGAATTTAGAATTTTCAAAAATTACTTCCAAAGAAAATTCATTAGTAGTTTTTGATATTGATGAAACCACTCTTTCAAATTATCAATTTGGTTTGGATTATGATTTTGGTTATAATGAACAAATTTGGGATGAATGGGTAAGACAGAAAAAAGCTGTTGCAATAAAACAAACTAAAGATTTTTATGATATGATCATTTCAAAAGGTTACAAAGTTGCATTTATCACCGGTAGAAATACAAATCACTATATCGATACTAAAGAAAATTTAATAAAAGAAGGGTTCACTGTTTTTGATACTTTGATTACAAGAAGAATGGATGATTTAAAATCATCTGCAGTTACTTATAAATCAAATGAGAGGAATAAGCTTGTTGAAAAAGGTTATGAAATTGTTGCTACGATCGGCGATCAGTATAGTGATATTCTTGGAACAAACCATGGAATGCAAGTTAAACTTCCAAATTATCAATACATTGTAAATTAATTTCTTATTTATTAACTCCACATAAATTCTTTATATTTACTCTTAAATTAATTTTAAGATAGAATTCTAAAAATGCAGAATAAAGAAATACCAAAAGCCTATAATCCATCTGAAGTTGAAGACAAGTGGTACAAACAATGGCTGGACAATAAAATTTTCCACTCTGAAGTAGATAAAGATAAAAAACCATATACAATTGTTATACCTCCCCCGAATGTTACCGGCATTTTAACAATGGGGCACATACTCAATAATACAATTCAGGATATTTTAATACGTGTAAAAAGAATGCATGGTTATAATGCCTGCTGGGTTCCGGGGACTGACCACGCCTCAATTTCTACGGAAGCAAAAGTTGTTTCATTCTTAAAAGAAGAGGGAATTAATAAAGATGAAATCGGCAGAGAAGAATTTATTAAGCATTGCTGGAATTGGACTGAAAAATACGGCGGCTTAATTATCAAACAGCTTAAAAAATTAGGTGTCAGCTGTGACTGGGAACGCGAAAGATTTACAATGGATGATGATTATTACAAAAAAGTTATTGAAGCATTCGTTCAACTTTATAATGACGGAAAAATTTATCGCGGTTACAGAATGGTTAACTGGTGTCCTGTATCCAAATCTGCAATATCTGATGAAGAAGTAATTCACAAAACTGTAAACGGGAAACTTTGGTATTTAAATTATCCCGTTAAGAGTAGTGATAAATTTGTTACTGTAGCTACTACTCGTCCTGAAACAATGCTTGGTGATACAGGAATTGCTGTTAATCCTGAAGATGAAAGATATAAAGATCTTATTGGTAAAAAAATCATCCTTCCTTTAGTTGGAAGAGAAATACCAATTTTTACCGATGAATATGTTGATAAAGAATTTGGAACTGGTGCTGTTAAAGTAACACCTGCTCACGATGTAAATGATTATGAAATGGGTAAGAGACATGAACTGGAAGTACTTAATATTTTCAATGATGATGCCTCAACAAATAATAATGTTCCGGAAAAATTCAGAAATTTAGACAGATTTGATGCAAGAAAAAAAGTAATTGCATCAATAGAAGAATTAGGATTACTTGTAAAGACAGAAGATTATCAAAACAAAATAGGTTATTCTGAAAGAGGCGGGGTACCGATTGAGCCTTATTTATCCGAACAATGGTTTATGAAAATGGATGAAATTGCCAAGCCTGCAATTAAAGCAGTTACTGACGGCAAGGTTAATTTCCATCCAAATCATTGGGTAAAAACTTACGATCATTGGATGAGTAATATTAAAGACTGGTGCATATCTCGTCAGCTTTGGTGGGGACATAGAATACCTGTCTGGTATTGTGTGGGGGATGATTATTGCAAATTAGAATGTAAAAATCCTATTGTAGCTGTTGATAGGCCTGAAAAATGTCCGCATTGTGGTTCAACTAAATTGAAACAAGATGAAGACGTACTTGATACCTGGGCATCAAGCTGGCTCTGGGCTTTTGATGTTTTTAAAACCGAAGAAGAACAAAAATATTATTTCCCAACAGACACACTTGTTACTGCGCCGGATATAATCTTCTTTTGGGTTGCAAGAATGATTATGTCAGGACTTTATTTTAAGAAAAACATTCCTTTCAAAGATGTTTATTTTACAAGTGTGATCCGTGATATGAAGGGAAGAAAGATGAGTAAATCTCTTGGCAATTCACCTGATCCGTTGGATGTAATTGATGACTACGGAGCTGATGCATTAAGATTTACCGTAATTTATTTAGCACCGCTCGGACAGGATGTTCTTTTCAGTTCTGACAAATGTGAGTTTGGTAGAAATTTTGCCAATAAGATCTGGAATGCCGGAAGATTTTTAGTGATGAATGCTGAAAAAATTAAATTGAATAATTCATTAATAAACGAATATATAGACTTTACTGATAAATGGATCTCCTCAAGATTAAATGAAACTCTTAAAATCCTGGAAACTTCACTGGATAAATTTGAAATTAACAATGCTTCAAAAATTATTTACTCATTTGTTTGGAATGACTTCTGCGACTGGTATTTAGAGCTAATTAAAACAAGATTGTATTCAGATAATGAAGAAATAAAATCTGCGGTATTGACAAGAGCAATTAAAATATTTGAAGAATTATTAAAGATCGTTCATCCATTTATGCCGTTTATTACGGAAGAACTTTGGCATTTTGTTTCCGGAAAAGAAATTAATGAAAGTATTTCTCAATCAAAATACCCGGTTACAGATCCTTCGCAAATAAATTCAGATATAGAAAAGGAAATGGAATTTTTACAAAATATTATAACTGCGGTAAGAAATATAAGGGGTGAAATGAACATTGCTCCTTCACTTCAGCTTGATGTATTTATTAAAACAGAAAAAATAAATGATGAACAGTTGGAGTATATAAAAAAATTAGTCAAAGCTAAAAATATTACAATTGGCAGTAAACTTGTAAAACCAAAAGCAAGTGCTTCAAAAGTTATAAACAATTGTGAAATTTATATTCCTTTAGAAGGAATAATAGATATAGAACTTGAAAGAAACAGACTACAAAAAGAGATCAACCGTTTGGAAGGTTCTTTAATTGGGATAGATAAAAAATTGAGCAATGAAAAGTTTTTTAATAATGCCCCACCAGAAGTTGTAGAAAAAGAAAAGCAGAAAAAAGAAGATTGGCAGAATAATATTGTAAAGCTAAAAAGTTTATTAGAAGATATTAGTTAGTTCTATAAAAGTATAAAGAAAAACTTTTAATAGTCATTTCGAAGAAATCCGTCATTTGACGGATGACTGAGAAATCTTTCTTCTTTTAAATTTTTACTCAAAAAGATTTTTCACCTCCTTTTGTCGGTTCGAAAAGACATTAAAATTTAATCTTAATTTCCATACCTAAATAATTATTTATTCCTCTTCCATAAAAGGATATCTCCAATCCTTTGGAGGATCAAATGTTTCTTTAATGGAACGAACACTCATCCAGCGTAAAAGATTCATTGCACTTCCTGCTTTATCATTGGTACCTGATGCCCTTCCGCCACCAAACGGCTGCTGACCGACAACTGCCGCTGTTGGTTTATCATTTATATAAAAATTACCTGCTGCATGTCTTAGTTTGTTAGACATTTTAACAAGTACTTCTCTGTCCTGTGACCAGATAGCACCTGTTAAAGCATATGGGGAAGTATTATCACAAAGTTCCAATGTATCATCAAACTTTTTATCATCGTAAACATAAATTGTTAAAACAGGTCCAAATATTTCTTCTACCATAGTTTTAAATTTAGGATTTGTCGTAACTATAGTTGTAGGTTCTATAAAATATCCTTTTGAGTCATCATAATTTCCACCGGTAATTATTTCAGCCTCTTTCGATTTTTTTGCAAAATCTATATAACCTGTAATACTTTTGAAAGCAGGTTTATCGATTACAGCTGTCATAAAATTTGTAAAATCTTCAGGGTCTCCCATTTTAATTTTACCAACTTCTTCAACATATTTTTTCTTAAAATCTTTCCATAAAGATTTTGGTAAATACATTCTGGAAAGTGCAGAACATTTTTGTCCTTGATATTCAAAAGCAGCCCTGATTGAAGCTGTTACTAAAGCATCTACATTTGCAGTGTTGTGAGCAAACAGAAAATCTTTTCCACCTGTTTCACCGACAATCCTTGGATAGTATTTTGCTTTGTGAATATTTTCGCCAACAGTTTTCCACATTCCCTGAAATACTTCTGTAGAACCTGTAAAATGTATACCTGCTAGATCAGAACTTGTCAATACAGGATTACCTACATCACCGCCTGAACCTGGAATAAAATTAATTACTCCAGCAGGTAAACCTGCTTCCATTAAAAGTTTCATTACAAAGTATGCTGAATAAACTGCTGAAGATGCAGGTTTCCAAAGAACAACATTTCCCACCATTGCAGGTGCTGATGGCAGATTTCCTCCAATCGAAGTAAAGTTAAATGGATTGACCGCAAAAATAAATCCTTCCAACGCCCTATATTCTGAACGGTTCCACATTCCTTTTGTTGACATTGGCTGCTCAGCCATAAGCTGTGTCATAAAATGTGTATTAAATCTCCAGAAATCTATTAACTCACAAGCTGCATCTATTTCTGATTGGTAAGCTGTTTTTGATTGAGCAAGAATTGTTGCAGCATTAACAGTAGAACGCCAAGAACCGGCAAGTAATTCAGCTGCTTTTTGAAATATTGCCGCTCTGTGTTCCCAAGGCATGTTTTCCCATTTTTCTCTGGATGAAAGTGCGGCTTCAATAGCCATTTCAACTTCTTTTTTTCCTGCTTTATGATATACACCTAATTTTTTTGAGTGATTATGCGGCACTCTCATATCACCTGTGTTGCTGGTTTTAATTTCTTTTCCACCAATAATAAGTGGTATTTCAATTTCTTTTGATTTTAATTCTGAAATTTTCTTTTTTAATTCTTCTTTTTCTTTACTGCCCGGTGAATAAGATAAGACAGGTTCATTAACCGGGGTTGGTACTTTGAAATAAGCGTTTGACATTGAGTCCTCCGAGCTATCGTTATTATAAAAACTTTCAAATTGTCATTTCGAAGGAATCCGTCAGCTGACAAATGACTGAGAAATCTTTTAGGTTAGAATTTTAATGAAAGATTTCTCCTACGGTTAACACCGGATTCAAAATGACAATTACTATATTCACAATAAATAATTTAAATACAGTTATCTAAAATCGTACTTTTAGATTCTTTAATCAAATTTGGAGTGAATTTATTATAACGGAATTGTAAGGTTTACAGCAATATTTTCAACACCGGGATTCGGCGGACCAAGACTTGCATTTGAAATATGGCTTAAACTGATGCCTAATCTATAATTATTTAATTTTAGTGCCAGTTCTAATTTGGAACGAAATTCTAAAGCGTAAAATAAATCTTTACTGTTTCCTTTATTATAATATCCGGTGGAAAAACTTGGAGTTAATACCAGAAAACTACTTAAATGAATGTCGGTTGTTATTCCTGCAAAAATAAAAAAACCTTTGTCAGTATTTGCCATTACGCCTAAAATTGGGTTCAGAAATAGTATGTCAGTTCCTGATCTGTATTCCAATCCAATTAGAGTAGATTTTTTCACCTTTTTATTAAAATCAAAAGTACCTGTCTCCAGGGTAATATAATTATTATTTTGTGCTTTTATATTAGAAGTAAATAAAACTATAAAAAGTGTTAGCAAGATTTTTGAAAGGCAATATTTTTTTAACATTAAGAGAATATTTAATAATTTGTGTTTTGTTTGACAATAAATATAAATAATAATATTAAATTGTTTTTTATAAATGAATAAATATGAGTAGAAAAATGTCAACATTGAATAAATCAAAAAACTTAAAAACAAAATTAGATATTGCAAAAGACTGGCTTCCAAGATATACAGGGACTAAAATTGATGAATTCGGAGATTATATTCTTCTTACAAATTTTAATAATTATGTAACACAATTTGCTGAAATATTTAAGTGCAATGTTAATGGTATTGGAAAACCAATGCAGACTGCTACAAACACACAAGGTTTATCAATTATTAATTTTGGAATGGGATCACCAAATGCTGCAACAATAATGGACCTGCTTATAGCAAGAAAACCAAAAGGTGTTTTATTTTTAGGCAAATGCGGCGGGTTAAAAAAATCAACGGAGCTTGGCCATTTTATTTTACCAATAGCTGCAATAAGAGGAGAAGGAACAAGTAATGATTACATGCCAAGTGAAGTGCCTGCATTACCATCATTCAAACTCCATAAATTTGTTTCTGATAAAGTAATTGAAAAAAAACAAGAATATAGAACAGGTGTAATTTATTCAACAAACAGAAGATTATGGGAATGGGACAAAGAGTTCAAATCATATTTGAAAAAACTTTCTTTAATCGGGATTGATATGGAAACTGCAACTGTATTTGTAGTTGGCTTAGTTAATGAAATTCCAAGGGGTGCATTGCTATTGGTCTCTGATATGCCGTTAGTTCCGGAGGGAATAAAAACAGAAGCATCAGACAAAATGATAACAAATAAATTCTCCGATCTCCATCTTCAAATTGGTATTGAAGCAATGACAGAAATCGGAGAGAAAGGCGAGCAGATAAAACACTTTAAGTATTGAAAATTTCATTTCGAATTGAAACGAAGTTGAGATGAGAAATCTTTTAAAATAATTCCTCAAAAAAGAATTCAGTAATTATCTTTAAATTGAAAAACAAAAATTAAAGAATACTTATGACAGAGCACAAATATTCAACTTTCGGACTAATTATTTATAGATTCGGGAATATTCCCGTAACTTTTTTCTTGTCTTTATATCTCATTTCATTGGGTATCAATTTAGACGCAGGATGGCTTTACATTGTTCCGTTTATAATTACACTTCTAATAATTTATTTTCTTAACAAACATTATCTGACTCTTTACAAGATTTTACCCTCAAAAATATTGGCCGATGAAGAAAAAATTATTTGCTCAGGATTTTTCCTATCTAAAAAGGAAATAACTATATCATTTAAAGATATTACCAAGCTTTCGGGAGGAATATTCAGCGGAAAGATTAGCGGACTTATGAAAATTGAAGATGGAAAAAATTTCAACACGGTAGGTTTCTTCCATAAAATAAAAGATGCCAAAAAATTAGAGACTTTAATTTTAAGTAAAGTAGATAAAGAAATTTATGATGAAGTTATAAAAAGAATCGGCATTAAAAAGAAAGAAGAAAAAAAATGAAAATTGCAGTTTTACTTTCGGGTGGTGTTGACAGTTCTGTTGCCCTTAATTTACTCAAAAATAAAGGGCACGATATTACTGCATTTTATTTGAAGATCTGGCTGCAGGATGAATTCTCTTTTTTGGGTGACTGCCCTTGGGAAGAGGATCTGGAATTTGCAAGAGGTGTCTGCGATCAAGCAGGAATTCCTTTAAAAATTTTATCTCTCCAAAATGAATATTGGGATAATGTTGTTACTTATACTATTTCTGAAATAAAGGAAGGAAGGACTCCAAATCCCGATATTTTTTGTAACAGTCTAATTAAATTCGGACAGTTTTATGATAAAATTGATGACTCTTTTGAAAAAGTTGCTTCAGGTCATTACGCAAAAGTTGAATTTGTAGACAATAAATATTTACTAAAACGTTCACCCGATCCAGTAA
>Ga0210038_1000668_pt1 | contig 19961 bp, 18 predicted proteins | sample CryGeyCG2114_020_FD_183970 | JGI IMG/M metagenome (GOLD analysis project Ga0210038, IMG submission 183970) | Groundwater microbial communities from aquifer - Crystal Geyser CG15_big_fil_post_rev_8/21/14_0.20 (SPAdes) (version 2) | ecosystem: Environmental > Aquatic > Deep subsurface >... | reverse complement strand
GAAGTTGTTGATACAATTGACAAGAATGATTTTAACGAATTTAAAAAAGAACTTGGTGATTTATTGCTGCATATTGTATTTCACTCAATAATGGCAGAAGAAAAAAATAAATTTAATATAAACGATGTTATAGGTTCAATAAAAGAAAAACTTATTAAAAGACATCCGCATATTTTTAGCAATGTAAAAGTAAATAACTCAGATGATGTTAAACGAAATTGGGAAGTAATTAAATTAAAAGAAGGACGCGAATCGGTTTTAGAAGGAATACCGGTTAATTTACCATCATTACAAAAAGCGCACAGATTGCAAGAAAAAGCGTCAAAAGTTGGTTTTGATTGGGAGGAAAAAGAAGATATTTGGAAGAAGGTAGAAGAAGAATTATATGAAATGCATGAAGCAGAAAAGGAAAAATCTAAAGAAGAACTTGAGGAAGAAATTGGAGATGTGTTTTTTGCTTTAATTAATTATGTCAGATTTATCGGTTTTAATCCTGAAGTTGCCTTAAGAAAAACAAATAAAAAATTCATAAATAGATTTAATTACATTGAAAAAAGATTAAAAGAAAATGGGAAGAAAATTGGTGAATCAAATTTAGAGGAAATGGATTTTTACTGGAACGAAAGTAAAAAACTATTTTGAATTATTATTTCCGTTAGTTTTATTAAATTTTTCGTAAGCATCAATAATATCTTTTACAAGTTTGTGTCTTACTATATCGCTCTTATCAAAATATACAAATCCAACTCCGTCTATATGACTAAGTATATCTTTTGCTTGAACAAGCCCGCTTAAACTTTTTCCTGATAGGTCTATTTGTGTAATATCTCCGGTAATTATTGCTTTTGAATTAGCCCCCAATCTTGTTAAAAACATTTTCATTTGAACATCAGTAGCATTTTGTGCTTCATCCAAAATAACAAAAGCATTATTTAATGTTCTACCTCTCATATAAGCAAGTGGTACAATTTCAACTATAGTTTTTTCCAAATATCCTTTCAGCTTTTCAGAAGGCATCATGTCATCCAATGCATCATAAAGCGGTCTTAAGTAAGGGTCAATTTTTTCCTGAAAGTCACCTGGTAAAAAACCTAAACTTTCTCCTGCTTCAACTGCTGGACGGGCAAGAATAATTTTTTTTACATTTCCCTTTTTTAATTCTGCAACAGCTAAAGCAACCGCTAAATATGTTTTACCTGTCCCAGCCGGACCAATAGCAAAACAAATGTCATTCTTTGTAGCAATATCAATATAATTTTTTTGCCCCTGTGTTTTAGCTTTTATCGTATCATTTTTTGTATAAAGAATAATGGATTCATATTCTTCTTTATTAATTATTTCTTTACCTTCTTTTGTAAGTAAAATAATTGTATTTACATCGGAAGAATCTAGATTACCATTAGTATTCTGTACATAGATCATTTCTTTAAATATTTTTTCAATTACATCTATTTCATCTTTTACACCTTTAACAAAAACACTATCTCCTCTTACTGTAATTGATGCGCTAAATCTATCTTCAATTTGTTTAAGGTTTTCATCATTAACACCAAGTATTTCTAAAATATTTGAGGTGTCTAATTTAATTTCTTTTTGTTCAGCAGTCATAAATGGTTTATAATTTTAAATAAAAAAACCCTCATCAACCGTAATTGATAAGGGTTTAAATAATATAGTAATATTTAAGAACAAGCTTATTGAACAGGAGCTGGTTTGTAATTCCTTCTAATTTTGTCGTATTTAGCTTTTTCTTCTTCAGTTAAGTTAGGTATTTTGAATACCTGTTTTGGATAAATTAAATCCGGGTTTTTAATCTTGTCGCGGTTTGCTTTGTAAATCATTGGCCAAGCAAAACCATTTCCATAATGTTCTTTCTTCTTAGCTATACCCCATAAGTGATCTCCTCTAACAACTGTGTAATTAATTTCAGGTGGAGTATCAACCCAAGTGTCAAGATCTCTTTGCATTGTTTTATGCACTCTGGTATAAAATTCAGGTAATGCACTCATTTTATTCATCTTTAAAGCATCCAGATCTTTTTGCCTATCTGTCTTTGGGCTTTGTTGAGCTGAGATTTTTCCATCAAGTGAATTTATTGATCTTCTATAATTATCAACCATTGCAGGTGTTACACCTAACATATCATATAATTTATTCATACAGTCATCATAACTTTCAACTTCTGTATTTTTTAAATTAGCTATATCAGCTTTTAATGAAGCAATTTCACTAGTAAGAGCTGTTTTTTGGGCTCTCAAATTAGCCATTTGAGCTTCCCATTGTTCTTCGGTCATCTCAGTATCTTGAGCCAAAATATTGGCTGAAAAGATCAAAAGAAGAGCGAAGACACCGAAAATTGATTTATATAATTTCATGTTTTTTTCTCCAATTTCTTTTTAGTTCTTCATTTTTTTAAGATTTGCTTTTGTCTCTTCAGTAACTCTTTGACATTCCTCAAGTTTTGCATTTTTCTCTGCAATTTGTCTCTGTAGATCGTCTCTTTCTTGTTTCAATGATGTTGATTCAGCCTGAAGCGCATTTACTTCAGCTTTCAGGTTATTTAGCTCCATCATCTGAGTGTCGCTAACACCACCGCAACCTACAAAAGAAATTGTAGTGACGGCAAATGTAAACACTAACGCTAAATTCCTAATGTTTTTGCCTATTTTCATTTGGGGTCTCCTTTGGGTATTTAAATTATTTATTGAAATATATTATAATATAATTATTACGAATTATCAAATATTTTGAGTAGGAAACATACTAAATTAATCCTTTTTCTACAAAACTGTAGTAAGTATTTCCTGCAATAATTATATGGTCAAAAACCGGAATATCCAATATTTTTCCTGCTTCCACTAATTTTTTAGTCAAATTTCTATCTTCTTCACTAGCGTTACAATTACCACTTGGATGATTATGCATCAAAATTACACTTGCGGCACTGTTTTCAATTGCTGATTTAAATACTTCTCTGGGATGTACAACGCTTGAATTTAAATTACCTACGGATATTAAATCGTAATTAATAATATTATTTGCTGAATTTAAATTCAGTAATAAAAATTTTTCTTTTAGTTCATCTTTTAATAATGGGATAAATATTTCAGCTACTTTTTTAGGGGAAGTAATTTTTTTATCAGAGAACCACTTTGTTTGAGATTGAATTCTTCTGCTAAGTTCAAACGCTGCTAATAAAGTTGCGGCTTTATCTTTTCCAATTCCTGAGGTTTTAATTAAAACAGAAAATGATTTTGTAGATAACTTAGCTAAATTACCGTAAGTTTTAATTAGTTCTTGTGATAATGTAATAACTGATTTCCCTTTTGTACCTGTTCTTAAAAGTATAGCAAGAAGTTCAGCATCAGTTAGGTTTTGTTCACCCTTTAATTTTAATTTTTCTCTTGGCCGGTCTTCAACCGGTAATTCTTTTACACTACTAATATCTGCCCCCTTATTATTCTAATTTATATTTATCAACCAACTTAAATATACCATTGGCGTACCTTATCAAATTTAAAAATTTGTTAACCCTATCATTATCAAAACTAATATTATTGTGATAACCAATACTTATTTTTGAACTTTTTAATGCTTGAGATACAGAATAGACATTATCACCATAAGTACTTAAAATAGATAACAGATATTTTGTAATATCGTATCCATATAAAATATTTCTATTTGAATCAAACTTATTTAATTCAAAAAATTTGTCATTGAATCGTATATAATCTCTATCCCTAAACGGAATAAAATAATCTGATGTAAAAATAAGATTGTTACCAATTGTTGAAGAAGATTTTAACAAAGTATTAGAAAACCAATCTTGATTTCCATAAATTTTAATATTAAGACTATCAACTTGTAGACTATCTACAACCAAATAAGAAAGCACATAAGCACCATCATTAATACTTGATACAGGTGCATAAATACACTGAATAGTATCTCTGTAGGCATTTATTTTATCAACACTTTCTTTAAAATTATAGTTACCTGTCTTGTAATCAGTATTTACCCAGACCTCTCCGCCAAGTCTAGTAAACTCTCTGGCAAATGCTTTGGCCAGTGTAGAAGAGTAAGTATCACTGGCACTTAATATTGCTGCTCTTCTTATAGTGTCAACATTAAAGGCATAATTTGCAATTACTTTACCACGTGTTTCAAAAGATGGGTTTGCCTGAAAAAAATTTAAGTTCTGAAGTGTTAATCCATCTTCAGTTGCTGTTGGTGAAATCAGTGGTATATCAGTTCTATAAAATGCTTTATTTGCAAAACCTACTTCATCACTAAATAAAGGACCAATTACAACTTTTAGTGCAGGAATACTTTGAAATTCATCTCTAATTTCAAAAATTTTTTCTCTATTTCTTTCAGTATTTCTTACTAAAATACCGATCTTCTCGTCGTGTTCTTTGTTGTATTCATCAACAGCAAATTGTATCCCTTGCAATATTTCATTAACTGTAGAATGTTCTTCTTCGTTCTTACTAAATGGAAGCATTACACCAATAATAGTTTCAGCTGAACCTATCCGTTTTTCAAAACCGCCGTAGTAGTACAAATTCTGTGCATCATTATATTCTTCTGATTTGGGATAAAGATTAATGATTTCTTTAAAAGAATTTTTGGAGCTCTGGATATCTTCTTCCTTAAAGTAAATCTGTCCAAGCAGATAAAGTAAATAAGGTTTTGTTACCTGATTTTTAGAATTATTATATAAACTAACTAAATCCGAAGATGAAAGATAATTCAATGCTATTTTCTTTCCGCTCAATTTTGCATAGTTAACATAATATGGTAAGGTTGTTTCATCAATTAAAAGAGTTAAGCTACTCATTGCACCATAATAATCACTTGTGTTTATTTGCAGATCTGCTAAAGTAATTAATGCTTCATTTCTATATTTGCTTTGCGGGAAATATTGTAATAAATAATTTAATGTAGCTTTACCTTGACTATATTCTTTTAAATTAATTTCACATTTAGCTTTAAATAAATAAGAAACAGTAGTTTTTGAATTCAATTCATTATCTTCAATTACCCATATAAAATTCTCTAGAGCAGATGTATAGTTTTTGTTTTCAAATAAATTAACTGCTGCATTAAATCTGGAATCAATAATTCTTTGATCAGTCTGAGAATAAATACAATTTGTTAAAATTATAAATATTAAAAAAAGTATAAGTTTAAATTTATTCATCTAATTTTTTACTTTGTTTAAAAGTGATAGAGCGTTTTTTTTACCTTTTAATGCAATGTTATGTTTCGAATCAAGTTTTAAAGCTAAATCATAATAATTAACTGATTGATCAAATTTTTTATTTTTTAGTGAAACATCAGCTAGATTTAAGAATAGATCTATATCATTCTTTTCTTCTACATCTAAACACTTTAAATAATATTCTTCAGATTTTTTAAAATTATCAGCTTTTAAATATATATCACCAGCTAATTTATAAACATTATATCTAGGTTTAGTTAATTTTAAACAAGCTTCAATATTATCTACGGCAAAATTTAACATCTTTAATTTTAAATAAATTGCTGCATATATATATTTTAGCTCCCAAAAGTTAGAGTTGAATTTTTCAGATTTATCAGCATAAGTTAAGGCTGTATTAAATTCACCAATATTCAGATAAATTTTAGCTAAAAATAATTGAGCTTCATAAAACAATTCGGGTTCATGATTATATTTTAAAAAATTCTCAAAATATCTCTTGGCAAAATCATTATCTTCAAGCATAAAATAAGCATATCCTAAATAAAATAGTGAAATCGATTCGTCTTCGGGAGCAATGGGTTGTAAAATTTCTATAACTTTTTCCCAATTAGAATTTTTCAGATATATTTGAGCTAAAATAATATTTGCATCTATATTGTTATCGTTCTTATTTATGTAACCCAGTAATAAATCTTCAGCTTCTTTTTTCATATTTTGATTTTGATAAAGATTAGCTAATTGAACATATGGTTCCAGTTCATCGGGAAATTCATCTATTAATTTTTTATAAAGCTGTATTGCATGCAAAAATTTACCTGAAATAATAAATTTATTTGCGTTTATTAATTTATGATCAATTTTATGTTTGTTACTCAATATTATTCCCATTCAATAGTTGCCGGAGGTTTAGAGCTTATATCATAAACAACTCTGTTAACTCCTCTAACATTATTTATTATTTTATTTGATATCTCAGACAAAGTTTCATTATCAAATCTAAACCAGTCTGCTGTCATTCCATCTTTTGAAGTTATAGCTCTTAATGCCAAAACATTTTCATAAGTTCTTGAATCACCCATTACACCAACGGTTTGAATTGGTAAAAGGACTACAAAAGCTTGCCATATTTTTTGATACAGCTTTTTCTTTTTTATTTCAGATATAAAAATTTCATCTGCTTCTTTAATAATATTTAGTCTGTTTTCTGTAATTTCGCCAATTATTCTAACTGCAAGTCCCGGACCGGGGAAAGGATGTCTATCCAAAAATATTTTTGGTATTTTCATTTCTCTGCCGATATTTCTTACCTCATCTTTAAATAGGTCCCTAAATGGTTCAATTAATTTTAGGTTCATTTTCTTTGGCAAGCCGCCAACATTATGATGAGTTTTAATTGTTACAGAAGTTCCATTAACCGGAGATGATTCAATTACATCCGGATATAAAGTACCTTGCACTAAGAATTTCAGATCGGAATATTTTTTTGCTTCTTTTTCAAATACTTTAATAAATGTTTTACCAATAATTTTTCTTTTCTCTTCAGGATTTGAAATGCCTTTTAATCTTTTTAAAAATAATTCTTTAGCGTTTATATGAATCACTTTTAATTTAAATTTATTTTTAAATACTTTTTCAATTTCTTCACTTTCATTTTTTCTCATCAAACCGTTATCAATATGAACGCAAATAAGTTTATTACCTATTGCTTTTTTCATAAGCAAAGCAGCAACAGTTGAATCAACCCCACCACTGAGAGCGCAAATTACTTTACCGGGACCAATATTTTTTCTTATTTGTTTAATTGTAGAAGTTATAAAATTTGAAGATTTCCATTCACCTTTACATTTGCAAATATTGAAAAGAAAATTTTTAATTATCTTTTCACCTTCTTCTGTGTGATTTACTTCGGGATGAAATTGTACACCGTATATTTCATCTTTTAAATTAGCTACTGAACAGAATGGTGAAGATTTTGATGTGCCTAATGCTACATAGTCCTTGGGTAATTTTGTTATTAGATCTCCATGACTCATCCATACAATAGAAGATCTTTTTACATTTTTGAATAATTTATTTGATTCATTTATTTTGAAAACAGATTTACCATATTCTCTGTTTTTGGCTTTTTTTACTACTCCCCCAAGTATTTTACAGATGAGCTGTAAACCATAACAAATACCCAGGATAGGAATGCCTATATTCAGCAATTCTTTATCAAAAGAGTAGGCATTTTTGGCGTAAACACTTTGTGGTCCACCGGATAATATTATTCCAGTGGATTTTAATTTTTTAACTTCTTCTAAAGTAATTGTGTATGGTTTAACTATTGAGAAAACTTTTGATTCTCTAATTCTGCGTGCAATTAACTGAGTGTACTGAGAACCAAAATCAATAATTAATATTTTTTCATCCACAATCATAAACCATTTTTAGAATTAATTTAAATAAAACAAAATCTAACATTAAAAGATTTTGTAAAGCGGAAAAATCATCATTTATATATGATAATTTTAATTTTGTAAGTTATTCTATTGACCGATTAGTTTTTTATAAGCTTCTGCATCTAATAATTTTTCTAATTCCGAACTATCAGAAATTTCTATTTTTATCATCCAACCTTTTCCATACGGATCATTATTTACTTCTTCAGGTGTATCCGCTAATGACGAATTAATTTCTATAACTTTTCCACCGCAAGGTGAAAGAAGATCACTCACAGTTTTTACAGCTTCAATGCTTCCTAAAGTATCACCAAAATTTACTTTAGAAATATTTGGATCAATATCAACAAAAACAATATCACCTAATTCACTTTGTGCGTATTCGGTAATTCCAATAGTTCCAACATTACCATCAACCAAAATCCATTCGTGGTCTTCACTATACTTTAAATTCTCAGGAAAGTTCATATCATCCTCAATAAGTTTTTTATTTTAAATTATTCGTATTTAAATCCTTCCATAAAACTAGTATCAAAATCTCCACTTATAAATTTCTTATCTTCTAATACTTTTTGATGGAATGGAATTGTTGTTTTAATGCCTTCAATGGTAAATTCATCTAAAGCTCTTCTTCCTCTTAAAATTGCATGTTCTCTGTTTTTACCCCAAACTATTAATTTAGCAATTAAGGAATCATAGTACGATGGAATTGTGTAACCGTGATAAATATGAGAATCTATTCTAATTCCGTAACCGCCAGGAAAATGTAATGATTGGATCATGCCCGGTGAGGGTCTGAAGCCTGCTGAAGGATCTTCAGCATTAATTCTAAATTCAATACTGTGACCATTTGGTTTATCAGGAAGAGTTTCAATTTTTTCACCAGAGGCAACAAGAATTTGTTGTCTTATTAGATCAACACCCCAAACAGTTTCTGTAACTGGATGTTCAACTTGAATTCTGGTGTTCATTTCCATAAAGTAAAAATTCTTATGCTTATCTAATAAAAATTCAAAAGTACCTACTCCTTCATAATTAACAGCTTTAACTCCAAGTAATGCTGCTTCTCCCATTTTATTTCTAGTAACTTCATCAATAGCAGGTGAAGGTGATTCTTCTAAGAGTTTTTGATGTCTTCTTTGAATCGAGCAATCTCTCTCTCCATAATGATATGCATTGCCGTGTCTATCGCCAATTATCTGAATTTCAACATGCCTTGGTTTTTCAATATATTTTTCCAAATAAACATCATCTTTACCAAATGACGCTAACGATTCATTTTTAGCAGTTTTGAAAGCATTTTCAAATTCACCTTCTTTCCAAACTATACGCATACCTTTACCACCGCCACCGGCAGATGCTTTTATAATTACAGGATATCCAATTTCAGATGCTAATGTTTTTCCGTCTTTTGCAGAAGCAATGACTCCGTCACTTCCGGGAATAACAGGTACACCGTTTTGTTTCATTGTATCTTTTGCAAAAGATTTATCACCCATTGCATCAATCATTTTGGGAGAAGGGCCTATAAATTTAATATTTGATTCTTCACAAATCGCAGAAAAGTCTGAATTCTCAGCAAGGAAACCATATCCGGGATGAATAGCATCAGCGCCGGTAATTTGTGCTGCGGAAATTATTGATGGAATTTTTAAATAGCTTGCTGAACTTGGGGGTGGACCAATACAAACTGCTTCATCAGCAAAAGTTACATGCAAAGAATCTTTATCTGCTTCTGAATAAACAGCAACAGTTTTTATACCTAATTCTTTACAAGATCTAATTATGCGTAAAGCAATTTCGCCACGGTTGGCAATTAGTATTTTATCAAACAATTTTTCCTCTTCCCTATAAACTTGTAATTACTAAGAGGTTTCAATTAAAAATAAAGGTTGATTATATTCTACAGGATTTCCGTCATCTACAATTATCTTAACAATCTTTCCATTTACATCTGATTCAATTTCATTCATTAATTTCATAGCTTCAACTATGCAAAGTACTGAGCCTTTAGTAATGCTGTCTCCTACTTTCACATATGGATCTGAGTCCGGTGAAGGTGATCTATAAAATGTACCTACTATAGGAGAGTGAATTTCATGTAAGTTTTCAGAGTTGCTTACTTCTACCTTTTTATATTCGGTTTCTGTTTTGGTGCCCTCAACATTTGGTTGAGAATTAGTTGGTGCAGAAACAATTGTATTTGATGGAATATTAACTTGTTCAATTTGCTTTCCAATTTTAACACGAAGACCTTCTTTTTCTACTTCAAGTTCAGAAATATCACTTGAATTAAATATTTTCACTAACTTTTTGATTAGATTTAAGTCCATTTTACACCTTAAATTTTATAACTTTACTCTTTCCACATATGAATTAGTTCTGGTATCAACTTTTAATACATCACCAACATTTACAAATAAAGGTACATTAATTGAAGCACCTGTTTCTAATACTGCTGGTTTAGTTGCACCTGTTGCTGTATCACCTTTAAAACCCGGCTCAGTCTCTTTAACCTTTAATTGAACAAAAATAGGTATTTCAATATTAATAATGTTGTCTCCGTCAAAAAGAATTTCTAATTGCTCACCTTCTTTAATCAAATTCATCCCATCACCAATTTGATCATTAGGAACGTGAATTTGATCATAAGTTTCATTATCCATACATACCAGTGAATCACCTTCTCTAAATAGAAATTGGTATTTCCGTCTTTCTACTCTTACAACCTCAATACTTTCACCTGCACGAAAAGTATTATCCAGTACCTTTCCGGTTTTTAAATTCTTTAATGTGCTTCTTACAAATGCACCACCTTTTCCAGGTTTTACATGTTGAAAATTAATTAAAGTATATAAGTCGTTTTTAAACTTAATAATTAAACCGGTTCTAAAATCTGAAGTATCTGCCATAAATTTAAGTATGAATATAATGTTAAAAAAAAATAGAAATCTACATCTTCAATGTCAAGAATCCCTTTTTATCAAAATTTCTATATTATTTAATTAGATTAATTATGAATTATTCAGCTTGTGCCAGATATTTATCTACCTGATTAGCAACAGTAGATGTTTTATAATCAACTTTTATAAGATTGAATAATTCTTTTGCTTTTGTCTTATTTCCAGTTTTTAAATAGTTTATTCCGGCTTTTAAAAGATATTCTGAATTTAAAGCATTTAGTTCACTCACGTTAAAAGCATTATTAAATAATTCAGCAGCTTTAGCAAAATCTTTTTTGGCTGCAAAATAATCACCTTGCCCTGCTAAAGAGGCAGCTTTATACATATCAATACTTCCATCATAATCTTTATAGTATTTATATGCTTCTTCATATTTGCCTAAAAAGCTATATGAGTTTGCTAAATAAATTTTTGCAATTTCTCCATTTTCAGTTCCATCATAATCTTCAGCTATTTTTTTAAATCCTAATAGATTTGTTCCCAATTTCCCATCGATTGCTTCAAGATAACTTCCATTGTCATAAATAGGTATCATTCTTGATAACTCTAAACCAGCTTTTTGATTTTGTTGAATATTTCTGTTTACAAAAAATATAACTAAAAAGATTGCTACTAAACTAACACCACCGTAAAGCATAATCTTAGATTTATATTCATCGACAAAAGCCAGGGTATTATTAAAGGTAGTGATTAGTTTATCTTCTTTGATGTGGTGCCTACTAATTTTTTTCTTTTTCTTTAGCATTAAGTTTTCCTTAATAAGTGTATTTACAAAAATATTAGATAGTAAATTACAACTAAATATTTCAATCTTCCAGAAATAATTTAATTAAAAATGCTAATAAATGATGAAAAACATATAGGTTTTGAATAAAAACTGGCAAGTTTTCATCAATTTTAGGCTGGTTTGTAAAAAGTGTGATTTATTATAATAACCTTTATTTTTGTACGCCCAGGAGGACTCGAACCTCCAACCTTTAGAACCGGAATCTAACGTTCTATCCATTTGAACTATGGGCGCAAATACTTAAATATTTTATGATAAAGTAAATTTATTAAAAGAAATGATAAAAAATTATAAAATAGTAATTTTAAGAGTTACTTCCTGTGAATTACCATTTAATAAATAAACAGATAAAGTATATCCACCTCTGCTAATATAATTTCCATTATGATTTTTAAAAGGACGTGAAATAGAATACTTTTTATTTTGGCTTGGTTCTAATTTAAAATGACTTAAAGCAGGAGAAACTACAAATGGATAGCTTATATCAATATTATTGTCTCCATCTTTCAACATAAAGCCAATTTGTTGATAATTATTAAAATCAAAACTCTTACTAGTAATTCCCTTGTTAGTAATTAAAAATTCTATTTTTAGAGAATCTGTTATTAAATAGACATTTTTTTCAATTGTTAATGTATATTCAATTCCATTATTTAGAACAGTTTTTCGAGTTTCTATTTCTTTCTTAGAATTATTAGTAAGTAGGTCACAACCAATTTGAAAAAATGTAATAATAATAATGCATACTAATAAATATTTTAATTTATCAATCATTTCCCCTCCTCCCAAAATTAATTACTTAATTCATTTTTAAAAATAGTAGATTTATCAAAAATTTCAAGTAACTTTTTAATCTCTTTCATCAACTTTTCAAAAGTAAAAAAATCAATTGATTGTTCTCCGTCTGAGAGAGCTTTTGTTGGATCCGGATGCACTTCAATCATCAGACCGTCAGCTCCTGCAGCAATAGCAGCTTTTGATGCCGAAGGTACAAGACTTCTTTTCCCTGTGCTGTGTGATGGATCTACAATTACCGGTAAATGCGTTAATTCTTTTAATGATGGAATTGCGAGAATATCCAAAGTATTTCTTGTGTAATTATCAAAACTCCTTATTCCTCTTTCGCATAAAATAATTTGTTCGTTACCGGCTTCAATTATGTATTCAGCAGCAAATAAAAACTCTTTTAGTGTTGAACTCATTCCTCTTTTTAGAATCACAGGTTTATTAATTTTACCAACAATTTTCAAGAGTTCATAATTGTCCATATTTCGTGACCCAATTCTAATTATATCAATATGATCAATTAAAATATCGAGATGCTCTTCACTTAATACTTCTGATTCTAATAATAGATTTGTTTGAGATCTTATTTCAGCAAGAATGTTTACACCTTCTTTACCAATTCCTTGAAAACTATAAGGCGAAGTTCTGGGTTTAAATAATGAACTACGAAAGACTGAAGCACCTAACTTCTCCACTTCTTTTGCAGTCTTTAAAGCCATTTCACTATTTTCAATTGCACAAGGACCGGCAATTACGGTAAAAAATCCTTCTCCAAAATTTACATCATTACACTTTACAATTGTATTATGATTTTTATTTCTCTTCCAAATTTTTGTATTCTTTAAGTCTTCCATATTCTTAATTATTTTTAATTTCTACAGCATCCATTTCAATCTCAAATAATAATTCTTCCCTACAAATATCGGCTTTTAACATGGCCAAAGGCAAATTAGTAATATTGTTATATTCGCAATAATCATTAAATGTTTTAATATCTGCAATATCTTTAAAATAAACAATCCCTTTGGTTACATTTTCCCAAACCATATTTCTAGAATTCAATATGGCTTTTACCACTTCCATAGTAAGTGAAATTTGTTTGTAAATATCACCAACATGAGCAGTATTTCCTTCTGGATCAATACTAGCAGTACCAGAAATAATTAATTGTCTATAATCAGGATGATCTATTTCAACTGCTCGACTGAAAGAGCTTTTATAATCAACAGCCGGACATTGAAGAGGTGATACGACAGAAAATATTTTAATATTATTTTTTTTTGTTTTGACAGAAAATACTGATGAAAGTAAATTACTATTTTCATTATTACTAGCACTAATTCCCGTGCTTGCAGGTATCATATTGTTAAATATATCTGCAGCTACAAAATAATCACTTCTTTCTTTATTAAATTCATCATACCAGCTTATTAAATTATTTAGATAGAACCAAGTTCTTATAATATTATTAAAATGCATTTCAACTCTATTTAATTCACTCTCAACAATTTGAAATAATGATTTAGCATCTTTTTTCGTATAATTTGCTAATCCACCAAGATAACAATAATCAGCATATTCATCTTGGAAGACGTTGCCAATTACATTATTATTTTGATAAATAGTTTCTAATTGGTTGGATTTTATTGCAGTAATTATGGTTCCCCAAATATTATCATCTTGTTTTATAACTGTAACAGGCCAGGTAAGTGAGTTAAAATATTTTTCAGCTAAAATTTTATTTTCATTTTCATAAAAGGAGTTAGCAAAAAGAAACTGTGAAAATATTTTATAATTTTTATCAAGTAAATAATTTTTAATTTGTTCTAAGATTTGTTCTAAATTCTCAGTTGTTTGATTAACTATAATATTAACAATCTTATTATTACTTAAATAATATTCTGTTGTATTAAAAAATTTATTTTTAGTTTTAATAATTAAATCATCTGCAAAAATTTGATCATTAGCATTCATGAGTCCCTTATATTATTTTATCTGAATTTAGAATCTAACACTTGGATCAATTACTTTGGCTCTAGAAAATAGACCTATAGCTTCATTAATTTTGCCCTGCATTTTATATATTTTTCCTAAATTTACTAATGCATTAATCGAATTTTTTCTAAATAGTATTTCTTTTTTATATGTTTCTTCTGCTTTATCATATTGACCCAATAATGCATATGTATTTCCTAAATTAACCAACGCATCCGGAAGATCAGGATCTAAATATACTGCCCTTTTATAATATTCTAATGCTTTTTTGGTTTCTTTTGTTTTAAATATTGAAATATTACCGAGCACAAAAAATACATTAGGGTTCTGGCTGTCAATCTCTATTGATCTATTCAGAACTTCAATAGCTTGTTTTATAGAATCAGCTTCGTAGTAAAGAATTCCAAGAAATTCCAAGTAAATAGCTTCACCATCTTTATTCTTTATAGCATTTTTAATAGATGAAATAGCTGAACTATAATTTTTCTGTAATTTGTTTACTTTTGCAATTTCATAATATGCATCAGCATAATTTGGATCTAATTGTACTGCTTTATTTAAATATTCAAGTGCTTTTTTGTAATTTTTTCTTTCACTTTCAATTCTCCCCATATAATAATTTCCATAAATACTTGAGGTATTTTTCTTTAAACCCTCACCTAAATAATAGTATGCTGAATCCAAATAATATTTTTCTCTATCCTCCGTAAAATAATATTCTGAATACGCAATTCCATGCCTTAATTCTTTACCAATATCGTCTTTATCAATTACAGGAACCAAAATCAATTTTTCTGCATGATGTCTTTCAGGATACCAGTTTATAGGATCCAAATCAGAATTTATTCTTATCCAATGATCTGTATCAACAACGCCATGCAAAGTATTAGTAGCAGGCACTGTATTCATATGGCATCGATTACAATCTTCTCTTGATTCTGCAAACCTCGATTCACGCATAGGCAGACCTTCCATAGGATGGCATTTCATACAAGTTTGCCTGTTAAATCTTACTTTATCAACTTCAAAAACATTATGAGATGGGTGACAAAAATCACAAGTTAACTGACCATGACTATCTTTAAAACAAGGACTCATAAATAAACGACTGCCCGTATTTGCAACATTAAATGTATGAACGGTTTGTTTTTGAGTTGTATAAACTGATCTGTGATTATTTAATAATAAACCGGGACGAAAATCAAACCAAGATTTTTTATCGTGTAATGCCCAACTTTTACCTTCTAAATGACATTGCAAACAAACATCATTTCTTCTTTCAGGTGAAAGTTTTATAGGATTTACTGTTGTTAAAACATTATCAGGCAGATCACTAAAAGCATTATCTTTTATTTGTCTTATATGAATATCTCCAGGTCCGTGACAATCTTCACATCCAATTCCGGTATGAATAGGATTTTTATACCTGTTGTTTGCATTATTTAATTGAAACATATGTCCGTTGTGGCAGGAAAAACACATGTTACTTACAAATCTTGAAAATCTATTATTATTGAATTCTCTATAACCGGGACTCAAATCCCATTTTTGTTTGTGAACATACCAGGTTAAAGGTAGTTCATAGTACATTCCGTTTTCATTATAAAAATAAATCCTCAAATTGGTCCCCGAACCAATTATATATTGTACCTCCATCAATCTTTGATGAACAACTTTTCCTGCAGGGTCTAATCTATATTCTCTTTGAAAGAATTTAGCTCCGTTCCTTATCATTTCATAATAATAATTTTTTGAAGAATCATATACAGTATAATCCTGTGGAAATTTTTCAATCATATTAGAAGGAGTCATTCTGCTCATTGAATGGCCTGTTTGTGTTTTCATGTACGCATCATAAATTTCTTGATGACAATCTTTGCAGCTTTCGGTTCCGGTATATTTAGCTTCCTTAATTGTATTAATAAAAATTAAATCACCATCCTGAGTATGGCAGTTTTGGCAATTTTCAATATCCTCTCTGTAATAATGAGCACTAGAGCTAAATACAATAATTGCTACAGGGGCTAATATTAGAATAAGTATAAAAATAAAAATTAATTTCTTTTTCATATTAAATATTCAATTCATTTTTTATAAAACACTATTTCATCTATATCCAAAAAAATAGACATTAGTTCCGGTTAAACTTCTTAAAAAATTAAACAAATCATTCTTCTCAGAATCAGTTAAATTTAACGGTTTAATTAATGGACTTTTGTAAATGTTTTTTTCTCCACCTTTATTATAAAAATCAACCAAGGCATGCAGACCTTTAATACTGCCATTGTGCATATAAGGTGATGTTCTGCCAATATCCCTCAATGTCGGAGTTCTAAACTTTCCCATACCTTCATCATTTTTTGTAATTAGATATCTGCCTAAATCTGGATTTTCTTTGTTTATTTTTGTCCCATTATTATGATATTTTTCATCAGAAAAGTTTGGACCGGAATGACAAACGGAACATTTTAATCTATCGCTCATAAATAGTTTTAATCCACTCTGTGCAGATTCTGATAATGCGTTTTTATCCCCGGCAAGAAATTTATCATAAGGAGAATTACCTGTTACTAGTGTTCGGATGAAAGTTGCTATAGCTTTTACTAAACCATCTCCGGTAATATCAGAATTAAAAGCATTATTAAATTTTTTGATATATTTTTTATCTTCTTTTAATAATTTGATAATGTTATCTAAATTATTTGCAAAGACATTCGGATCTTTAATATGCTCAGATATAACTTCTTCTATGCTTTTTGCACGGCCATCCCAAAAATTCTCTTGAGCAAAAATTCTATTTAATAATGTAGTGGTATTTCTTTTAGATTTTAGACCAAATACTCCCGATGCGAAATATCTTCCATCAGAAAAACCTAACAGTGGGCTATGACAAAAACTACAGGAAACAGTCCCATCTACAGATAATCTTTTATCAAAGAACAGATCACGTCCTAATGAAATTTTTTCTTTTGTTAAAGGATTATCCTTTGGAATGTATTGGGTCAGATTCTCTAATCCCAGAGGTGTATCTAATTTTGTGATCACTTTATTCTGTTCTTTTTTATTTGAACAACCAATAAAGGAAAAGACAATTATAATACTAACTATTTTTAATAATTTCGATTTCAATTATTTATTACTTTGTTTTTATTTTCTTTTCTGATAAAACAATATCTTTTAAATCCCATTTTTTCATATCAGACCAAGTTTTAAAAGTTCTTCTGTAAATAAGTTTACAATCAACTATGTAATTTCCCTTTGTGTTATTTTTCTTGAACACATAATTACTTAAATCTTTTTCTAAGGCCGGAATTCTTGTATCATATTTAATTTGAACAGTACGCCATTGCGGAGCTGGAAATAATTGTTTTCCTTTATCAACTACTGTGGTATATTCATAAGGTGTCCAATCCTCAAATAATATTTTAGCAAATCCTTTTCCCGGTAGTCCTTCATAATTTCCTTCATCAACATTGCCTCTTCCTCCCCAGAATGGAATTAAATTATCTCCTACATAAGTCAATGCTTCATTATTCTGATCATATGCCCGAACAATTAATATCATATTACGCATTGGTGAACCTGTTGGTAAATGATGTCCGGCACCTGAATTTAAGATTTCAACATCTATAACTATTTTATCTTTTTGTGATTTTATTTTTAAAGTCATTTCAACTGCTGAAGAAAGAAAAGAAGAATCTCTGGAGCCAAATTGACGATGAGTATAAATTGTTTTGGGATGTCTTTCAACACCTTCTTTGCCTGGAGCAAAATTTGTTGTTACACCATCAGGTTCCATATGGCAGTCCTGACATTGTACATCCTCTTTTGCATATGGACTTTTAATCCATTGATCATAAGAATCATAAACAGGTACTCCCCAATATCCACCTTGATGACATGGTGCACAGAAAATACTTTTTGCAATTTGTGGTGAATAAATATCAGGATTTAAAACATCAGTATATGGTCCAAAAAATGTTTGATGATCTTTGGGAGGTCTTAATAACTCAACCTGCATAACACCAGTGTAAGCACTTGAATTTTTCTTAAGTTTTACCTCTTTAATTTTATGACAGTAATCACAAGACACACCTAATTTCTCTACAGTTTTTAGATTATTCATATCAACATTATTAATATTATTAACAGCATTAGCCGGTGCATGGCAATTGCCACAATTACCATTTGAAAATTTATAATCTAATTTATAACCAGGATGAACATTATTATTACCATTTGCATCAGTTCCATTATAGATATCTAAAAAAATTGGATTAGTTGCAGACTTTGAATGTGCATTATTGTCCCATTGTTTGTAAATAATAGAAGCATGACAATCACCACAATTTTTTATATCATCTGTGTAATTCGGAACAGGATCAACAAATTCATATTCTTTATTATCTACGGCGGGTAATTTTTTCAGAACAATTTCTATTTTATCCAGATCACTTTTATATTCGATTCCCCCATTAAAAAAACCTTCTTTCCAAGCTGTTATTAGATCTGGTGTGCTTTTATCTGAATATTTTAGTTTAAAAATTCCATATTTGTCCGTAATTACACTGGTTGTAGAGGCTTGCCATTTAACAATTGCCCCCGAGACAGGATTTTTTCCATCTGTAACTTTACCTTTAATTATTATTTCTGATTGTGAAAAAGATTGGCAGGATAATAGAATTAACAAAATTATAATTTGAAAAATAAAATTATCTTTTAAAGTTTTATATTTAAAATCAGTACTCACCCTGGATCCCCAAAATAGATATTCAGTAAATTATTTAACTAATCACTTTATCTCCTAATTAGGTTGTAATATAAATAAAAAAAATAATACTATAAAATTAAAAATAAATCATAATTAGTATGAACAACGAATTTTTATTTAAAATAAAAAAGGCGGTCTAAATAGACCGCCTTAAATATTTAATAATTAAATATAATTATTAATTTTTATGAATCATTTTAACAACAACTCTTCTGTTCTGAGTTCTTCCAGCTCTTGTTTTATTAGTTGCTTTAGGATTAGCTTCTCCAAAAGATTTGATAATAAATCTACTTCTGTCAACGCCTTTTTTAACTAGATAATTTATAATACTTTCAGCTCTGCGTTTTGCTAAATTTAAATTGTAAGAAGCTGTACCGGTTGCATCAGTATATCCTTCAACAATAGCATTATATGATGGATATTCCTTCATTTTGTTTGCTAATTCGTTAAGATCTGAAATATCAGCTTTTAATAATGTTGTACTATTAATTTGGAAATTAGCATCAGCTCCAAATTCAATATCAGCCATAATTGTACAACCATATTCGTCTACTTTATCACCCATAGGAGTTCCAGGACATTTATCTTTATAATTTGGTACACCATCTCCATCTGAATCTAATGGACAACCATTACTGTCTACTTTTACACCTGCTGGTGTATCCGGACATTTATCCATATAGTCAGCAACTCCATCACCATCACTATCTAATGGACAACCATTACTGTCTACTTTTACACCTGCCGGTGTTCCAGGACATTTGTCCATATAATCTGCAACTCCATCATTGTCTGAATCTAATGGACAACCATTACTGTCTACTTTTACACCTGCCGGTGTTCCAGGACATTTATCCATATAATCAGCAACTCCATCACCGTCAGAATCTAATGGACAACCAAAGTCATCAACTTTTACACCCATTGGTGTATTAGGACACATATCTTTAGAGTCAACAACGCCGTCACCATCTGTATCTTTTTCTGT
>Ga0210038_1000660_pt1 | contig 20146 bp, 12 predicted proteins | sample CryGeyCG2114_020_FD_183970 | JGI IMG/M metagenome (GOLD analysis project Ga0210038, IMG submission 183970) | Groundwater microbial communities from aquifer - Crystal Geyser CG15_big_fil_post_rev_8/21/14_0.20 (SPAdes) (version 2) | ecosystem: Environmental > Aquatic > Deep subsurface >... | reverse complement strand
AACTTATCGTTGGCATCACGAATCCCTTGTTCAGCTTTATCTTTTGATTGTTTTTCTTCAGTATTCTTATTATTACATGCTGAAAAGATGAACGAAACTATTACTATCGCCACGCAAAATATTAATGTTCTTTTCATATTTGTTTTGACTCCATTATTTATTTCTAAAAAATTTATAGCTCTGAAGAAATTAAATTGAATTATATAATACGTGAAGGAAGTTTTGGGTCAAGCACTTTTTGTGCGCTCTCAGCTCCATTTACAGGCAAACCTTTGGGGTCAAGCAAACCCGTTTGCACCAAAACACCTGCCTGATCCCAATAAATATGTTCGTGTGAAATTTTACCATCTTTGAACCCAACAATTACTGCCAGTGCCATTATTACAGGTTTATTTGTTGGCACAACTCCCGGGAGAAGCCAGTCAATTGGCACTGTATGCGTAAAACTGATGACCAGTTCTTCCACGATCTGGTCATTGCCTACTGTGCGGGATACAGTGTCCATCTTAACATCTGGTGGAAAAAATTTACCTACAAGGTGTTTGGTATAAAAATTACGGACACCTTCTCTGCCAACACCACCGGCCATTACAGGAACATGATTCAGATGTGGATCTTCTGACATAGTTGCCATTGTTGTTTCAATGTCACCTTGTAATTCAGCATTAACATGTTTCTGGAAAAGGTCCACCATTTCCTGCTGCGATTGAGATAATTTTTCAGTCATAAATTTTAATTTAAATTAATTTTTTCTACTCTATTTTTTCTATGAGCCAAATCAGAACTATTGATCTCCTTGAATACCATACTTTTTCTGTAATGCGATGCAATTCTTTGTATCAGCAAAAATTATTTTTACCATCTACAAACAAGTTAAGGCCGTCTTCATTTGGTCAACCATTTTATGTTAATAAACAAATTGGTTATGCGGATTCATATCTCCTTTTTATAAAGTTTTTCTTTTGCTTTAGGCGGTTGTAAACTTAGCTCCCAATTTGGAATGAAAAAATACCCTGCTTCTGGTATTTTAACTCAAGTTGACCGCGTAGCCAATCAAAGGAGATTTAGCAACGAATTAGCACTGATTTCACGAAACTCTTTATAGAATTATTTTAAAGTGAATTAGTGTAATTCGGGTCAATTCTGCCATAGGCATCACTATGTGAGTGGCTTTTATTTTGTTTTCAAATCATAGACGGTCAACTTGAGGTGTATTTTAAAAAGAATTATAAAGGAGGGTCAGGCAATTAGCAGATTCAAACAATGCTGTCCAAAATATTTTTATTGTTTGAAATTAAATTGGAATACGTTCTGTTTTATTATTTTTTTATATTCTATTAAAATCAATCCCTAATATTTCGTCCCATACGGGACTTGAATTTTGGAGGATCAGAGTTTTCTATAAATATTTAGTCCTTAAAAGGACTATTCAAAAAAAACAAGCTAAAGTAAGCATTTTAATGTCCCGATAGGGACAAAATATTTATAGAAACATATTCTCCTTTTTTTCTGAAGTCCCATCGGGACGACATATAAAAAATTATTTTGGACAGATATGGATTCAATTACAATATAATCTGAAAATTACCCTGTTCTTGGTATTTTTTGTTATCAATAAATATTTTATTTATATGTGCGTTAAATTATAATTTAATTAACTTACCATTGAGCTATTCCGGTAACAGGAAGGAAATATGACTGAAATATGGATAATAGAAGATAACATTTCTTATTCACGAATTATCCGCAGCGCTATTAACCAGAGTGACTGGTGCAAATGTGAATATGAATTTACAAATGTAGCCGACGCGCTTAAAATGTTATCCAAAGGAGAAACACCGGATATAATATTGACCGATATAAATCTACCCGGTATGAACGGAATAGACGGGATAAAAGAAATAAAAGCAATTAATAAAGAAGTAGAAATTATTGTACTTACAGTTTTTGACGATAATGAAAAAATATTTGATGCCATCTGCAATGGAGCAAACGGATATCTTCTTAAAAATTCTACTCCCGAGGAAATAATTGAAGCAATTCAAATTGTTGTAGATGGAGGTTCATCTATTAATGCCGTGCTTGCAAGAAAAGTATTTAATATATTTTCTTCAATGAAACAAACTAAAAATTCATATGGGCTTACAAAAAGAGAAAAAGAAATTTTAAATTATCTAGTAGACGGAAAAACAGCAAATGAAATTGCAAAGATAACTTTTACAAGTCCGCAGACAGTGCAAACGCATATAAAAAATATTTATCATAAGGTTCATGTAAATACACGGAGTGGTCTTGTTTCAAAAGCACTTAAGGAAGGATTGGTGCCGAAAACTAATATTTATAAAAACTAACTTCCTCTTTCTCAAATTATAATTTCAAGTTTAATTATTGTCCCTTCACTTTTGCTGCTGTTAATGGTGAGCAGCCCACCTGATTGTTCAGCTCGGTTCTTTAAATTTCTTAATCCTTCGCCGTAAATAATTTCTTTTTCGTCAAATCCTTTACCGTTATCGGTTATTACCATTTCAAATTTATTTTCATCTACCGATAATAATATACTTACTTTTGTAGCTTCTGAATGTTTAACAATATTATTCAACACTTCTTTAAAAATAAGATAGGTATGCCTTCTCACACTTAAATTAGGTAGGACATTAAAAATATTTTCATTATTTCGTTTCACATTAAATTCATAATTTAGATTGATTAACATCTTCGAGGCTAGCTCTTTCATCCTTAAAAGTAAGTCTTCAGATTTATCGTGGAACGGATTAATAAACCATACAATATCTCTAATTGTATCAGTAGTATTACCGGTTATTTTATTAATATCCTCCAATTTATTTTTGGTGTTTATATCTAAGTCCTGTGATTTAATCATCATCCTACTTTGCAAAGCTATTGCACTAAGATTACTACCAACTTCATCATGCAGGTCAGCAGCTATTTGGTTTCTTATTAAAACTTTTTCTTTTTCTTTTTGAGCTCTTAAATAATTAAACCTGTATCCAACAGTAGCGGCTAAAACCAGAGCTTCCCATAATATTCCCAAACTTGATGCATTCTGAGTCCAGAATGTATATGGCAACGAGAGAAAATTATTACGGGAAGAACTTATAATTAGAATACCAATTGCCATACCGCTTAATGCAAGCAGATAATATTTTGCTAAATAAACTCCCTTTTTTAAGGAAATATAAGCAACTACAAATCCAACTAAATAATAAACGAGGTTAAAGAGAGTCCAAATAGTTATCAACCATGGTGTAGAAGATGCAAAGATAAAAACAAAGAGTACGGGCCCGATAGGGGTAAGATAAGTCAGCAGTTTATATGCCCAGGGCAGATACTGTTTTGTGGAAAGAAATTCTCTTGTAAGCAGCAGCCAGAATACTCCACCGCACGTAACAGTTCCAACAGGCAAAATGAAATAATCTTTGTAAAAAGTTCTGCCAATAATGTCAAAGTAGTATCCTTCATATATAAAAATACCGAGTGAATAGGACAGGATATATAAAACGTATAAGAGATAAGTTTTATCTTTCACAGATATATAAAGCAGTGTGTTGTATGCAATCAGTAAGATAAATATGCCGAAAAGAAACCCGTGAAAAAAATTTCTTTTCGAACTGCGGATAACATAATCGCCGGTTGTTAAAAGATTAAATGAGATGATAAATTGTGAACGAGTTTGCAGTCTTAAATAAACTGTGTCGGGTACATTTTTTTTAACTGGAAAACCAGCAACAAAGTCATTTATTTTAATTGTTTTTTCGCTATTTGGTATTAAACTGCCTGACCTTTTTTCTATAAATTTATTTGAATCAGTGTTTAAGTCTCTGTAGTAAACACGGATGTCTTCAAATATTGGATCGTTCCTAACAAGGAGCCAGGTACTGGTTTTATTGGCACCCATCAAACCAGAGGCATGAATTGATAATGTATCTATTACAATAAATCTCAACCATAATGCAGATGTGTTAAATTTAAAATTCAGAAATTCTTTACCGTAATAAACATATTTGTCTCTCATCGAATCAGATGCTGCTTCATATATACTTAGTGTTTTGCCTTTATCTTCAAGAATGGATAAATGTTTTCCCAGTGAATAATCTTCTTGATTATGCTTGATAAATAATTTTGGCTGTGAGAAAAGATTTATAGTACAAATAGTACTAAAAAAAATAAATATTTTTAATAGTTTACAAAAGCTTCTCAAATTATTCCTTTTAACATAAATTTTTTTTAAAAATTAAATTTAAGTTCTGAAGAAATTAATCTATCTATAAAAGGTGAGCCTGAAAATTCTCTTACTTTAGAATTAAATAAATTTATAACTGCAACTGAAAATGTAATTTGAGATGCAAACTTATAATTTAAATTTAGATCTAGATTAAAAAAACCACCCAAAGGACCATAATTCCAAGATCTACCCACACGAGCATTTTCTACAACAGATGTACCACCAATAATTAGATCAGTATTTGTAGAAGCTGCTACATTTATACCTGAAATATTATCATATTTTTCTACCCAACGACCAAATATAGAGCCAAAAAATTTTTCATTATTCCAATTTATTCCAATTCCTAATTTGTTTGTTGGTGTATTCATTGGCAGATCAGTTTCAGTAACTTTACCGTTTCGGTCTCCGTCATTTGAAAGATCATTTGTATCTATTTGAAAATTAAAATATGAATAATTGAAAACGATTGTTAGATTTTTATTCAAAAAATAATTTATTCCAATATCAAACCCATAAGTATTAACTTTACCAAAATTTAAATTGGTTTGTAAAAAAGGTGTACCTGAAGATGGTGTACCCGGCACTATTTCCTGTATAGGAGTTTCACCTCTTTTTATAACTTTTCTTCCATTAGTTGCAATATTTATTAATGGTGAAATAAAGTGTTCAGATAAATTATAATATGCATTAACATCAAAAAAAAGTTTGTTGTTTATTAGTCCTTTGTAACCTGCTTCAATTGTATTGATCGTCTCAACTTCAAGTTTTGGAATAAGAGTTCCATCACTTAATGTAAATCCTTCTCCGTTACCTAATATAAGTCCTCCAAAAATATTGCTGCTAAGATTTAAAATAGATGGGGCTTCTATTCCTCTTCCGTATGTAATTCGAAAAGTACCTATTTCGGTTGTATACAAAATACCTGCTTTAGGAATAAAATTAAATCCGTATAGTTCGTGTTTATCTCCTCTTGCAGCAACCAGAAATTTAAAACCAGTATCATCTAATTCATATTCAATTTGAGTATATCCACCAATCTGATCTAATTGAATTGTACCATTTTTATCCAAAAGATATGTATTATTACTATTTGCCATATCACGTTGCCACTGCACACCAGTAACTAATTTTACCTTTCCGAATTTATTATTGTACTGAATTTCACCATTCAATCTTTTTGATGCATCCTTAAATAATGCACCGCGTTTCAGTGCAACTCCAGAAGTAGGCGATGTCCCCGCCCAGGCTTCTTTAAAAGATCTTTCTCTAGCAACAACATCACTAAAACCTGCTTTAATAAAACTAATATAATTTTGTGTCCTTTGATTCAACGAATAAGTATCTGTTGTCTTGCTCCAGGTAAAATACAATTGAGTATATAAATGAGGAGAAGAATACTGACCTTGAAGTACATTTATTCTCCAATCTTTTATTTGATTTCTTCCTGCTGTTGTATTACTAATATTATTATTTACACTTCCGCCATAGGTAAATATGAGGTCACTTTTTTTATCAATATTAAAATAAAGTGAAACCTCGCCTTTTAAAGAAGTAAATCTTCTATCTAAATCAAGTTCAGGAAATCCTTTAGTACCTACATAAACACTATCTGTATAATTGTATTCTAGCCCTTGTATATATTCTCCACTTACTTTTAATGAAAATTTATTATTTAATACTTTAGCATATCTGAATCTTCCACTTAATATACTTTGATTACCTCCAGCAATAGCAACAGTAGTACCTTGAGAAGCCCTGGGATCTTTAGTTATTATATTGATCAACCCATTATATGCATTAGGTCCATAAAGAACAGCAGAAGGTCCTAATACTATTTCAATACGATCTATATCATCTTTTTCGTATGTACTCAAAGGTCCAAAAGGATAACCTGTTGTAATTAATGTAGATAATCTATTATCAACTAATTGAAGATTTTTTGTATTAAATGAATTGTTCAAACCTCTTATATTAAGTCCAATGGCAAGAATACCTGTTCTAATAAAATCAACACCTTTTTGGCGTGCAAATATTTCTCCAATATTGAATGTCGTTAAAGATTCAAAATCATATGAAGAAATAACATTAAGTGTAGCGGGAGCCTCAGTTAGTTTTTCAGGTTGTTTAGATGCCGTAACAACAATTTTTTCACTAATAATATTTTTCCTAACTAAGTTTACTTCAATTTCTTTAACATCATTATCAGCTATAATTATAGATAAAGTTGAAGTAGTGTATCCAATAAAACTTATTACAACATTATATGTGCCTGCACTTATATTTGAAATTGTAAACTGCCCGTTTGAATTTGTTGCAGTCCCCTGTTTTGTACCTGTTATTAAAATATTAGCTCCAACTAAAGGTTCGTGAGTATAATAATCTTTAACAGTTCCTTTAAGTATGCTCTGCGGAAAAATTACAGGTATAAATGATAATAGAGCATAACATATAATTATGATTTTTTTGCTCATAAATAAATACATCTAAATCAATAAATAACTATTAAAAAAGGAATAATAAATCTAAATTGGTTCTGCTTTTATGCTCTCAGATATAAAGATAATAATATTTTTTAATATTAGTACTATAATTTTATAACGATATAATTAATTTTTATATAGGATGATATTTAGAATTGAAGTCACAAAGAAGGTCCAAAATAAATTTTTTATTAAGAGAAAGTTATGTTTTTGGAAAAGGAACTTTTTAAAAAATCTCTTATGGAAAAATCTACTAGTCTACAGACAGGCAAATACAAAAATTTTTTTTTCAACGGAGGATTTTTCCGTAGACCTCACTTCCTTAAAAAGCTCAATATTATTTGTGCCCGGAGGGGGACTCGAACCCCCACCCAAATAATTGGACTAGACCCTGAACCTAGCATGTCTACCAATTTCATCATCCGGGCAATAATATTATTTTAAATTACCACCTCGAATTATTCTTGTTTTCATTTTTAATTTTATTGTCTTCAGGGTGTATCTCACAAGTACCGGGCATATCTTTTGAAATTATAATATCAGTTACAGTTTCAGGACATCTGGATGTAGCAATTTTTGGTTCTCCTAAATCCATAGTTGTTTTACAGAAAGTAGCTTTTACAACTCCCGGTGCCAGATGAAAATATTTTACAGGTATTTTTAACTCCTTATAAACTCTCCCCATAAATTGTGACCATATTGGCATTGCAGCTACAGCTCCCTGTCCATAAGTATTTGTAAATTTAATTCTGTGGTCATCAAAACCAACCCAAACACCAGCAGTAAGATCGGGAGTAAAACCTACATACCAAGCATCTGCATAATTTTGTGTGGTTCCTGTTTTACCTCCGGTAGGATATGAGAAATATCTTCTTACTCCTCTTCCTGTTCCTTCTGAAACAACAGACTCCAACATATTGGTTAATACAGATGCTACCTGTAATGAAATTGCTTCTGTATAAACTGGAATAAATTTATCAATCAAAATATTATTCCTATCTTCAAGTCTGTTTACTGAAACAGGTGAAACATGAACACCATTATTGGCAATGGTTCCATAAGCAGAAGTTAATTCAAGTGGAGAAATTTCGGAGGTACCCAATGCTATAGAAGGGACAGCCGCAAGTTTTGATTCTATACCCATTTTATGTGCCATTCTTGCTACTTGACTAGGTGGAGCTATATTGCTTGTAGTCATTCTTCCTGCAATCACATTTAGTGAATGAGCTAATGCAACTCTAAAAGATGTATAACCCCCATATTCATTTTCAGAAAAATTAGAGGGAGCCCAGCTATGGTAATCAAATTTTTGATTGAGTAAGGTGTATGCCGGATAATATCCATTGCTAATTGCAGTTGCATAAACAAATGGTTTCATTGCAGAGCCAGGTTGTCTTTTAATTTCTGTTGTATGATTTAATCCCCTTCCAAAGATTTGGTTTTCTCCTCCCACCATTGCTTTTATCTGACCATTAGCCTGATCTAAAACAACAAAACCAACCTGAATTTTTGTTGCATCTTTTTTTACATTTTCTATAAAATTTTTATCGTATTTAAGACTGTTATATATTCTTGCTTTTTCTTCCTTTGTTTCAGCATTTTTATATTCTTTTGAATTTCTAATATCTTCATCAAGTATTGTTGCCAGAAGATCTTTGTTTTCTTTCCAGCTCCATTTACTATCAAACATTTTCTGAAATTCTTCTAAATGATTAGCTACAACTTCATTTGCAATTTTTTGCATTCTTGAATCTATTGTGGAATAAATATTTAACCCGTCACGGTAAAGATCATATTTGTATTTAGATGACAAATTTGATAGTTCTTTTCTAACATACTCCATAAAATAAGGAGCAATACCACCTGGACCTTTTTTACTGTTTTCAGCTAAAATTATAGGTTCTTTTTTAAATTTATTATAATCAGATTGACTTAATTCATTCATTACAACCATGTTACGCATTACCAAATTTCTTCTTAACAATGCATTAACAGGATGTCTTTCCGGATTATAATAGGTTGAGGATTTTAATAACGCTACAAATAATGCAGCTTCAGGCATTGATAATTCATTTACACTTTTATTAAAATAAATTCTTGAAGCTGATTCCACTCCGTATGCACTTTTGCCAAAGTATGATACATTAAGATACAGTTCAATAATTTCATTTTTAGTATAGGTCTTCTCAATTTGAATAGCTGTAATCCATTCTCTAATTTTTCTTACTACAGTTTCGGCAGGATTTTCATTTGCAGTTTTTAGTTTGTATAAGTTTTTAGCAAGCTGTTGAGTAATAGTACTGGCACCTTCACGTGAAAAAGTAAGTAAATTTTTAACCATTGCTTTACCAAAGCGCATTATATCTACACCCCAGTGTTCATAGAATTTTCTATCCTCTGTTGCTATCAAAGCTTTTACTAAATATGAAGGGAATTCCGAAAATCTTCTCTCAATTCTATTTTCAATAAAATATTTACCGATCTGTTCGCCATCTATTGAATAAACGGTACTTGCTAGTTGAGGTTTAGGGTTTTCAAGTTCTTCCAAAGATGGCAATCCACTATAAATATAATACCCAAAAGCAATGAGTAGTATTAAAAGGAAGGAAATAATTATTAATTTTCTTTTCCCTTTTTTCTTTTTATTTTTTTTTGAATCAGCCATTTGTAATATCTATTATTTCAAAATTATTGTTTTCAAATTTACCATAGCAGGGTTTCTCAAGCCAAGAACCTAAATTGATGTATCTTCCATTTTTATATTGCAGATCTTTCTTTTGGTGTTCGTGACCGAATAAAATATAATCAAATCCTTCATCAATTTTGTTTTTAGCTGTTTCAAATAATCCGTCTTCTTCTCCGTAATCTTTTTTTGTTGTATAATCTCTGCTGGATTTACTTGTCAGTTTAGCCAGCCAAACTCCAATATCAGGATGAAGCCACCCATACAACCACTGAACTATTTTGTTCCTTAAAATTGATTTTAATATTTTATAACCGATATCATTTTTAACCAGGCCATCACCGTGAGCAATAAAAAATTTTTTACCGTTTAATATAAAATGTACTGCATCTTCGTATAGTTTTGTTCCAATTTCTTTTGTAAAAAAGTCTTGATGCATAAAGTCATGATTGCCAATAAAGTAATGAACAACAATTCCTTTGTCAGTTATATCTTTCAAAGCAGTTAAAGTTCTGTAAAACCCTTTTTGGTAAACATATTTATATTCAAACCAATAATCGAACAGATCTCCTATTATAAAAAGTTCATCACAATCAGTAGCGGTTTCATTTAAAAATTTGACTAATAGTTTTTCTTTTTTGTCTTCAATTTCTCTGGATTGAAGTCCGAGGTGAATATCAGAAATAAACAAATATTTTTTATTCATACAGGTAATAAATTAACAATTATATTCAAAGATATGAATTAATTTATATTTTATGAAAAAGTAAATCTTATTGAATGAAATAAACAATGTATATTTGTTATATAATAATTTATTTATTATAATAATGTATTCATAAGAACATTAATAATCTTTTCAGAAATGGAGTTAAAATGAATTCAGTGGGATCATCAATTTTAAGAGATACTGTAACCATGATTTTAGCAGGCGGACAGGGACAAAGATTATCCCCTTTAACCAAATACAGAGGCAAACCTGCAGTTCCATTCGGAGGGAAATATAGAATAATAGACTTTGCTTTATCAAATTGTTTAAACTCTGGGTTTAGAAAAATTTATGTACTTACTCAATACAAATCCGATTCACTTAATATGCACCTTTACGAGGCATGGAGCATTTTTAATCCAGGGCTTGGAGAATTTATTTATTCTGTTCCACCACAGCGAAAATTAAATAATGAATGGTATTTGGGAACAGCAAACGCAATTCACCAAAATCTTAATCTCTTTTCAGATAAAAGAGCTAAATGGGTGCTTATACTTGGAGGTGATCATATTTATAAAATGGATTATTTAAAACTTCTAGATTATCACATTAAAACTGAAGCTGCACTTTCAATTGCCTGTATAGAAGTAACAAAAGACGAAGCTAGCAGATTCGGAATCGTGGGAGTGTATGATAATTATGAAGTTAAATCTTTTATTGAGAAACCTACAAGTCCACCTGAAATTCCGGATAGACCTGGTCACTCTTTTGTGAATATGGGCGTGTATGTTTTTAATGCCTCTGTGCTTCGTGAAGTCATTTTAGAAATGGAATCGAAGAAAATTAAAAACCATGATTTTGGGCAGGATGTAATTCCCCATATGGTGCAGTCCAGCAGAAAAGTTATGGCTTACAGATTTTTAGATGAGAATAAAAAAAATCAGCCATATTGGAGAGATATTGGAACCATCGATAGTTATTTTGCCGCAAATATGGATTTGATAAGTATCAATCCTGAATTTAATTTATATGATTCTGAATGGCCTATAAGAACATATCAATATCAATTTCCACCGGGTAAGACGGTTTGGTATGAAGGGAAAAGAGTTGGTGAGACACTTAATTCATTAATTTGTGATGGTACAATAGTTTCCGGTGGTCATGTGGAAAGATCACTAATTAGTCCAAATGTTAAAATTAATAGTTACAGCGAAATAAAAGACTCAATAATAATGAATAATTGTAAAATCGGCAGACATACTAAAATCAAAAATGCAATAATTGATAAGAATGTAATTATACCTGAAAATTATGAAATTGGATATAATTTAGAAGAAGATAAAAAGAAATTTACTGTAACCGAAAGCGGTTTAGTAATAATTGCAAAGAATCAAGTTTTAGAATAATATTTTATTATTCATATTTGGCTTTCCTCAAAATAAATTAATTCTCCTCGCAGATTACCAACAATATTTATAAATTTCAGAATATGAACGATTTAATAAAAACAAAGCTAAAAAATCTCCCAAAGAATTCAGGTGTTTATCAGTTTATTGATGAAAAAGGGAAAGTGATTTATATAGGTAAAGCTAAAAACTTAAACAACCGTGTTAAATCTTATTTTCATACAAAAGTAAACTCAGGTAAAACACTTGCAATGGTAAATAAAGTAAATGATCTGGAATTAATTGTAACCGATAATGAAATTGAAGCTTTGGTTTTAGAGAATAATCTTATCAAACAATACAAACCAAGATATAATATAAATCTTAAAGACGATAAATCTTTTCCGTTTATAAAAATTACTAATGAATTATTCCCAAGGATTTATTCTACAAGAAGAGTTGAAAGAGACGGTTCAAAATATTTTGGCCCTTACACAAGCGTGAAATATATGAAGTCATCTTTAAGAATGATAAACTCTACTTTTAGAATAAGAAGCTGTAAACTTGATATAACCGATGAAGCAATTAAAAATAAAAAATTTAAAGTCTGCTTAGACTATCATATTAAAAAATGCAATGGACCTTGTGAAGGTTTAGAAACAGCACAACAATACAATGAAATGGTTGATGAAGTTGTAAAAGTACTAAAAGGAAGAACAGATCATCTGGTAGAAGATTTAAATAAAAAAATGGAAAAAGCAGTTGAAAATTTAGAATATGAAATTGCTGCTGAATTAAGAGATAAAATTAAAAATCTGAACAAAATATTAGAGAAACAAAAAATTGTTTCAAATGATTTTACTGACAAAGATGTAATTGGTGTTGCCTATGAAGGTAATACTGCTTCCTGTTCAATATTTATAATTAGAAATGGAAAGTTGATATCTAAGAAAGAAATAAATCTCAGTATTAAAAATGAAGTTGAGCTAGCTGAAGTTTACTCTTCTGCAATTAAATTTTTCTATGATGAGTTTGTAGAAGTTCCTCCGGAGATTTTATTAGAAGTAGAGCCTGAAGAAATTGAATTACTTTCAAATTGGTTAAATGATAAATGCGATAGAAAATTTAAATTTGTAATCCCAAAAAGATTAAGCGAAAATCTTTCACTGGTAAGAATGGCAAAGCAGAATGCGATCCTGCAGCTAAAAGAGATCCAATTACAAAAAATGAAAAAGCAAGGCAACCTCCCCTATCCTCTTTCAGCATTAAAAAGAGACCTAATGCTTAATGATCTGCCTAGAAAAATTGAATGCTTTGATATTTCTAATATCCAAGGTTCAGATTCTGTTGCAAGTATGGTTGTTTTTGAAGACGGCAAACCAAAGAAAAGTTTATACAGAAAATTTATTATCAAAAGCGTAGATGGACCAGATGATTTTTTAAGTATGAGAGAAGTAATTGAAAGAAGATACTCCAAAGTAAAAGAAAAAGGAGAATTCTTACCAGAATTGATAATGGTTGATGGAGGTAAAGGACAACTATCAAGTGCTGATAGTATTCTTAAAGAATTGGGTTTTAAAAATTATAATATAATCGGACTTGCAAAAAGATTGGAAGAAGTATTTATTCCGGAACATTCAGATCCGATGTCAATTCCCAAGACCTCATCGGGTTTAAAACTTTTACAGCAAATTAGAAATGAAGCTCACCGTTTTGCAATTACATTCCACAGAAGCAGAAGAATTAAAAGAATTATCAATTCTGAATTAACAAGTATTGAAGGGATTGGGGAAGCAACTGCCGAACAGTTATTAAAATCATTGGGAAGTTTAACAAAAATAAAAAATGCTGATTTTAATTCTCTTTCTGAATTTGTTGGTAAGAGTAAGGCAAATATTATTATCAGATATTTTAATGAAAATAAATAATTTTATTTTGTCACTTCACTGTATTTATAATCAAGTTTTTTGCCGAAGATAAATAATATTGCTACAAGTATAACAGTGATTATTATTATTGAAAAATATGGTGAAAAACCATAAGCAGTTGGTATATCACCTATAAGCATGCAGAAAAATGCTACAACTACTGCATAAGGCAACTGAGTTCTGACGTGATCAATATGGTCGCAACCTGATGCCATCGAGCTTAAAATAGTTGTATCAGATATAGGCGAGCAGTGGTCTCCAAAAACAGAACCGGTTAAAACAGAACTAATTACACCATGTAAAATAATTTGTGAATCCATTGGATTAAAATTATAAAGGTGTGTAACACTTACAGCCAAAGGTATTACAATAGGCATCATTATAGCCATAGTTCCCCAACTTGTACCAGTAGAAAAACTTGTTAATGCACATAAAAGAAATACAAGTACGGGAAGAAATCTCGGATTAAGTGAATCACCCAAAACACTAACTATATAATCCGCTGTTTTCATTTCATTTGTTATCGTACCGATCGACCACGCCAGAGTTAAAATGATCAAAGCTAAAAACATAGAGCGCAGACCCATAAACCAGGCATCAACTGTTTCTTTAAGTGTCATGATCTTTTGAAGAATTATCATTACGCCGGCTACCACACAAGCTGAAAAACTTGCCCACAATAGTGAGGTATAAGAATCAGAATTACCTATAATATCTCTAATACTAAAATCAGTAATACCTTTTTCAACTAATGTATTTGAACCTGTAATATAAAGTCCTAATACAGTTCCAAATACAAGAATAAGAATTGGTATTACACCATTATACCATCTGGCTTTATCTTCATTTCCAAAAAGTTCGGTTGATTCGGTTAGATCTTTGCTGGTTAAATTATCACTACGCATAACCTTACCTTCATCAATTGCTCTTTTTTCAGCTTTATACATCGGACCGAAATCACGCTTTAAATATGATACAAGGAATACAAAAACTAACATCAGAATGGGATAGAAACGGTAAGGAATAGTTTGAAGAAATACATCGTAAGCATTTTCTGTTGATCCGAGCATATTCAAACCATCGTGAATAAGACCAACTTCATAACCAATCCAAGAACTTACAATAAAAATACTAACAACAGGAGCTGCCGTTGCATCAACAATAAAAGAAAGTTTCTCTCTAGATACACGCAACTTGTCAGTAATAGGTCTCATTAAATTACCGACAATTAAAGTGTTAGCATAATCATCAAAGAAAATTGCAATGCCCATTAACCAGGTAGAAAGTAAACCGGATTTTCTTGTCTTGGCAAATTTTGTAATTAAATCAGCTAAACCTTTTGTCCCCCCTGACTTTGAAATCAACCCAACAACACCACCAAAAAGCGAAGTAAAAACAATTATCTGAATATGTGATACATCGGTAAGTGCATTAATAATATATGTATCTATTACTTTTAAAAATCCTATTAATGGATTATAATCATTAATAAAAATTGCACCCGAAAAAATACCTATCAACAATGCTATAATAACTTGCCTAAAGATAAGGGCTAATAATATTGCAAGCAGAGGAGGCACTAAACTAAGCCAGCCAGGTATGATTCTTATATTTGATGAGATATTGCTAATTTCTTTGGTTGAAACAAACAAATCACCTGTAAGACTTGTTGCAATTGAAGTATCTATTTTACTATTCTTAATAGATAAATTATATTCTTGATTTGTATCTGTATTGCTGAGAATTAAAGTAATATTATTTAATGAATCGGGAATATTATTTAATTTTACTGAAAATTTGACACTTTGTAACCCAAAAGAAGGAGTTGAAAGGTTTTGTGCTTTAAGAAATGTAAAACTTAAAGAAATAAGAAAAAGTGTAAATGCTATTTTTTTCAAGTTATAAGTTTTTCTATACTATTGTAGTAAATATTACTTCATTAGACTTAAATAATAATCTTGAATCAATATAAAATCATTTAAAAATAAATCAAAATTAATTATTATATTTTATTAAGTTTAATATTAGATTTATGACTAAAAACTTACTAACTACATTTTTCATCATATCTATATTATTTACAGGTTGTATTAAAAAGCCTGAGAATAATAAACTTCCATTAACCAAAAAAGTTTTAGAGAAAACAGTATTAAGAGCTCTTAACGGAAATAAATCTGCAAATGATTCTCTTTCGAATTTAATTGATTATTCACTTCCTTTAGAACCAAATTACAGTGAGTTTTTTATTGACAGTTCTCTGATCAATAATTCAAAAGTAATTTTTACTGTTTTAATGACATTTGAAAATCCGATCTATAACAGATTTGCTGTTTATAATACAAACTTAGATCTAGAATTAATTGATAAGTCTTTAAATGGTAGGATCTATAAAGAACAATTATTTTTAAGCGGTACAAATTTTATAAAACTTACTGAGGATTTTTTGAGTAAAGATATATTTAAGTTAACGAGGATTTCCTTGTATAAAGCTGATACCGCTTCGGTTGATTTAGTTTTCCGTACATTTTCAAAATTGATCGATAGAAGAAGAATTTATTCTCAGGATATTACCGAGATTAATAATGATAGCATAGTAACTAAATTAAACAGCACAATAAGAACTTCTATTAGAAATAAAACTGATAAATTTATATATTCCTCGTTTAACAAAAAATATGTTTCTGAGGATAATTTGTTTTATGATTTTGTCACTGATTTTATTAACAAAGCTAAAGTAAATATTAAACTCCCCATAATTACAGACAGAAAATCTACTTTTGCTTCTGTTGGAATAACAGAAGATCTGATTATTGACAGGAACGACCCAAAAGTAAAACTACCTTCAGGCTTTACAATTAGTTTAAGCAATACTTGGAATAGAATAGATAATTTTATGATCCGAAGCCATATACTTAAAGGCAAAGAAGGTACCAGATTTTTAAACAATGTAATTGGTAGTACAATATCTATTATTAAGTTAGATGAACTTGAAAATGTAACTGAATATTGCAAATACCCTTTTATAACAGAGACAAAAGGACAGGCAAATATTAGAGCAACTGAAAGAATGGTCTATGGAAAAACATTTTATCAATTATTTGAATTTACAGGTGAGGGTCAAACATATTTAATGATAATGGATGGCTCTAAGTATACTTACAAAAAATATGAAAACCTGTATAAAGAAATAATTAATTCATTTAGAATTATTAAACAGGTCTAGAGTTTCAAATTAAAATTTTTATCATTTTAGGTTCAATAATTTTATATTGACTTTAATAATAAAAATTTGCAAATAAACATATTCTTTAACTTAATTTTAAGAGTTTACAATGTTTCAACAAAAACTTAAAACTAAAACAATCCCATTTCTTATATTCATATTATTTTATGTTACTGTGTTTGGGCAATCAAACACACTAGCACAGGACATATTCAAAGTAAATGATAGTGGCCCAGGTGGAGGTGGAAGTACAACTTTTACAACAACATCATTAGAAAATGATAAAGATAAAACTTCTACTATATGGATATTAATGGGAATTACTACAGGTCTGGTCTTATTTTATAAATTTTTTATTCAAAAGAAAAAAACTGACGATGAAATAAATGATTCAACTTCTACTTCAATATTATTCAAAAATAATGTTCATATAAAAACTGCTGTTGCAAAGATTAAAGATGTTGAAAAAAAATCTCCGTTTAATCTTTATTTAGGTATAAGAAGGGATGATCCCGTTTTTAATAAAAAAACTTATTTACTTGGAGTGTCCTTCAATTTGTAATTTATCTGATTAAAAATAAAAACCGGGACATCAGTTACACAAATATCATGCTTACCGCTGCTTCCTCTCGGACCTGACGGGGTTGGGCAATCATCTGTTAACCGATACCCGGCATTTTTTTTAATTTGGGTTGCTAAGATCCCTAAAATATTGAACTAATTCAATAGACTAATTTTTATTTACTTTACTTTTCTATTTATTTCACTTAAAGTATTTCTTTCCCAAAATACATTATTGTAATAACCTTGAATAGATTTATTTTTTTCTGCCAATTCTATTCTTTTTTGAGCAATACAACAAAAATCCTTATCTATTTCAATTCCGGAAAAATTTCTTCCTAACTTTTTTGAAACAACAGCTGTTGTACCGGAACCTAAAAATGGATCAAACACAAAATCACCTTTATTTGTACTTGCCAAAATAATTTTTGCTAATAATTTTTCCGGTTTTTGTGTTGGATGATCTGTATTCTCAGGCATTGACCAAAAAGGGATTGTAATATCAGTCCATAAATTTGAAGGAAAAGTTATACGAAATGTATTATCACCGGAATTTACCCAATCCTTTGGTAAACCGTTTTTATCTTTATAAGGTGCAAGAACTTTTCTTTTTATTTTAACATCATCAACATTAAAAGTATAATTATTACTTTTTGTACAATACCAAATATCTTCAGAACAATTTTTCCAATTTGATTTTGCACCTCTTCCCTTTTCTCTTTCCCACGTAATTCTATTTCTAATTATTAAATATTTTTGTGCGATATTAAATAAAGCAGGTGATGAATTCCAATCACCGCAAATATATACTGAAGCATTTTGTTTTAATTTTTGAATTAGTTTATTAAACCAACTATCAAACCAAACTTCATAATCATTTAGATCAATTTCTTTAAATGAATTTGAATTGAATTTTTTGTTAAGGTTATAAGGAGGATCAACAAATAAAAGATCAATAAATTTATCAGGTAAAAAATCAATAGTATTAAAAAGGTTTTGGTTTATAATTTTATTTTTTATTTCTTGTTCAGCAGCCTTGTTTTTGATCTTTATCAATTTTTTTGATAAATCTTTCTTTTCTTTAATTGATAGGAATAGTGTCCTGTTATTTGGTGCAAATTTTTCTGGGGATTTATTCATTCAAATTAGGCTAATAATGTTAAAGTAAATTTTAGCTTGTGTATTTCTCTTTTATTTTTTCTAATTCTTTTATGGCAGTATCAATTAATTTTGTCAGATCAGAAACAAGCACTTCTGTAAATTCATCAAATTCATCTTCCCTTGCTTTTCTTTCTAATTCATTACAAATATCAGCAATTGCAGTAATACCAAGTGTAACACTACTTCCTTTAAGTTTATGCGCATTAAACTGGAGCATTCTTGCATCTTTATTCATTTGAGAATGTTTTATTTGTTGTATAGTCTTTGGAAGATCTTCAATAAAAATTGAAATTAGCTCTTTGTAAAATTTAAGGTCATCAGGTGTTTGAATATCTTCAAGAAATGATATTTTCCCTTCATCAATTATTTTTGTTCTTGTTGCTTTAGTTTTTAATCTTTGTACTAAATCTAATTTTTGGTTTTTTATTTTTTCTCCCCAATTAACAAGTATCTTTTGAAGTTCGTCAATATGAATCGGTTTACTTATGTAATCATCCATCCCGGCTTTAAGACAGGTTCCTCTATCACCTTGCATTGCATTTGCAGTCATTGCAATTATTCGGGGTCGTGTGTTTTCATTTTGTTCATCTAAAATTAATTTTGTTGCTTCATATCCATCCATCTCAGGCATAAGAACATCCATAAAAACAACATCATATCTAATATTCCTAACACTCTGAACTGCTTCTTGTCCATTTGCAACAACATCAACTCTATACCCCATTTTTTCAAAAGTTCTTATGGCTACTTTTTGGTTAACAAGATTATCTTCAGCCAATAAAATTCTAAGTGGATAATTTTGTGCTAAAGTATTATCCAATTCTTTTTCATATTTTCTATATTTTCTTTCTCTCTTCTCACCCCGTACTGCTTTTAATAAAATCTGTTGTAATTGATTTTGTTTTATAGGTTTGGTTAAAAAGAGAATATCTAAAGCCGTATTTCTTTTTTGAAGTTCCTCTTTTTGATTTATTGAAGATAAAATTATAATTGGTAATTCATGCAACAATTCATCTTTTCTAATTATTGAAGCCAATTTAATTCCATCAATTTCAGGCATTTGGTAATCCAGAATTGCAAGATCAAAATGTTCATTATTTTCAATTAGTTTTATTACTTCTTTTGGTGTTGATAAAACTGTTGGTTTCATCTTCCAAGATTCTGCCTGTACTTTTAATATTCTCCTATTGGTTTGGTTATCATCAACAATTAACACCCTTTTATTTAATAGTTCAGGAGGTTGAGTTTTAATATAAACTTTTTGTTTTGATGGTTCGGCTTTTGCTTTAATTGTAAAAAAGAAAGTTGTTCCTTTGCCAAGTTTACTTTCTACCCAAACTTCGCCGCCCATCATGTGAGCAAGTCTTTGACTAATTGCAAGTCCTAAACCTGTACCGCCGTGCGTTCTTGTTGTTGAAGAATCAACCTGGCTGAAAGACTTAAAAAGTCTGTCCATTTTATCTTCAGGAATACCAACACCGGTATCTTTCACAGAAAAGATCAGTTCAAAAATGTCATCAGTTTTGCTTTCGGCAGAAACTGAAACAAATACATCTCCTTCTTCTGTAAATTTAATAGCATTATTGACCAGATTAATTATAATCTGTTTTAGCCTTGTTACATCGCCGTTAATTGTAATTGGTGTATTATTTTCTATTAAATAACCCAAGTCTAAAGATTTTTCAGATGCTTTTTGAGCGAGCAAGTCTAGTGAATCCTCAATACAATCTCTCAGATCGAATGGTTGATTTTCTAATTCTAATTTTTCTG
>Ga0210038_1000658_pt1 | contig 20210 bp, 15 predicted proteins | sample CryGeyCG2114_020_FD_183970 | JGI IMG/M metagenome (GOLD analysis project Ga0210038, IMG submission 183970) | Groundwater microbial communities from aquifer - Crystal Geyser CG15_big_fil_post_rev_8/21/14_0.20 (SPAdes) (version 2) | ecosystem: Environmental > Aquatic > Deep subsurface >... | reverse complement strand
TTCAATAACTAAAGAAGAAAAACTACGGGGGATTTTCTCCAACAGATATTGGAGGGGCTTTACTTCCTGAATCTGTTTAATATCATAATTTATTTTTTTGAGTTTAGCGGGCAACTCTTTGCCATATCTTGAAACTTCTTGTGGACGAATAAAAGTTAGAGATTCAGTTAGTTTTTCCAAAAGAGATCCAAAAGTCTTTAAGTTTGTAAATTGCTGTTGTTCAATTCGTACTTGCTCATGAAGATTTGTAAGTAAGCTGGAAAGTAAATTTCCGCTGCCGTGTTTAATGAACATATCAGTTGCATAAGACCAGTCTATTAGATTTATGAATGAAGTAAGGTTAAAAATAGGTGCAATATTATCTTCATTTTTAGCTTCGAATGCACCATAAATAATTTTCTTTATCTTTACACTTTTAACTACTCTAAGAAAAATTGCTATTGATAGAGCAAGCATCGGTTGGCTTCGAAAACCGTGTGTAATATCAATTATCAGTTCTGAGTTTTCAGGAATTGACTCAGCGATAAGTGAGAACATTTCCCAAATTTCATCTGTTGATTTGCCAGTAGGAATAAGAATTGGTTCAAACTTAATTTTTAATTCCAATTCAGCAGAATGTTTTTGTTGTGCATCAGAAGTCATTACTAAATATATTTTCTCTGGTTTATAAATATGATTTAATGCTTCTGTAAAATATTTTGTGTGAATATTTATTCCAGCGTTTTTATCTGAGTATGTAACTTCCTGATAGTTACCGATACCGAGGAAGGATATTGCGATCATAATACTTCTATTTTTTAGCACAGATTACTAATCTGTGCTACGGGTGATTGAAATTAAATTTTATTCTTTTTTCAATAAGTTACAATTTAGAAATACGACCAAGTTTTTTCAGCTTTGAAACATCGACTTTACCATCATCTCCAACATCTTTATTTGATGTATAATCTGATTTATTTTTGATTGAGATTAACTTATTAAATACAGTTGGTAATTCATCTTTATAAATTATAGTCCACCCGATTGGTAAAAGTTGATCTTCCTTTACATAGTAAGTTCGTGTTATTGGTGAATTCTCTTCTACAAAACTTCTGTCCCAATGCTTCCACAAACCAAGAAGTTTTCTAAAATTTTTAAATCCTTCTTTATCTTTCTTAAACAAAGCTAAGCCAATAGAATTATCAAAATAAGTTTTGCCTCCGCCTATTCTCATCACTGCAAATTTATTATTGGATTTTTCAATTATATTTTTTAACCATTTGTAAAAATCTATTGCAGCATTTAGCTTTTTTGTAATCTCTTTCTTTTGGGAGAATTCTTTATACATATCCAATTCAAAATCAATTACATCTTTCGAGAATGTATTTATAAACCGAATCAAAGATTCTTCAGAATTAGAATTAAGGATAGCAAGAAAACTATCCTTAAAATCTTCTTCCACCTTCATTAAAAACTGAGTCGTAATATTTTCTTTTAGAACTTGTTTCCATTGGCTAGTCTTATCTCTATCCTTAATCAGGTAAGTACGCGGCAATTCAGTTATTTTTGTATCACTTGGTTCTATTTTTTCTGAATCATTGATCAAAATATGCCGGAAATCGTGCCCGCTTGCACTATCTTGGAATAGATTAAATTCATTATATATTTTACTAAAAGCCTTTTCATTGTTTTTGGATTTTTCTAAGACTTTAAACCTTTTGAACTCTGATTCACTAAATCTTCTGCTATTTTTTATTTCCACTAATTTTTGAAAATCTGAATAATTCCTATTGGAAGTTTTTAATAAATTATCAATAATCTGTTTACCTTCTTGAAAATAATTGAGATAGTTATATAAAAGGGCTGTTCTAATTCCACCTTTGATTGTTGAGCCAGGGATAAAATGCTTACCATTCGAAGTAATAAATGTATTTACAGAATTTGAGCTTAGATAGCCGTCAACATCAATAGTAGTTTTTGTTAATTCGGAAACAGAAGCATTAAGTTTATTCTCAATAAAATTCTGTAAATCGAATGAGCGAGGATTACTTTTTATTTCACTCACAAACTCATCAATTAATTTGATATTATTGCTTAATAATGCCTCAAATTTTCTTTGATCAATAATGCTAATTTTGTTACCGTCAACTATAAAATCGGTAGTTTTAGATAAATCCGAACCTTTATCAGAGCCAATAAACACCGGCGTTATTGTCGTTAAATTATATTTTCCCCATTTACTATTTTTCATATTCTATCCTATTGGTAAAAGGAAACATTTTCCATTTCTATAAAACTTATGTTCAAAAGTATCTACGTTTGCTGGCGAAACATCCACCAATCTTCCATCGACTTTGCTTTTAACAATTGCACCTTCAGCAATCATTCTTACCTGCTTTTTCCGATACCGTTTAATATCGTCACCCTCATCATCTTCCACCTCGTCATCAAAGCTTACTGATCCGCCACCTCTTACAACTATTTCATATTTCTCAAACGAATCAAATTCATTTTGAGAATTTGGATTGCATAATGAGAGAAGCAGATATTCATTCGAATCAGATTTTAATTCGAGAGGAATTTCAGTTTCAACAATTTTTTCTAGTTGCCCTTTGCCTGCCGAACGTTCTCCACCGATTCCTTCATCCGCTAATATTCTCAAACAAGTGAAAAATTTATTCTTTTCTTCTTCGGTGCAATTAAGCTCGTACATAAAATAAAAATGAGGTAAGTAAGTAATGTTGTTATCCTCATCCATTTCTATAACAATTGGTTTTAATTGAATGTTTGTTTCGTGATAAAAATTATCCTCTTGTTTATCCCTATGTACTTTTGTTTTAGGAGTAACTTCTTTTGAAATAAGATTAGCTGATCCCCAGACATCAGATGCCGGCAGTTCATCTTTGACAACACAATATGCAGCACCAATTAAAGAAAAATAATTTTTATCCGTAAAACTGATATTCAGATTCTGAGCATTAGACATCTTTGAATTAATGTTTTTATACACTTCGGTAGAAATAAACTTTATTTTATTTTCTTCTTTTATGTTTGTATCGCTGTTGAAATTAAGTTCCGATTTTGGTAGGAAGAAAATATTTTTATCATTTTCAGAATTCGACAGCATTGGGAAAGCAGATGAAATTTTTATTTTACCTTCATCAAAAAGTTGGATAAACTCTTCAGTATCTTCATAAACTTTTGAGTGAATATTAATCATAGCGGAGAATAGAGTATCCGAGTGAATAATTAAATCAACTTCATCTTTTGATCCTGCACCGAGACGAAACATTGTATAGGGCTTTGTTTTTAATATTATTGCTTTCATATCAATTCAACTTAAATTCTACTTTAGTGCCTTCCTTACCTTCTTCGTAATTTTTAATTGTTTTTTCTACAGCGGATAAATTTTCAAACGAGATTTTTCCATAACCTCTTGAACCGCTGCCACCCAGATAGTCATCTTGTAATAAACGCAAAGCTTTTTTCATCTCTTCGAGATGGATTTCTTTTTTGAGTTTATCATTTGTTTTATCATCATAAATATCATAAACAATTTCAAAATCAAAAATTGCTCCCGACGGTACTCTTTCAATTTGGCGGGGATTACCAGCAGTTCCGCTCTTTCTATCTATGGTATTTTCCCATTTCCCTTCAGTGTAATCTAACTCAAGGTCTGTGAAATTACCTTCTTTATTTAGCATTTCTTTTGAATTTCTCAATAAACTATCTCTTACAATAAGACGAGTAATTTTACCTGGATCTTCTTTACCTGAAGGTGAATCTCCGAAGATTTCTTTTATTGTATCTCTGTCACTTTTAGGATTCTCATATCCTCCTTCCCTTGCCAGCATTGACCTTAGCTTTCCTTTAAGAGAACTGCCTGGTATATAAGGAATTCCTTGTGCTGTTTTAATAACATTTAGATCAATACCTCCAATATCTAAAGCAGTTTTTGATCCGCCAATATGCAAACCGGTTTCACATTTGATTTCACCGGTGATAATGTACTTGCCTACTAATTTCATTTTATTATTTTCCATCAGTTACCTCCTCCGTAAAATTTATGATATGCTATTATCGCTTCAAAAAAACTCTTAAACTTTTCTAATTGCTTTTCATTTTTCACTTTTTTTATTTGATCATCAAGTAATACAATAAGTTTTTTCATTTCTTCCTTTGTGCTTGGCCTACCATATACATAAGCTAATTTCGGTCGTAGTGTATATAGCTCACTAATTTTTTCAACTCTTTTAACCCTTGAAAATATGTTCCTTAACTGGCTTGATGATATATTCTCTTTCTTCTCTTTTCCCTGGCCAATGTTCATAAGGAATTCAAGAAGACCTTTTACCTTATCAGCAAATAAGAGCTCATCACGACCTTCTTCTAAAATTGTTGGGTAAGCATTGCCTAACTTTCCCTTAATTTCTTTGAGATATTTTTCCTCAAGCGATTCTCGGTTTTGATTTTGATTTTGATACGCCATTTTATTTATCTCCTTCTTTGTTTTTAGTTTCTAATTCAGCCCAGCGTGCAGCCACCGGGAATATTTGGATACTTGTTTCTTCTCCCTTAAAAGCTTTGAAAAATAAATTTTCGTATTGTGTCACAATTGATTTAACTAATTCCTTTACTTCTCCTTCATTAGGATTGTTTTTACTTAGATTAACCAAATCTCTTAAATAATAAGAGAGCCGCCAAACTTTATACATTTTTATTACTTTTCCGAACAGAATTTCCTTTTGAATTGCTGCAAATCCGGTTGAGCTTTTTTGGATTTTATTTATGATAGCTCTGTTATAACCAGTCTTTTCTATTATCTCTTTGATTTTCTCTTTTAGTTTTTTTGCTTCAATAAATTCATCCCAACTAAGCACAGTATTAAATACAGATACTGCATTCTTTATCTTTAACTCAGTTTTTACTGAACTTCTTCCTTTTGCATTTTCTAATCTTTTTTCAGCTAAGTTGGCAATTTGTTTTATAGGATAATTTTCATCTATAACCAGCAAAGATGCTGAAAGAGTTATCCCGGGATGATGTGAAACAAACACCTTGAATTCTTCTCTTACTTTTATTGCAAATTCAAAAATTAAATTCCAAGCACCAACTACGAAGAAATCATCACCACCGGAAAAAATTGGGTAAATCCTATATTTAAAATTATCAGCTTTGAGCAGAGTATTCATATAACCTTCGAAAAACCATTTTAGAGTTCTTGAAAGAAAGGCTATTCTTCCTATTGTTGGTCTTTCCAACCCATCCTTAAATATTTTACCTAAATTATCGATGTCCATTTTAAGGACACCGAGTTTTTCTGTACCTGTATCAAATTTTGCTAATTGTGCATATCTTTTGTATTGCAAAATTGAGTTTACATTTTCGCCTTCTTCATATTTCAACTCATCACCCAGTTTTTTCTTCAGCAATGCATCAATTTCGTTAGTTAATCTTGGTAAATCTTTTACTGCAAATCGAAATGATTCATATTCTTTGGTAAATTCAACTGAATTAAAAACGTTGCCTTGTTTTGCGAATGCCTTAGGTCTAAAATCAACCTGGTAACCGAAATTACGAAAGACTTTTTCCCAATCTGACCTTTTATCTTGTGGATTATCGGGTCCGTAATAGTAATTAGTGTTTTTTTGTAACTCATCTGTTAAATCCTCGTATTTTGTTGCACCTCTCACAATTTGCGGAAATGGATCAAATAAATTTTTATGGTCTAATCCTCTAAACTTTTTCTTCTTTGCTTGATTCGAAGATTTTACCGCTCTATCAAATGCTTCGCCAAAATTTGAAAAATCACTAAATGCAACTTCAGTAAAACCTATTGAGAGAAATAAACCTGTATCAATCAATTCTTTAGCTATTTTTTTTTGAATTTCATCTAAGTGTTCCTTTCGATAATTTGGAGCGAGTATGAAAAAGTTACCACCACCATTATAAAGAATATTTGCTTCCTTCAATTTAAAAGATCGGATAATATACTTTGCAACAATATCTGTGAGCATCTGGACAAAATATGATCGTCCCTTTAAATTTTTAGCGGCTTTTTTAGATTTTACATTAAATATAAAATCCTGAATACCGTTTACATTACCGCAAATTAAAATTGCAGGATTATTAATTTCTTCAAGTTGCTTTATATATTTTTTATCTTTCGTTTCAACTTTATCCTTAACTTTTATATAACTACCATTATTAAATTCTTCATATAGCGTTACCGCTATTGCGGCAACAACTCTTGAATGATCATATAAGTTGATATCTGGTTTGTAAAGAGTTTCTTTACCATTAATATCAATAGGTGATTGTGCCGGTATATGAATCATATACTTTTCCATCAAAGAAAGTAATGAAATTTCATTCTCAACATTTTTAAATTCATCAATAAAATTATTTACGAGAGTTTCATATTCTTTCCCATCGCTCTCAAGATTTAAATTTGGGAATTGTCCTTCTTTATCATTACTTAACGCAGTTTTTTCAAAGTAGTACTTCTTATCTTGTTTATACTCAATTTTTTCATTTTCATTCTCTATTGTTATTTGAATATCATTAAAAGGGGTCTCTAGATTTGCTTTAAAGTATTTCCCCGGCTCCAAAGTTTCATCTTCTTTTCTTTCTGATGAAGCTAAATCGTCTGAAATTCTAATTATTTTTTGGAGTAGCCCTCGCTGATCAATTGATAAGTAACTATCAACATCTTTGGGCGCATCATTATGGTGATGAATTACAAGTTCTTCAATTGAATTGAAATTCTTGCCAATGAAATCTTTGTTCGACAGATATTTTTCTATAAACAATGCAGAATATCGTCTGTGTGCATACCCATCTGAAACTTCCCTATTACGAACATACTTATAAGCATCTTCTTGCCAATTTTTGTCTTTTGCTCTTTCAATAAATTTACCGATATCGTGTAAAAGACCTGCGATGTATAGCGAATCTATTTCTTTCATATTTTCATTTCTTTTTTTGTTTAAAACATATTTTAATAATTTTGTGAATTCAAGCTTCACAACATTTCCACAATGTTTTTAATATATAACTTCAGCCATTCCAAATCCCATAGAATTTTTTTCACCAAAACCGCATTCGTACCCTATCTTTATAAGTTCGGGATCTCCTTTGAGAGTAAAAGGAGCCTGTATTCCTATTAAATCAATCGGATATTCTCCATTTTGATCGATAGTAATTTTCTTTGAAATGCGCGGTTTTCTATTTACATATTCATGGTCCCACTCAAGGCTGAGTAAATCTGCATCAGATTCTAAGCCTTTAACTATAGAATATTTATTCTTTAAATTTTGAGTTAATATTCTGTTTATATCATAGGTATCAGTATATCTTAAGAAGTATTGCTTGAGTGAGCCATTATATTCTTTTTTAGTAGATAACACCATAGGTGAAAGAAGCGAAAATTTATGGTGTTCTGTAAATTCAATGGCGGGGAGAGATTCTACCTGATGAATTGCGAACAATGTTGTTTTGTAGTACCCGTGTATTTCTATTCTTTGTTTTTCGAAAGTGCCGATAACAAAATTTTTAATAAAATCGTCAATTAAAGGGGAAGTTATATACAGATAAGCATTGTGACTTAATAGTTCGATCTCCTTGCCTGAAATTTTAATTCGCTCAAATCTTAAAGCGAAAGTGAATAGTTTGTATTTTTTTCCATTTTGATTAAAACCAATATCGTGCAGGAAAGTGGAAAATTCAGGCGAACCAAACCTGAGTAAACTATAAATAGCAGCGGATAGCTGGTAGTTGTAATTTATTGTTACAGAATTGCTTTGTGCAATTAAGGATAATTTTAATCTCAAAAGACCCCTCTCTATAGACTAATTACTCTAAGATAGGAATAATTTTCTAAACAGGAAAGAAAAAAAACGAAATAGTACAAATCTATTTGTACTTACTTATTTTGGTTTACAGGGAAAAGATAGCAATAGGTGTTTAAATAAAAAATCAAATATTAAAAGCATAAGTGAATACATACCTGAAACTTCAATCCATTTAAAGAACAGAATCTACGCAAGATAGTAAATAATGAATGTCATTTATTAAAATAGCTCTCTAGCTTGTTTATCGGCATGATATGAACTTCGTACCAAAGGAGAAGATTCCACAGCTTTGAAACCCATTTTCATTCCTTCGGTTTTATACATATTAAACTCATCAGGATGTACATATCTATCAACAGGTAAATGATTTTTAGTAGGCTGCAAGTATTGTCCGATTGTTAAAATATCACAATTATTCTTTTGCAGATCTTTCATCAATTCTAAAACTTCGTTAGTTTTTTCGCCTATACCTACCATAATTCCGCTTTTGGTTTTTAGCCCTTTATTTTTGAACCAATTTATTAATTGTAAACTTCTTTCGTATTTAGCCTGAGGTCTTACAGCGTGATATAATCTTGGTACAGTTTCTAAATTATGGTTTAAAATATGTGGCGGATTTTCCATAATAATTCCAAATGATTTTTCATCACCTTTAAAATCCGGGATCAAAATTTCAACAGTGCAATCAGGTGATTTTTGATTTATAAGCTTAACTGTCTCTGAAAAAATTGAAGCTCCTCCGTCCTCTAATTCATCTCTGTTAACAGATGTAACAACAACATGTCTTAATTTTAATTCTTCAACAGATTCAGCAACTCTTCTTGGTTCATCCAGATCTAATTCAGTAGGCAAACCTAATTTAACATTACAAAAACCGCAGCTTCTTGTACAAATATCTCCCAATATCATAAATGTTGCAGTTCTTGCATTCCAGCATTCAGCAAGATTAGGACATTTTGCTTCTTCGCAAACAGTGTGAAGTCTTTGACCTCTCATTAGCTTTAGAAGATCAGAATAATTTTGTCCTGTCGGTAATTTTACTTTAAGCCAATCGGGTCTTTTACCCAAAGGAATTTTTACCTTTTCAGCATTTTCTTTAAATGCCTTTTGATGTTGATTTATTTTAAACATAATTATTAAAAATTAATTGGATCAAAGCCTTCTAAAGTTTCTTTTAAGAATTTTAGGAATTGTCCACCCAACATTCCATCAACTAATCTATGATCGTGCGATAATGTTAATGCCATAATTGGTCTAATAGAAATTGTATCGTTACCTTCAACTTCAATTACTACAGGTTTTTTAATTACAGTACCAACGCCTAAAATAGCAACTTCAGGCTGATTTATTATTGGTGTGCCGAAAATAGTACCAAACACACCATAATTAGTAATGGTAAAAGTACCGCCGGTAATGTCATCAGGTGATAGCTTTTTGTTTCTTGCATTATTAGCTAAATCATTAATTGCTTTTGCAAGACCCAGAGTATTTCTTTGTTCAGCACCTTTAATATTTGGAACGATTAATCCATTAGGCTCCATTGCAACAGCAATACCAAGATTCACAAAATTTTTCTGCAATATAGTTGTGCCCTCTATTGTAGAATTAACTAATGGATATTTTTTAAGAGCTTTTACACAAGCTTCTGCAATGAAAGCCATATAAGTAAGTTTTATTCCATTTTCATTTAGTATTCTATCTTTATTGGAATTTATAAAATTATGTATTTTTGTTACATCAACTTCTAACATAGCTGAAACATGAACAGAAGTGTTTTTACTTTCTGTCATGTGATGCATAATTCTTTGTCTGATATTATCCATCGGAATTTTAGTAACACCAACACCTGCTTCTATTTTTGCAGCGTTATCTTGAGATTGAAGCACTACTTTCTTTGATGTTTTATTGCCTGCCCTTTCAATATAATTTAGAACATCATTTTTTGTAATTCTTTCATTAAGACCTGTACCTTGAATACTATAAATTTCATCAAGACTAATACCCTCTTTATTTGCAATACTTAAAACAAGTGGAGATAAAAAGGTGTTCCCGTTTTTTCTATTCTGTTTTATTGCTTTAGATTCAGATTTACTTGTTCCCGATATTACATCGTGCATAGATGATTGTTCAGTCTGCAATACTGCGGACTTTTCTGCTTTTTCTTGAGATGCATCTTCAGCAGGAATTTCATCAGATGATATTTTTGCAACAATAGTTCCAACTTCAACAGTTTCCTGTTCAGCGACTAATATTTCTTTTACAACTCCATCCACAGGAGATGGAACTTCAGTGTCAACTTTATCGGTACTAATCTCAAAAACAGTTTCATCTTTTTTAACTTTATCACCAACTTTTTTGAACCACTTAATTATTGTTCCTTCCATAATAGATTCACCCATTTTAGGCATACCCATTTCATAAATTCCGGCACTATTTCCAGTTTCCATTTCTGAATTAATTACTTCCGGTATTTTATTCTGTGTTGGTTTACTTTCTATTTTTTTTGTGTCCCCTTTACTATTCTCATCAACAACTGCTACAACGGTACCCACTTCAACAGTTTCCCCTTCACTAACTTTGATTTCTGTTAAAATCCCTTTTACGGAAGAAGGTATTTCTGTATCAACTTTATCAGTACTTATTTCAAATAATATTTCATCAACATTGATCTTATCACCAACGTTTTTGTGCCATTTAAGTATTGTACCTTCAGTTATACTTTCTCCCATTTTGGGCATTACTATATCCATTTAAAAACTCCTAATAAACTTTTAATACTGTAAAAGATTTTTAATTCCTTTATAAACTTTGTTCCTATTTGGTAATACTTCGTTTTCTAAAATGGGTGAATAAGGAATATGAGAATCCAAAGCAGCAATTCTTTTCACAGGTCCGTCCAAGTATTCAAAACATTCATCACTTATTCTAGCTGAAACTTCAGCGCCGAATCCACCGGTAAGATTATCTTCGTGTATCACTACAGCTTTATTTGTTTTTTTAATTGAATTAAAGATTGTTTCAACATCGAGTGGAATAATTGTTCTTAAATCAATTACTTCTACTGAATATCCTTCATCAGCTAATTTTTTTGCTGCTAAAACCGAATCCCATAAGCAAACGCCATAAGAAATTACAGTCAGATCTGTCCCTTCATTCACAACTTTTGCTTTACCAAACGGAAGTAAATAATTTTCATCAGGTTCCGGTGTCATTGCAGAACTTTGTCTGTAGAGGCCCTTGTGCTCGCAAAAAATTACAGGATCATCTATTCTGCAGGCTGTTTTTAGTAATCCTTTAGCATCAGCCGCGTTGGATGGAAAAGCTATAAATAATCCCGGTATATGTGCAAAAATAGATTCAATACTCTGACTGTGGTAAAGACCACCGTGAATATATCCTCCAACTGCTACCCTGGTAACAACAGGTGCAGTCCAAGTATTATTAGAACGATATCTCATAGTTGCAATTTCACTTTTAATCTGCATTAATCCAGGCCAAATGTAATCACCAAACTGAATTTCAACTACTGGTTTTAATCCGGTAAGTGCCATTCCTGTAGCAACGCCCATAATACTTGCTTCAGCCAATGGTGAATTGAAAACTCTTTCATTTCCAAATTTATTTGAGAGCCCTTTGGTAACAGTAAAAACACCGCCTTTGCTGTCAGCAATATCTTCACCAAACATATATATGTCTTTGTTTCTCTCCAGTTCTTCGTGCAAAGCATGATTTATTGCATCAACCATTACAACGGGTTTTCCGCTTGGTTCAGAAGATTCATATTCTAATGATTCTTTTTTATCACTTTCATCAAAAACAAATCTGCCTGCAGTTTCTGGCTTAGGATCAGCCATTTTAAAACATTCGTCTGCCGTTCTATTAATTTCATTATTTACATCTTCTTTCAACTTATCTAATTCACTTTGAGTAATTATACCTTCACTTAACATTAGATCTGCTAATTTTATATTCGGATCATTCTTAAGATCTTCTTGTAATTCTTTATTATCTCTATATTTTTTTTGATCATCAGATGATGAATGTGACAATAACCTTACAACATGTGCTTCAATTAATACAGGACCTTTTCCACTTTTAATATATGATATAGCTTCTTTTACAGAATTATGACATTCTATATAATCAGTTCCATCAATTGACATTCTTAATAAATTGTTATAACCACTCATCATTTCAGCTATTGAATTATTTTTACCTCCGCTCTGATTTTTTACACTTACAGAAATTGCATATTTATTATTTTCAATCACAAATAAAACTGGAAGTTTTTCTCTGCTTGCCCAGTTAACTGCTTCGTGAAATTCACCTTGGCTTGTTGTACCTTCACCGCTGCTTGCATAAACAAAATTATTTTTATTTTTTCTTTTAAGTGAAAGTGCTGTACCAACTGCTTGCAAAAATTGTGTACCTGTAGGACTTGATTGTGATGGAATGTTAATTTTAGTAGAACCCCAATGACAAGGCAATTGTCGTGCACCGCTGCTTGGTCCATCTGCTTTTGCAAAACATTCCAAGAAAAAATCTTTAGATGAAGTACCGGCTGCAAGACAAACTCCAAGATCCCTGTAGTAAGGATATAGCCAATCTTTCTTACCATCAACTGCTTTTCCAACTGCAATTTGTATTGCTTCGTGACCTGAACCGGCTATATGAAAGAAAGTTCTACCCTGTCTTAATAAATTCATTGCTTTATTATCAATACCTCTGGATAAAAGCATAAGTCTTAACGAATCTATCAATTCACTTTTTGTAAGTCCTGCGTTTTTGAGTAAAGAGGATTTATTCTTATTTGCTGTATTTTTTCCCTCAGTTGATTTTTTTTCTACAAGTGCATTATTTTTTTTAATACCTTTAGCCATCTTTCTCCTCAATTAATTGAATAGTTCACTTCTGATAAAGATAATTCATTTAGATTAATAAATTTAATTTCATCATATTCAAATACTTTTTTAAAATTTGATAAAATATTCTTTTTTACATCTGATATTTTAACTTTGTTACAAATTTCTTTTGTTAATGAAGTAACTTCTTTGTCATTTATGCCGCAAGGTATTATTCCATTAAAAAGTGATAAATCCGGATTAACATTAAAAGCAAAACCATGCATTGTTATCCATCTTTTTACCTTTATTCCAATAGCAGCAATTTTTCTGTTTCCAATCCAAACCCCTGTATATTTACTATTTCTTTCAGCTTTCAAGCCATACTGCTTACAAGTTAAAATAATTACTTCTTCCAATGCTCTTAAATATTTATGCGTATCTTTTTCCCAATCATTCAAATCTATAATAGGATATCCAACAATTTGTCCTGGTCCGTGATAAGTAATATCCCCGCCTCTGTCAATATCATAAACCGAAATATTATTTTTTTTCAAAAAATCTTCTGAGCCTATTAGATTATTTTTATCGGCAATTTTTCCTAATGTATATGTGTTGTTATGCTCAAGTAAAAAAAGTGTATCTTCAATTTTATTCTGATGTCTTGCATCCAGAACTTCCTTTTGAAGTTCCCATGCTTCTTTATAATCCATTACATCTATGTTACAGTAATTTAATTTTCTCATTATTTATATATGAATAGCTTCATTATAGGCTTGTGCAGCTGCTTCCATTAAAGATTCTGAAAGTGTCGGATGAGCGTGAACAGTTTTAATAATAGATTCACCAGTAGCTTCAAGTGATTTTGCAAGAGCAGCTTCTGCAATTAATTCTGTTGCTTCTGATCCTATTATATGTGTTCCTAAAATCTCTCCATATTTTGCATCAAAAATAAATTTAACAAATCCTTCTCTTTCACCAATAGCAAATGCTTTACCGCTCGCCATAAATGGAAATTTACCTACCTTTATATCCAATCCTTTTTCTTTTGCTTTTTGTTCTGTCAATCCAACACTTGCAACTTGAGGTTGACAGTAAGTACAACCAGGAATATTTTCATATATAATATCCGGTGGATTCATTCCTTTAATTTTTTCAACACAGTGAATTCCTTCTGCAGAAGCAACGTGTGCAAGCCAAGGCGGTCCGATAACATCTCCAATGGCATAAATTCCTTTAATATTACTCTCATAGGTTGATTTGTCAACTTTTATGTGATTCTTATAAAATTCTACGCCTAACTTTTCTAATCCAATTCCTACAATATTGCCAGTTACACCAATTGCAGATAATACTTTATCTGCGCTTAAAATTTCTTTTTTGCCATTTTTAACTATAGTAACATTTACTTTTTTTCCTTTTACTTCGGCTTTTTCTACTTTAGTTGAAGTATAAATCGAGATTCCTCTTTTCTTAAAACTTCTCATCAAAACATCAGAAACCTCTTTATCTTCAACAGGTAAAATACTGTCCATCATTTCAATAACAGTTACTTTTGTACCTAATACAGAATAGAAATATGCGAACTCTATCCCAATTGCACCGGCGCCAATTATTATCATTTCTTTGGGTCTTTCTTTCAGAACCATAGCCTCGGTGCTTGTAATTATATTTTTTCTGTCAATTGGAATATTATCAAAAGTTTTTGGTCTTGCACCGGTTGAGATTATTATTTTATCAGCAAATACTTTTTCAATCTCTTTTTTATTATCATCAAATATTGAGAGCTCATTTTTTGATGTTAATTTTCCAAATCCTCTTACTCTTTTAACTTTATTTTTTTTGATCAGAATTTCAACATTGGAGGATATCTTTTCTGAAATGCTTCTGCTTCTGCTTATTATTTTATTAAAATCAAATGATAGTTCTTTTGCGGTAATGCCGAATTCATCCCCTTTATTTTTTACCATATCATATAGTTCTGCATTCTTCAATAATGATTTTGTAGGAATACAGCCCCAATTCAGACAAATTCCGCCTAAATTATCTTTGTCAATTACTACAGTTTTGAACCCTAACTGAGAAGCTCTAATAGCAGCAACGTAACCTCCGGGTCCACCACCAAGCACAGCTATATCATATTTATCTGTCATAAGTAAATTTGATTAATTTTGATTAGACAAGATCAAATATAAGCAGTTTTATAAAAAGTTTAAACTTTTTAATCAATAATTATGACTTATAAGTCAGAAATAATCTTTGATTTTAGGATATTCATTCCCTTTATTTTACTTTAAAATAAAAAAGGCATTAAACTAATTAGTTAAATGCCTTAATAGATAAAATTAAATAAATGTTTAGTTATTCTACCGCACTAGAATAACTTGTAATAGCTTCTTCTACGCTTTTATAAACCTCAAAAATTCTCATCATACCTGTAATTTCAAACAGTACCAAAGTTTCAGAATGAAGATTGGCAATCTTGAGACTTCCACCAAGCTCTCTCAATTTTTTTGCTGTAGAAACAAGTGTCCCTAAAAATGTAGAATCCATATATTTACATTCTTTTAAATTTACAACAATGTTTGTTAATTTTTCAGAGATATCTTTTTCTAAAATTTCTTTAAATTCTTCTGCATAATTATAAGTAGCTCTGGTCAGATGAACATTCTCAATTGCAATATCTTCTTTAATATCAGATGAAAACTTCATATCTAAATACCTTTAATTTATTTTAATATAATTTATCAAATTATTAACCTAAATATCAACACTATTTCTTATTTTTTTTGAAAATATTTTCATATTCTTTCAAAGAACTAGGATTTATCAAAGCATCCTTATTTTTTACCTCTTCATTATTACTGATTTTAGTTACAGCCAATTCAACTTTTTTACCGCTGATAGTTCTTGGTATTTCCTTTACACAATAAATATTTGAAGGAACATGCCTTGGTGTTGCATTAGCCCTAATCTCTTTTTGAATTTCTTTAATTAATTTTTTTGTAAAACTGAACCTATTATTTAATACTACAAACAGGATTATTTTTACATCGTTCTTTTCTCTTTTTCCAATTACTAAACTATCAGTAATTTGTTCCATTGATTCTACTATTCTATAAATTTCTGCAGTACCAATTCTTACACCACCCGGATTAAGTGTTGCATCTGATCTGCCATAAACAATCACTCCTCCGGTTTTATTAATTTTAATATAATCACCGTGATGCCATACATCTTCAAATTTCTCAAAATATGCTGATCTGTATTTTTCATTTTTAGGATCATTCCAAAATGAAATAGGCATTGAAGGAAATGGTTTTGTACATACAAGCTCACCCTTTCTATTAATAACTAAATTTCCTTCATCATCAAAAGTTTCTACTTTCATACCCAGCCCTCTGCATTGTATTTCCTCACTATAAACAGGTAAGATGGGACAACCAAGCATGAAACAAGAAATAATATCTGTTCCTCCAGAAATAGAAGAAAGTAAAACATCTTTTTTTACATTTTTATATACCCATTTAAAATTATCAGAAGAAAGTGGCGACCCTGTAGATAAAATTGTTTTAAGAGAATCTAGTTTAGAACTTTTCTTTGGAATGATCATCTTCTTTTCACAGATGCTTAAAAACTTTGGACTTGTGCCAAATACAGTAATTTTTTCTTCTTCAATAAAATTCCATAATTTATTCAAACTTGGATAACCGGGATTTCCATCATATAAAACAACTGTAGAACCAATGCTTAAAGAACTAACTAACCAATTCCACATCATCCAGCCACAGGTTGTAAAATAGAAAATATTATCTTTTCTATTTAAGTTAACGTGAAGTGAATGTTCTTTAAAATGCTGAAGTAATGTCCCGCCTGCACCGTGTACAATACACTTTGGAATCCCTGTAGTACCAGAAGAATACATTATATAAACAGGATGGTCAAAATCTGTTTGAACAAATTTAATTCTAGTTGACTTATTTTTAAACAGATTTTCAAATGCAATATAATTTTTATTTTTAAATGGAGAATTGACTTTATCAGAAATCTTAAAATCAAAAAATTTTGGAATTAGAATAACTTTTTTTATAGATGTAATTTTCTTTTTTATCTGTTTTATCTTGTCTAAACAATCAATTGATTTGCCATTATAACTGTATTGTTCTATAGCAAAAAGAATTTTAGGCTTTATTTGATTGAATCTATCATATACACTGTTAATCCCAAAATCGGGAGAGCATGAAGACCAAACTGCACCTAAACTTGTAGTGGCTAACATAGCAATTATTGCTTCAGGAATATTATTTACAAAACCAGCCACCCTATCCCCATTTTTAATCCCCATTTTTTTCATAGAAGCAGATAAACTTGCAACATATTTATTTAATTCTTTATAGGTTATATAAATATTAGGCTTATCTTCTCTTGAACTAATAATAGCAATTTTTTCATCATTAAATTTTAATAGATTCTCTGCAAAATTTAGTTTAGCTCCATTAAACCATTTTGAGCCTAACATTTGCTTACTTTTTAAAACAGAAGTATACTTTTTAGAATGAATTATTTTACTATAATTCCAAATAGATTCCCAAAAATCTTCAATATTATTAACAGACCAATTGTATAAATCCTCATATGTATGAAAAAATTTTCTATACTTTTTATTGATCCATTTTATATATCTGATAATATTTGAATTCTCAATACCGTCTATTGAAGGAATCCATAATGGTTTTTTCAAAGTTAATCTCTATTAAGGGTAAGTAATTAAATAATATTTTGGAGTAAGGCTGTCTTCCAAGCAAATTCTTTATCATTATTTTGCAAAGCACATTTTGCAGTATACTCTAAGTATTTTTTATCATCTTTGTTTTTGCTTAATAAAAGTAAAGATATTTTTAACATTCTTTTATAGTCATTTAAATTCTGGTATTCAAAAAAATCTTTTTCCAACGACAAATTAATTTGAAAAGATTCTTTTTCTAATTCAGTTTTAAATTTTTTAACTTCTTCAATTGTTGGGATTGATGAGATACCGGCAAATTTTGCAAGATCGTTAGCAGAATAAATTTCTGAATGTTTTATAAACTCCGGAATGTTATCAAAACCTACCCCAATGTTAGAACCCGGTTTTTCAACAACAAAAATTGATTCACCGTTTGCCCGGCAATAATAATTTGCTGACATTCTGGCAACAAGGTCAATTAAATTCGGTTCAATATTTCCGTCCTTCATTACTTCATTTTTAATGTGAAGTTTTAAAACTTCACAGACAGCTAAATTAGCACTCCCTCCTTTTTCACCATAACTCTTTATCTCCAGTAATTTGCATTCCATCTGAAAAGGTGATTCTTCAACTCTATATGGTTTAACAATATCAGACTTTATTGGTGTTAAGCCTGATTTAATAAACTCATCCACATCAGATGGATATTCTGAAGAAGCAAGACTTATTTGTTCAACCATTGAATATGTTACTGCCTGCACTACACATTCTTTTGTATCTATTAAATTATTGTAAGTATCTTTTAAAGATGCATCTCTGCCTCTTCTTGCTGGAGAAAATGCAATAATAGGTGGATTAGCTCCGAATGCATTAAAAAATGAATACGGAGATAGATTTGGTCTTCCATCCTTTGATAATGTTGATACAAGAGCAATAGGTCTGGGTGCAACACCGCCTAAAAGTAATTTATGGAATTCAGGTACAGTTACATCTTTTGGTTCAATATGCAGCATTAAACATTTTTCCTTTTAGATAAAATAGAATAATCATTTTTAGAAAGAAGTAAAGTATTCTTTAATCTTCCAAGTCCCTCAATTTCCAATTCCATGGTATCTCCTGGTTTTATCCAAATCGGTTCAAATTCTTTATTCTTTTCTTTGGCTTCTAGTGCCCAAGTACCGTTTAATTCTAAATAGCAACCGGTCCCTACTGTTCCGGATCCTATAACATCACCTGGTAAAAGTTCTACTCCATACGAAGCTCTTTCAATTATTTCAGCAAATGACCAATTCATATCTTTCATATTACCATCTGAAACTTTTTTACCGTTATGAAAAGCCGTCATTCTTAAATTATATTTGTTACCTGTATCCGTTTCAATTTTATATTTTTCTAACTCATCGGGTGTTACTAACCAAGGACCGATTGTAGTTGCAAAATCTTTACCTTTTGCGGGACCAAGATTTAATTTCATTTCTTCCATTTGCAACCTTCTTGCACTTAAGTCATTCATAACCATATAACCTGCAACATAATTATCAGCATCTTTTACTGATATATTTTTACCTCTTCGTCCTATTACAATAGCAGCTTCAAGTTCAAAGTCTAATTTTTCAAAATGGTCTTTCTCTAAAATAATATCACCTTCACCAAATATGGCGTTGTGATTTGTTAAATAAAATATTGGGAACTGATCAAACTCTGGTATCATATCCACTCCCCTATTTCTTCTTGCTGTTGCAACGTGTTGACGAAAAGCATATCCGTCACGGCAGGAAGTAGGAAACGGAACAGGTGCTAAAAATTTAATTGCATCAGAATGTAAAAAATCAAACCCAGCTCCTGCTGTGATTTCTCTTTCCAACTCAGAAGCTATACTCATATTATCGTCTTCGCCTCTTAGAAATTCAGCCATATTTTCCGGTAATTTTTTGCCAATCTTATCAGCACAATTTTGCAGATCATAAATTTTATTTTCTATTAATAAAGCAGCTCTATCATTTCCGTGTTTTTTGTAAGAAACAAATTTCATTAAATTCTCCCTATTTCATTATTTGTGCAGTAAGTTAATTTCTTCATTTAATATTTTTTGAACCTCTGTAATAACCTCAATAGCAAATTCAGTTTCATCATCGGTTCCGGAATTAATTCTTATTCCGTTTGATATTCCAAAAAAGTTTACATGCCTAAGTATAAGACCTTTTTTCAAGCATTCCATATTAAAATTTATAGCATATTCTTCAGTTGGAAAAATCATCAGTAAAAAATTAGCATAAGTGGGCAAATAATTAATTTTAATTTTATCAAAAATTTCCCTAAATCTGTTTAACGATCGTTTATTTAATTCAACAGTTGTTTTTAGAAACTCATCATCATCTAATGCAGCAATTGCTGCCACTTGTGCCAGTGAATTAGGTTCAAAAGGTAATTTAATTTTGTAAAGAATTTTTATCAGTTCTTTATTTCCCACTGCAAAACCAATTCTGATACCTGCTAATCCATAAGCTTTCGAAAGAGTTCTCAGAACGATTAAATTTTTATTGTTATATTCTAAACCATTTGGGTATTCAGGATTAGATTGAGCATAAACAGTATAAGCTTCATCCAAAACTATTAGAACATTTTCCGGCACTATAGAAATAAATTTTTCAAATTCATTTTTCGTAAAAATTGTTCCCGTTGGATTATTAGGATTTGCTAAATAAATAATTTTAGTTTTTTGATTTATATTTTTGGCAATTTCATCTAGATCAAATCTATAATTATTTAATTGAACTTCTTTGGAAATTCTTCCATATTTGTTAACATTTA
>Ga0210038_1000655_pt1 | contig 20310 bp, 18 predicted proteins | sample CryGeyCG2114_020_FD_183970 | JGI IMG/M metagenome (GOLD analysis project Ga0210038, IMG submission 183970) | Groundwater microbial communities from aquifer - Crystal Geyser CG15_big_fil_post_rev_8/21/14_0.20 (SPAdes) (version 2) | ecosystem: Environmental > Aquatic > Deep subsurface >... | reverse complement strand
CTTGGCGGTATTCCCGGCGATATCCCCAACGGTGGAGTTGAGTTGGGCGAGTGCGATCCTCATTGCCGCGTATTTAAGGAATTTTAAGGAGAAATCACAATAATTTTTATGGGATAATGTCGCCGTGAATGGAAAGCGGATTCTCTTAGCGCTTTCGTTTTCCGCGGCGGCGTCAGCCGGCGGCGGTTGCGCGAATCCCCCCCGCTTCGTCAAGCGGACCCCGGTGCTGCGCCTGCTCTACCGGCCTTGGTCCAAGCCGTTCCTCGACCACCCGCAGTTTTCGTTTTACATCAAGTCCAACTGGAAGGGCCCCCAATCCGTCGACGGCGGCGTGCGCTTCAGCGAGCCCAAGGGCCGCGCGTGGGTGTCGATTCTGTTTTTGATGCCGAGCATGGAGGGCTACCGGGAAATCAACGATTACCGTCAGCACATGCGCGAGCAGGGAACCGTCGCCGATTCCCATGTGCTCACCGAGATGGAGATCTCGTCGAGAACGGCGAGCGTCGCGCGCTTTACGACCTTCGATTATTCCCCGGAGTTCCTGCTCGGGGAGGTCGTCAAGGTGCTCTACACCGAGTTGATTCTCGTGCCCGACCCCGCCGGGATTTACCTGATTCGCTACGAAGCGCCGAAGGATCAATTTTTCCGCTTCTACCGGGTTCAGGAGAGGATGCTCGAGTCGCTCACGCTCGCGACGCCGAAGGAAGAGGAAAACATCAATCCCCTTCCGTGGCTCCGTCGGCCGGACTAGGACTTAAGGCCTAAAATAAAATAGGCCCAAATCGCCGAAAGGCCTAGGCCTTCGGCTCCTCCAAAAAAACGGGCTCGCGGCTACCCTAAGCGTATGCAGATTTCGGCTTCTCCCGACTCCCCTCTTCTCTCTGAGAAGCGCCGTTGCCAAAGACACCCTCAGGAACTTGATGCGAACCTGCTGGATCAAGGCAACCGGCTCGCGGGAGAAGCCGTACGGTTAACGGACATGAGCACGGTCGGGCTGGGGATCGAATCCCAGCAGGCATTCCAGGTCGGAGACCGCCTCGGCTTCAGGATGACCGTGGAGGAAGGACGGACGATGCGCGCAACGGCGCGGGTCCGGTGGGCCCGCCCCTACGGCTTCTCCAACACCTACGGTCTCGAACTCGAGGGGCTCGGCTACTACGACCGCAACCGCCTGAAGCGCTTCCTAAACCCCAAGCACATGGGCGTCGAGGAGTGGGCGACCTTGGCCCTTCAGGCCGCGTCCACGATGATGGGGATTTACGTCGCCCACGACTGGATCGCCGCCGATCCCATGCGCACCGAAATGGCGCTGTTCGCGCTGCCGTGGCTGACATACCTCGCCGCCGCCGCGATCATGGCCTACTTCGCCAAACAGGGCGTTTAGCTTCCCGGCTTCAAAGCCAGGCGAAGAAGCGCGCGAGGTCGGAGAGATCCCGCAGCGAGACTCCGAATCGATCCAACACGATCAGCCCCGTCACGGCGACGGTTCCCGTGATCAACGCCCAGTCGAAAAAGTGCGCCGCCCGGGTCTTCAGGCCCCATTCAAGGGTTCCGCCGACAAAGGAACCGAGTCTTCGCCGCTGCCAGAACCCGAGCTTTTTGAATTCCACCCCGCCGCGGTAGCCGAGGTCGAAGGGCTGAGCCCAGCGGACGACCCCGCGGCCCTTCATTTCGCCGCCGGGAAGGACGACGCTGAAATCGATTTCCTGTCCTTCGCTCAGGCGCTCGCTGGAAAGAACGCCCATTCCGCCGAGGCTGATATCGTTGATCTCGACGCCGGAGAGACGGCGGCCCTCCTCGAAAATCCCAAGGGGCAGTTGCCGGCTTTCAATGCGGGGATGGCGGCGGAACTCGTGGACAGTGGGCATAAGTCTGTGGATAACATAGGCCTATAGTCCTATACTTGGAAGGGCCTAAAGACCTATTTACCAACAATTTACGAACTAAAACGCTTCCCGACATCGGGTGTCGAGCGCGTCTTGGAGAAACAGCGTCGGTCCTTTTGTGGAGAGCTGAAAGCCCCAGCGTTCGTGCCCCCACAGCGGCTTCCCGTTCGTGTAGGCCAGGAGAAAGGGTCTTCCGCCGCCGGTCGGGTCGTAGGTGACGAACTCGAGACCGCCGGTTTCGCTCATCAACTCGTGCGGCATCTCGACGCAGGCGCCGACGGGACGAGTCTCATCGAAGAGCCGCAGGCATCGGCGGTAGGCTTTCGAAATCTGCACGCCTTCGACGGCGATTTTGGGACGGCTCAGTCCTCGGAAGCCGAGCGCGGAGGCATAGTCGATCTTCATTTGAAAGCCCTTCGGGTCCGGGCTGTTCTCAAAACGCAGGAACCCCGGATCGTCGAGTTCGGTCTGGAAGGCGCCGGACTTCACGTCGCCGATCACGGCTTCGCGGATCGTCGCTTCGAGTTCCTTGTAGTCGTTTTCCCCCACGGCGTTGGGGAGTTTGGAAAACGTGGCGCGGCTCGTGTTGACCTTGCGTCCCTTCGGAAGCTTGATGGCGATCACCGGCTTGCCCACCTTCCGAAAGGCCTTCGCGGATTTCGCCGAAAGGTAGTAGGCGAGCATCGGCTTGGCTTTGAGGTTCTCGCAATCGGCCAAGAAGGTTCTCGTCGAGGCCTGGGCGTAAAATTCGGCGATGCCCTCGGAGCCGATCACCAAGAGCCGGGTCCCTTTCGAGACGAGGCGTTTGCGTGTGGAACCCTTCGGCAGTCGCTCGACCAGCATCCAGCGCTTCGCGGTTTCGTACACGGGGAAGATTCCGGGCACCCGGCTTCCCGTCATTTCCCGCAGCACCTTGCCCGACTTGGTGCGCCTCGTCGCCGGACCCGGGTCGACGTCGACTCCGACCTGAATGTCCCCCCCTCCGGGACCGGCGGGCGGTTTTTTGGCCGGGGCCTCCGTCTTATCGCGGCCGAACCAACCCCGCTTCTTCTTCTTGCCGAAGTTCTTCTCGTGGATTTCCCGCGCGGCTTCGACCTGCTTTTGATAGGCCGGATCGCCCGGTTCGACGGAAATCACGCTGGTTTCCGCCGCGAGAGGGCGGCCGAGGGCCAGCGCGAACGCAAGGAGAGAGAGAAGCTTCACTAGATCAATTTTGCCTATTCGGTGTTACAGATTTTAGACGGCGGGTCGTCTTTCGGCAAGGCCGGCGCCGAAACAATCTAGGCCTATCGGGGTCTCTAAATCCACCCGGAAGGACCCTTTAATTTCATAGGCCTACAGGCGATACTGAGTCCGGTGTTGATCCGACGCGTCGTTCTCTCGGTTCTGCTCTCGGCCTCCCCGGCCGGCGCCCAGGGCGTTTTCACGGGCGTCCCCGGCGCGCGAGCGCCGTTTGCGGCCGCCGTCCCCCCGGTGGAAGCCCCCCGCCCCGTGGAACTCGACGACGGGTCTTTGGTGCCGGGCGGCGAGCTCGTCGAGGGCGAACCCGTCGTCCGAGTCCTCAGCCGGGAAAGCTCGGCGGTACTGCTCGATGGGATCTTCAACAAGCATTGGACCGGCGTGGACCGCTTCACGCACGACGGAAAGACCTTTGAGGTCAGCGTCACCTTCGACCTCGTCGGCGAATCCTACCTCGGCGTTCTCCCCCCGGGCGAGGTCGTTCCCAACTTCTCGCGCTTGGAACGTAGCATGGACGGCCGCTGGCGCACCGGCGCGCTCAACTACCGCGCCGACGTCCGCATCACGAATATCTTCTGCAAGATCTGCAACCACATCCGCATTCAAGCCGACCGCGCCGGTTCCGTCTACGACATCGAGATTCAGGACCTCGTCAACAAGGCCTATGCCCAGGGGGCGCAGGTGAAGGCCGGCGGCCGGGAGTTTCGAGTCTACTTCTCCAACGACCTCGACCGACAGCCCAACGGCCGCATCGTGAACGACCGCTTCGGCATCGTGATCGCCTACGACCGCAAACAGGGAAGCGGCTCGCCGGATCTGAAGCGGCTCATCGTCCCGTTCTCGGAACTCTCCGCGGGACAGGCGAAGAAATACAAGGTGAAGGACGGTCCCACCCTCATCCTGCGCATCGATCCCGCGACGCGCACGCTGTATTTTTCGGCGCCCTGATAAACGGAAACGGATCGTTTACGCGCTTCGGGCGCGTGGCTCGCGGTTTTTTGCTTCGCAAAAAACGCGCGAGCTCGAAAGGCAACGGCCCTGTAACGGCATGGCCCTCCCGGGCGAACGCTCCTTTAACGAACGCCGTTGATTTTCAATTGCACGAATTTCCGTTGCTGGAGGCGCGTTCGCCCGGGAGGGCCGAGCCGTTTCCGTTGGAGCTCGGAGAATTGCGAAGCAATTCTTCGAGCCACGCGCCCGAAGCGCGTAAACGTTCCGTTCGTTTCCGTTTATCGTCCCGTCGTTTCCCCGGGCACCGTCAAACTCCCGAGAAACAACTCGAACGCCGCGTGCTGGTCGTCGAAGGCGTGATCCGGCGCGCGAAAGCGGATCACCGCATAGCCGTCCTGCGTGGGACGCAGATGGACGCACTCGCGCTCGATGCGGCGGGCGGCCCCATGCTCCCATTCGTCGGTCGCCATCAGCCGCAGGCGGGAGAGGCTGGGCTTGGGGATGCTGCCGTAGGGTTCCCCTTTTTCGAGATGCTCGAGAACGCCTCGGCCGAAGCAGGTCGCGAGCAGGCTGCGGTCCCGAGGCGAGATGGGCTTGGGCTCGGGGGAGCCCTTCTCAAGCCCGACGCGCGCGCGAGTCTGATCGGTCAGGATTGCCCAGGCGCCTTTCTTTTTGCAGCGGTGAAGGCGGAAGGCGTCGCCGCCTTTGGGAAAGCGGCGCTTGCCGAGGGGATCGAGACGGGGCGGGGCGATGTCCTCGCCGAGCACGTCGGCGTAGGGATCGCTCGTGGAAATGCGGCGCGTGTAGGATTCAAAGCGCAGGTCGTGATAGACCGCGAGCTTCTTCTGCGCGAATTCCCGAAGGGTCGGCACCGGGCGGGACGGGTGCAGGTTTCGCGCGAAGGACTCCCGGTCCGGCGCCCCGTCGGCTTCGCGGTAGCGCTCCAGCATGATCGAGGCTTCCCCCCCGTAGACCGGCCGATGCAGAAATTCCACGAGCGGCGCGGAGAAGCGCCCGTCGCTGCGGGTGTAGCCTTGGGGGATTACGGCGGTGTAGAGGTGGACGCCGTCGGCTTCGTGCGCGGAGGGCGACGGCGCGCCCGAGAGCGGGTCGTGCGCAGCGTAGCGCGGCGCGGGCGCGGCGCAGGCCGCGGCGAACGCGAACGCGAACGGAATTTGCAGTCGTCTCACAGGCGGCAGTTTAGCGCTTTTGCGGCAGACGGTCGAGGTATTGCCCCGTCTGCGCGTCGAACACGGTGCTTCCCAGGCCCGGCGTTTCGACCGCGACCCGCAGGAAATCGGCGCTGAAGCGAATCGACGCGCCCGTCTTCAGCAGCCCCGCGCGCTTCCAATCCTCCGCGAAGGCGGCGGCGCGGGCCTGCCCATCGACGAGCGGGAACCAGCCGAACTCCGTATGCCGCCACCAACGCTCCTTGTCCCGGACCATCCGCTGCGTCCCGTCGGCGACCGTCCACCAGCGCGTGCCTTCCCGCAGCAGCCAGACCCAGCGCCCGTCCTTCGGGCTGGCCCAGACCTTGTCGAAGTGCATGAAGAGAATCTCCTTCCCGTCGCCGTGCCAGTGGGCGTCGTCCTTCGCGCGGTTCTTGTCGTCGTCGATTTCGAGCCAGCGCTCGTAGCGTTCGTGCTCTTCGGGCGGCGCGACGGTTTCGACAAACGCCGGCGCGGGAGTGCGGCGGTCGTATGCCTTGCCGTCCGGAAGCGACGGCGGGAAGGCGCCTTTGAGCGGATTAAAGCTCGGCGCCTTCTTCATCCATTCCGATTTCGGCGGGCTCAGGGATCCGGTCCCCAGCCAATCGGCGAGCGTCGGGGCCTTGGGCGTCGGCGCCTTTTTCTCTTTCGGAGGCTTCGGAGCCGCCTTGGCCGCCCGGTAAAACGGCGGCGACGCGCTGATCGACGACGACGGTAAATGGTAGGCGAGCCTCGCGCCGGACCGTTCGCGCCGGGTCCGGCCGTCGAAATCCACGCGGACGCTGCGTTCGGAAGGGGCGGGCCGCGCGCGTGGGGCGCTCTTGCGTTCTCCGACTTGAGGAGGGCGCCGGGAGGCGGTCGAGCCCGTCGCGGGTTTCCCCTGCGCCGGGGTTCGGGTCCGGACGCTTGGAGCCGAGCGGGCGGCGCGGGCGAGCCCGGCCTTCGCCGATTTTGCCCCGTGGGGCGCGCGCGGCTTGCGGGTTGCGCGCGGTTTCTGCGCCTTCCTTCGGGCGCGTTCGAGCCCGTCGAAGCGGCGCGGCAAAGTGAGCGCGCCGCCGCCGGAGTCGCTCAGCGCGTCGCGCATGTGTTGCGGAGTCTCCAGGAGGGGACGCTTCGCGGGCTTCGGGCGCCGCGTCTTCTTGCCGTCTCGACGCTTCGGCGATTTCCGAAAGCCCGGGAGTTCCCCGTGCACGAGCCGGGTGCCGTCGGCGCCGGCGGAGCGGGCCCGCCAGCCGGCGTACACGCCCGAGGGGAACGCCCCCCACCCCGTCATCGCCGCCATCCGCCGCGCCGCCGGTTCCAGCCGCAGCAGCAGCCACGCCCCCACGAGGCAGATCAGCCCCCCCAGCATCCGTCGGCGAAACGCCGACGCCGCGCGCAGCGCCGCGGCTTGCTCGTCCGCCGATTTCGGGAGCCGTACGCGCGTGAGCCGCATGAACCATCCTCTCAATTCGCGCGCCGAACAAGCAGGGACTTCTCGGGAATCCCCGCCGCGCTATCCGACCGGGTCCCCGCCAGGACCCAGGTCCCATATTCCTAAGCTATAATCCCCGAGGATGAAGAAGGTCCTTTGCGTTTTCGGAACACGGCCGGAGGCCATCAAGATGGCGCCGGTGGTGCTGGCGCTTCGGAAAACTCCGGGGCTGCGGCCCATCGTCTGCGTCACCGCGCAGCACCGGGGCATGCTCGATCAGGTTCTGCGGCTTTTCAAAATCAAGCCCGACTTCGATTTGAATTTGATGAAGCCGGGGCAGTCTCTGTCCCCGCTGGCGGCGGACATCCTTCGGGGCATCGACCGCGTGATCGAGAAAACGAGGCCGGATTGGATTCTGGTGCAGGGCGATACGACGACGGTGATGGCCGCCTCGATCGCGGCGTTTCACCGCAAGATCAAGATCGGCCATGTCGAGGCCGGCCTGCGCACCGGGGACTTGAGCGCCCCGTGGCCCGAAGAGGCCAACCGCCGCGTCGCCGGCCTGCTCGCGGATTTGCATTTCGCGCCGACCGCGACGACGCGGAAGAACCTGCTGCGCGAGGGAGTCCCTGCGGCGCGGATTCCGGTGACCGGAAACACCGTGATCGACGCCTTGCTTCTCGTGAAGAAGAAATTGGGTTCCGACCGCGTGCTGCGCGCGGCATTGGACCGCGAATACGGGTATCTCGATGCGGCGAAATCTTTGATCCTCGTCACCGCGCATCGCCGCGAGAGTCACGACGGCGGGATCGCGAACATCTGCCGGGCGCTCAAGACCTTGGCAAAGCGCGGCGACTGTCAGATCGTCTACCCGGTGCACCCGAACCCGCATGTCCGCAAGCCCGCCGCGAAGGCGTTGAAAGGCGTTTCAAATGTCTTCTTGATCCCTCCTCCCGATTACGCTCATTTCATCTATCTGATGGACCGCTGCGCTCTGATCCTGACCGATTCCGGCGGGATTCAGGAAGAGGCCCCGTCTCTGGGCAAACCGGTCTTGGTGCTGCGCGAGAAAACCGAGCGGCCGGAGGCCTTGGCGGCCGGCGCCGCGCGCTTGGCGGGGACCCAAACCGCCGCAATCGTCAAGGAAGCCGCGCGCCTGCTCGACCGCCCCGACGCCTACGCGAAGATGGCGAAGGCGAAAAACCCCTACGGCGACGGCAAGGCCGCCGCCCGCATCGCCCGCGCGCTCGCGCGGGCCAAGTAGCCGTCGGACATAATCCGCCGGCCGCTCGCTCTATGAACCGAATCCGATTCGCCTTTTCGTCTTCTCCGGCGTTTCCATAAGTCTCCGTATCGATTCCAGGACCGCCCGAATAGCTTCCGCCTGAATGCCCAATTCGGCGTCGTGTCCGGCCAGGCGATTTTCTATGTCGGCCAATTGATTCGCCAGTTTCGCATTACCGCCGATAATCCTTCTCAGTTTCACAAAGACTCTGATGATGGCGATGTTGACTTGGATAGCTCGGCGGCTGTTTAGGACGCTCGACAGCATTGCCACGCCGTGTTCCGTGAAGACGAAAGGGGCGATTTCGAGTGGCCCCCGCGTTTCTTTAAGGTGCCAATTTGGCACCTTAAAAATGCGTGTTCGGCCGCGGAGAGGGAGAACATGAAGTCGGCCGGAAACCTCGACGCGTTGCGGCGGACCTGGCGTTTGAGGTGTTTTACTTCGACGCCGTAGAGACGGGCGAGGTCGGCGTCCAGTATTACCTTCTGGCCTCTCACAATGAAAATCATCGCGCCGATCGCATTCTCATCGGCGATGATTTTAAATCCTCCTGAGGGTGAATTCGCCACACCCTTGTATACGAACAACCCGATCGATTAGTTCCGTTTGGCGTACACCGCAGGACGGGATTGCCCTCACTCCCTGCGATGGGAGTCCTATGCGAGTCCTAGTCGTGTGACTAGGGGCTGCGGGCCGCTCCAGCGTTTAGGCGAGTTGCGCGCGCAGGCCCGCGAGCCCTTCTTCGGGGCTCAGCGGGGCTCGGCCGATCAAGGCGGCGAGTTTCGAGCTGTCCAGGCTGCTGTCCGCCGGGCGCGGGGCCAGGCCCGCCGAGTCGAACTCCGCGGTCAGGGCGGGCTTCACCAGAGACGCGTCCAGGGCGAAGGAGGTCGCGATCAACTGCGCCCACTCGAAGCGGGTCAGGCGCTTGGAACCGGTCGCGTGATAAACTCCCCGCGCGCCCTTTTCCAGGGCTTCCTTCGTCATCTTCGCCAAGTCGTCGGACCAGGTCGGCGAGTAGGCCTGGTCGGTGACCGCCTTGACTTCTTTTCCCTCGCGCAGCGCGGCGATCAGCCGGAGCGCGTAGTTCTTCGCCACCGTCTCATTGCCGTACATGCCGCTGGTGCGCAGGACCAACGCGGACGGACACACTTGCAAGATGCGCCGCTCAGCCTCGAGCTTCTGGAGTCCGTAGACGCTCAACGGCTTGAGAAAATCCGTCTCGGTGTAGCGTCCCTTCTGCCCGTCGAAGACATAATCCGACGAGTAGAACACGAAGCGCAGCCTGCGCTCGGCGCAAAGCCGGGCGGCCGCGACCGGCGCCTCCACATTGATCGCGGCCGTCGCCTCCGGCTCCCGCTCGCAGAGGTCCACATGCGGCTGCGCGGCCGGAAAGAGAACCGCCTCCGCCGCCGACTCCTCGATGAGGGAGGCGACCGCGCCCGCGTCGCACGCGTCGAGAGCCCGCATCCCCTCGCGCTCGGCGCGGTCCGCCCCGATCCCCTCGAACACTCTCATAAGCGCGGAGCCCAGCATCCCGCCCGCGCCGATCACCAAGCTTTTCATCGTCGGCCGCCATTCTATTAAATCGCGGCCCCCGCGGGGATTAGAATGCAATTTCCATGGGTTTCTTTCCCTTCGCCGATTTCCGGGGGGCGCCCGGTTCGTCCTCCGCGTCCTTCTTTTTCTCCAAGAACTGGAGTTGATCGGCGTAGACAACGGTTTTCGTGCGCCGCGTGCCGTTCTCCTTGTCGTTCCACTCCTCGAGCACCAGATGCCCTTCCACATACACCTGCTGCCCCTTGCGCAGGTAGCGCTGCGCGACATCAGCGAGCTTGCGCCCGTTCTCACGGTCGAAGGCCTTCAAGTCCACCCAGACGGGGACATCCTCCCACTCGCCGCTGTCGGGATTCTTGCGGCGGTTGTTGACCGCGAAGCCGATGTTCGCCACTTTGCCGCCGTTGTCGAATTCCTTGATCTCCGGATCCCGCGTCAAACGGCCGATCAGCATCACCTTGTTTAAGTTCGCCATAAAACGCCCTCCTGGGGACTGCCCCCGCAAGAGCATACGATCGAGACCCTGATTTGGTTCCCTTCAATAAGAAAATAAGTATGGACCAGGTCCCTACAGGTCTTGGAGGCAGTAGACGCGGCCGAAGCGGCCGAGGGGTTCTTGTCCGGCGGCGAGGCGGGCCTTGGACAGGGCTTCCTCGGGGGTCGCGGCGATGCCCATCGTCTCGCCGGTGGAGCGCATCTCCGGGCCCAAGGGCGGCGGCGGGCCTTCGAAGCGGTAGAAGCAGAAGGCGGAGGCCTTCGCGTAGTAGAGCTTCTTCTTGTCCTTGCGCCGCTTGTAATGCCCGATCGCCGTCTTGAGCGATTCGCCGAGCAAAATGCGCGTCGCGACCTTCGCCCACGGCACGCCGGTCGCCTTCGACAAAAACGGCACCGTGCGCGAGGCGCGGGCGTTGAGCTCGATGACATACGGCGTCCCCTTGTAGATCGCCAACTGCAGATTGCAGATCCCCTTCACCTTGAACTCGGCGGCGATGCGGCGGACATACCCCGCGATGCGCTCGACCATCGCGTCGTTGAAATTAAACGGCGGGAAAATCATCGACGAGTCGCCGGAGTGGATGCCGGCCGGTTCGATGTGCTCGAGCATCCCGCAAATCTCGATGTCCTTGCCGTCGGACACGGCATCGACGTCGACTTCCACCGCCTGACTCAGGAAGCGGTCGACGAGAAACGAAACGTTGTCGTCGGGCCATTTCGCCAGGTAGCGCTCCAGCGCCTCCGCGTGCTTGAAGATGCGGATGCGGTCTCCGCCCATCACGTAGGAGGGCCGAACGAGCACCGGGTAGCCGACCTCCTCGGCGACATGCATCACCGCCGAGAGCCGCGGGGCCTCGCGGAATTTCGGGTACGGGATGTCGAGCGCGCGCAAGGACTCGGCGAACGAGATTCGGTCCTCGGTGCGGTGAATCTCCGCGACCGGCGTGCCCACGATCGGCCAGCCGCGCTTAGCGAGCCGACCGGCGAGGATCAAGGGCTGCTGGCCGCCGAATTGCACGATCACTCCGTCGGGGTCCTCGCGGCGCAGCACCGCGTCGACCTCTTCGAGGTCCACCGGGTCGAAGTAGAGCCGCGACGAGACGTCGTAATCGGTGGACACCGTCTCCGGGTTTGAGTTGATGAGCACCGCGTCGTGGCCCGCCTCTTGAATCGCCTCCGAGGCCTTCACGCAGCTGTAGTCGAATTCCAGCCCTTCGCCGATGCGGTTGGGGCCCGAGCCCATCACGACGAAGCGCTTCTTCTTGGATTGAACCGGCCTGCGCTTGCCGGGACTTCTCGCGTAGGAGGAATAGTAGTACGGGGTCCGCGCCTCGAACTCCCCGGCGCAGGTGTCCACTTCCAGAAACGCCGGTTCGATCTTCGCCTTGCGGCGCAGCGCCTCGATTTGCGACGGCTTCTTCTTGAGCAATTTGGCCAAATGCGCGTCCGAATAGCCCAAGCCCTTTCCTTCCAAGACCCAACCCGCATTCAACACCGCGCGCCGCGCTTCCCAGACGACCAAACGCTGAATCTGATCCACGAACCAAGGGTGGATGCCGGTTTGCTGGCAGACCGCGTCCGGCTTCATCCCGTGTTCGAGCGCCTCTTTTACGTAGAACAAGCGGTACGGGTTGCCGCGTTCGAGCCGCTCGAACATCTCCTTGCGCGCCGTCGGGCGGCGGTGCTTGTGCGCGAGCCCGGCAAAACCCTCCTCCATCGAGCGCACGCCCTTTTGCAAAGCCTCGGGGAAGGTCCGGCCGATCGCCATCGCCTCGCCGATGGATTTCATCGAGGTGCCCAGCCACGGGTCGCGCACTTCAAATTTCGAAAATTGAAACTGCGGGATCTTCACGACGACGTAGTCGAGGGACGGCTCAAAGGCAGCGGTGGTCTTGCCGGTGACGGCGTTCGGGATCTGATCGAGAGTCTTGCCGAGCGCCAACTCCGCCGCGATCGAGGCGATCGGCACGCCGGTCGCCTTCGAGGCCAACGCGCTGGAGCGCGACACGCGCGGGTTCATCTCGATGAGCAGGAGTTTCCCCGAGCCGGGATGCCGCGCGAACTGCACGTTCGCCCCTCCCGTGTCCACGCCGACCGCGCGTATGCAGGCAAAGGCCATCTGCCGCATTTCCTGATACTCGCGGTCGGTCAAGGTCTGCGCCGGGGCGACGGTGACCGAGTCTCCGGTATGCACGCCCATCGGGTCGACGTTTTCGATCGAGCAGACGACGACGCAGTTGTCGCGCCGGTCGCGCATCACCTCGAGCTCGAACTCGTACCAGCCTTCCAGGAATTCCTCGACCAGCACCTCGTGTCCCGGCGCGAGCGTCTGCGCGGTGCGGAAGGAATCGAGCAGTTCCTCTTCGTTGCGGATGATGCCCGAGCCCAGACCGCCGAGGGTAAACGAGGTGCGCAGCAGCAGCGGATAGCCGAGCATGTCGACGCGCTCGAGCAGTTCTTCCTGTGTCTTCGCGGTAAATCCGTGCGCGAGGGAAAGCCCGGCCTTCTCCATCGTCTCGCGAAACACCCAGCGGTCCTCCGCGCAGCGGATCGCCTCGGGCGTCGCGCCGATCATCCGGACCTCGTGCTTTTTAAACAAGCCGGCGCGATGCGCGGCCATCGCGAGGTTAAGCCCGGTCTGCCCGCCCATCGTGGGCAGCACGGCGTCGGGCTTTTCGGCCGTGAGGATTTTCTCCAGGGCTTCGAGCGTGAGGGGTTCCAGATAGGTCCGGTCCGCGAGGCCCGGGTCGGTCATGATCGTCGCGGGGTTGGGGTTGAGGAGGAGGGTGCGCAGACCGTTTTTGCGCAGTGCCTTCAGGGCTTGGACGCCCGAGTAGTCGAATTCGCAGGCCTGGCCGATGACGATCGGGCCGGAGCCGATGAGGAGGACGGATTCGACGGGAGGGATCACGCGGGAGAGTTTACATTTTCGGTCGGGGGTCTCACGCACTCCTGCACTCATGCATCTCCGGTAACGCTCCGGCGCGTGAGCGGTCTAATAGCCTAGGCGATCGAGTTCCGACCCCAAGGCCGTCAGAGGGCGAAATCGCACCGGACGCCCCTCGGCCTCGCCGTCGCCTTCAAAGCCGTCGCACAGGACGATGGCCTCGGGCGCGTCGCGATAGGCCTTGAGGAAGGTCCGAACAGCGGGCGGCGTCTCGGGGCGCACCAGTGAACTCTTGACTTCCACGGGCAACGGCCGTCGGTCCTTGAGGACCACGAAGTCGACCTCTCGGCCGGTCACATCGCGCCAGAAGCGCAGCTCCATATTCGGCCGCAGCCTGCGGTCGATCTCCAGGAACGCGAAGGTTTCGCGCAGCGCCCCGCGGTCCGCCCGCGCGTCCGGGGCCGAGAAGTCCCTGAGCATCGCGTTGCGCACGCCGAGATCGAAGAGATACGCCTTCTTCGATTTCTTGAGCTCACCCGCGAGGCCGCGGGCGTAAGACGGCAGGATGCGGCAGACATAGGTTTTCTCGAGGATGGAGAGATGTTGGTTGATCGTGCGCGCGGTCAGCCCCACCTCCTTGGCCAAGCCGTTCTCCGAGATGAGCGATCCTTGGCTCTCGGCCAAGAGCAGCAGCAGATGGTTGAAGGCCCGGATATTCTCCTCCCGGACCAAGGATTTGACATCCTTCTGGATATAGGTCTCGACGATGTCGGCCAAGAGGCGCTCCTTGGCCGCGGAGTCCGTCTCGCGCAGAAGCCCCGGCAGGCCCCCCCACCGCAGCAGCGCATCGAGGCCGATCCCGCCGGCCCGGGCCTCATCGCAGTTCAGAGGAGCGATCCGGGTCACGAGCCTCCTGCCGGCCAGGCTTTCCTTCAGGTGCTTGTGCATCTCCAGCGCCGAGGAGCCCGACGCGTAGATCTTGACGCGCCGACCGCTGTCGTAGACGGCCTTGAAAATTCGGGAGGCATTGGCGAGGTAGTGGAACTCATCGATGAAGACCGCGTCGACATCGCGGGTAAGCAGATCGAAAACGGCTTCGGGGGGCTTGTTGAAGGCGATAAGATCGTGCGGGATTTCTAGATTGTACGCGTGGGTGCGCAAGCCGCGTTCCGAGGCGGCCAGGCGCAAGGCGCCGAGGAGGTGGGTTTTTCCCACCTGCCGGGGCCCAAGGAGGATGGAGACTTCGGGGCGGTCTAGTTCGGCCAACAAAGACGGATAAACGCTGCGAGAGACCGTGAGCATTATAAAAGTTTATACTACTAGTATAAAAATTGCAAGACGCGCCTCGAGAGTGCGCCGCAGCCGTCAACTCATGCACTCATGCATCTCCGGTACCGAGGAGTACCGAGGAGGACGCTTTAGAGCAGATCGCGCAGCAGGACCAAGGCCGGTGCGACGCGGATGCCTTGCGGGGTCTCGTAGTCCTTCTTCCCGAGAGCAGACAACTGCCAGGCCGGGCAGTCCGGATAGCGCGCCTTCATCGCCTTGAGACCCTTTCCGACGGGCGCGTCGCCGTGCTTGCATTCGACGAGAAGAACCGGACGGCGGCCGTCCTCTACGACGACGAAATCCACTTCCCGCCCGGCGACATCCCGGAAATAGCGCAGTTCCAACTCCCGCCCCTTCGCGTCGACCTCGAAATGCACCCACTTCAATAGGTGCGACGCGACGAGATTTTCAAAGCGGGCGCCGGGTTCGGGGACCACCGACCAATCGAAGTGGTAGTGCTTGCGTTCCTTCTTGACCGCGCGGATGCGCGGCGGTCCAAACGGGGCGAGACGAAATATCGCGTACATCCGTTCGAGGCCGTCGAGCCACTTGGCCGCGGTTTTATAGCCCAGTCTCAGGTCCTCGCGCAGGGCGTTGACCGAAAGCGGGGCGCCGACGAGTTCCGGAAGCCGCAGCAGCAGCAGTTCGAGCCCGCCCAAATCCGTGACGCGCTCGAGGTCGGCTAGATCCTCACGGACCAGCCGGGAGCGGTACTCGCGCGACCAGCGCTTCGCCTCGGTCGCCGATCCCGAGAGGAAAGGCTCGGGAAAGCCTCCCAGCGCCAAAAGCTGCCGCCAGTCCGCCGCGTAGCGCAGATTTAATTCCGCCGCCGAAAGCGGGTGCAGCCGCAGGTAGTGGTAGCGCCCCTGCAGGGAATCGCCTCCGAAGCGGTAGTAGTCCAGGCGCGCGCTTCCCGTGACGAGGATGTGCTTGCGCCCCCCGTCGTAGAGTCCCTTTAAGTAATTGCGCCAGCCGCGGTATTTGTGCAGTTCGTCGAACACCCAGAGCGGCGTGCGCGGCAGTTCGCGGCGCAGGATGCGCTCGCGGTGTTCGGCCGTGTCCCAATTGAGATAACCCGCCTGGGTCAGCGTCTTGGCGATGACGGTTTTTCCGACCTGGCGGGGGCCGCCGACGAATACCATCTTTTTCTCGAGATCCCGCCGGATCTGAGCGGTGAGGTAGCGGGCGATGGGCATATTGACTATTTTAGCCGCTTGGAAAAATAAGTCAATACTTATTTTTCCAGTTAGGAAAATAAGTAGAGGTTCAGCAGGCGCGGTTTAAAGAGGCGGCGGCTGCTCTCGCTGTCCATCAACTCATGCACTCATGCATCTCCGGTACCGTGTACGATAGCGGGGGTGAAGGAGGGGACGAGTTTGTTCAGGAGTTCGACGAGGGTCTTAGAAGGGGCGGTGCGGGTGAGGATTTCGAGGTTCATGATGTCTTTTTCGAGGTCGCGGACTTCGGCTTCGCGTAGGACCATGATGGAGGGATGCGCGGAGTCCTTTAGGTCGGCGTGGTCTTCTACGAGTTCTTCGTCCATCTTCTCGCCGGATTTCTTGACCGGGGTGCCCATGCGCAGCACGAAGATCTCTCCCCCCTTCGCCATCGAGGAGGCTTGGAGTATTAACTGCACCGCCTCGGGGACCGTCATGAATCGCGTGACATCGGCGTCGGTGACGGTGAGCGGGCCGCCTTTTTGGGAGGTGAATTTTGCGGCGGGATTGATAATTATTCATTTATGCATTATTCTTAATTGCATATATATGGAACTCCATGCGCTCCCCTTTCTCAACCGCCGCGAGGAATTGTCGCGGTTGCAGGCGTTGTCGAACTCCCCTCGCGGCGGGCTCGCCGTACTCTACGGCCGCCGGAGGGTAGGCAAGACGCGTCTATTGCTCGAGTGGATCCGGCGCTCAGGCGGTCTTTACATCACCGCCGACCGTTCTTCTCCTGAAATTCAGAGGCGCTATGTGGCTGAAGCGATCGCCGCGCGGTTTCCGGCTTTCGCCGAGGTCGCCTATCCCGACTGGGCCGCGCTGCTCTCGCGGCTCTCGCGCGAAGCCGCGGCGGCGGGCTGGCGCGGCCCCATAATATTTGACGAACTGCCTTACCTCGCGGAGTCCTCTCCCGAATTCGCCGGCGTACTGCAGCGCTGGATCGATCACGATGCCCGGGAGGCTGGGCTCACAACGGCGGTCGCGGGATCAAGCCAGCGCATGATGCACGGAATCGCTCTCGCCGCGTCGGCGCCGCTCTACGGGCGCGCTGCTCAGGAACTGGCGCTCGGCCCCCTGCCGCCCGCGTATTTGCGGACGGCCTTTCCGGACGCGGACGCGATCCGCCTCGTTGAGCACTACACTGCGTGGGGCGGAGTGCCCCGCTATTGGGAACTGGCATCGGCGGAGCGCGGCGCCGTCGTGCAGCGCGTCGACCGCCTCCTGCTCGATCCGCTGGGTCCGCTCCATCGGGAGCCGGATCGTCTGCTGCTGGAGGAACTCCCCTCCGCCGCCGAGGCGCGCCCGCTCCTGGATGCCATCGGCGCGGGGGCGCACCGACTCTCGGAGATCGCCGGCCGCGCGGGAATCCCGGCTACCTCGCTTTCGCGCCCGATCCACCGCCTGATCGATATGGGAATCGTCCGCCGCGAGGTTCCCTTCGGCGAGTCGGAAAAGAAAACCAAGGTCAGCCTCTACCGAATCGCCGATGCCTGCCTGCGGCTGTGGTTTCGCGCGGTCGCTCCGAACCGGGCCCTTCTCGCCTCGTCGGGCGCCGCGGCCCGGATCGCGGCGCTGCGGCGCGTCTGGGACGGACTCCGGGGAGAAGCCTTCGAGGAGCTCTGCCGCGCCGAGTGGCCCCGCGTCGCCGACCGCGTCCTCCGCTCAGGCCCTTTCGGCCCCGCGTCGCGCTGGTGGCGGGGCAGTGCCCCGGAATGGGATTTGGTCAGCGCCGCGCAAGACGGCAAAACAGTGGTGCTCGGTTCGGCTCACTTCTCGGAGCGTCCCTTGGCGCCGGGCCGTATCGCGCGTTTGGCCGACGAACTTGCGCTGCGTGCCGCGCCTTCCCTCCCGCCCGCACTGCGCGCGGCCGCGATTGTGCGCGTTTTGTTCGTGCCCGCCGCGGGTCCCGGGGCCCGGACGCCCGCGGGGGTTCGACTTGTTACCGCGGACGCGCTGCTGTCTGGGCAGCCTTGAAGCCCCGATAGCCTAGCCCCGTCAACTCATGCACTCATGCATCTCCGGTACCGTATAGGATGTCGAGCAGGATGTGCGAAATATTAGTACTTGTATATGCGGTTAAATAGTTGCAAGAAGTGCGTTTCGATAGTATTATTGGTCTGTGAGCGACTATAAAACCCGAGCCGTGGATCGCCTCTTGGCGAGCCTCTTGAGCGAACTGCCGGCCCTCCTCATCGTAGGTCCCCGCGCCGCCGGCAAGACGACGACGGCAATGCGCCACGTCTCTTCGATCGTGCGGCTGGACCGGCCCGCAGAAGCGGCGGCGTTTCGGGCCGACCCCGATTCGGCTTTGCGCGGGCTCGACGAACCGGTGCTTCTCGATGAGTGGCAGGTCGTGCCGGAAGTACTCGGCGCCGTCAAGCGCGCCGTCGACAAGGACAATCGTCCCGGCCGGTATCTGCTGACGGGATCCGTACGAGCCGACCTCGACGCGCCCACATGGCCGGGAACCGGCCGGCTTGTACGGGTGCCCTTATTCGGACTCACGGTCGCCGAGCAATTCGGTCGGCGAACGCGGCCTCTGCTCGACCGGTTGGCACGCGGCGACGCGCTGAAAGTCCCTTCCGACGCGCCGGATCTGCGCGGTTACATTGATTTGGCTCTTCGCGGCGGCTTCCCCGAAGCGGCGCTGGAACTTTCCGACGGCACGAGGGCCCGGTGGCTTGAAAGTTATATCGAGCAGCTCTTGACCCGGGATGCGGCCTCGGTCGCAGGTCTTCGCGACCCCGAGCGGCTGCGCCGGTATTTCGAAGCGTTCGCGCTCAACTCGGCAGGGGTCGCCCAGGACAAAACACTCTACGACGCGGCGGGGATCAATTTCAGGACGGCGGCCGCCTATGAACGGCTTCTGCTCAATCTGGCGGTTATCGACCGCGTTCCCGCCTGGGCGTCCAACCGTCTCAAGCGCCTGATTCGGGCGCCCAAACGCTATCTGATCGACCCGGCGCTATTGGCCGGCAGCCTGAGGGCGGACGCCGCGGCGGTGCTGCGCGACGGCGATCTGCTCGGGCGGGTTTTGGATACCTTCGTCGCCGCTCAATTGCGCGCCGAGTCGACGGTCGCCGAGTCGTGCCCCCGCCTGTTTCATTTGCGCCAAGAGGAAGGGCGTCACGAGGTCGACCTCATCGCCGAGTTGAGCGGAGGACGGGTGGTCGGGATCGAGGTCAAGGCCGATGCCGCTCCGGGGCCGGATTCCACCAAGCACCTGCGCTGGCTGCGGGACTCGCTCGGAGACCGATTCATCGCCGGGGTCGTTTTGCATACAGGTCCGCGTTCGTTCTCCCTCGGCGAGCGTCTGCTCGCGGCGCCTATTTGTACGCTTTGGTCTTAGTCATGCACTCATGCATCTCCGGTACCGTGTACGGGGGTGAAGGAGGCTAAGAGGGGCAGGCAGCGAGGCAGAGGCGAGGGGCTTGGAGGACCATGTAGAGGGGTAGGGAAAGCAGCCGAAAGGGACGATTTTCACCGTCTGCCAGGCTGGTCCGGGCATCGAGTAGAGAAGGGACATCGCTGTTGAAGCGCAAGGCGAAATCCCGCCTCTTCTCCCGCAGAAAAACATGCAGACCTTTCAGCGAGCCGGTACGCCCGGCCTTGACCTCTACCGGCACCACCCGGCCGCCCACCGCGATGACATAGTCCACTTCGGCGTTTGACTGCCTCTTCTCCCGCATCCAGCAGTAAAGCTCGGGTTGCGCATAAGGCTCCCCGGCGTGGAGCAGATGCTGTCCTATGAACTGTTCGCAGACGGCGCCGGAATTGACCAGCATGACATCCTCATCCCCCTCCAGGTCCAAGACGCTCAGGCCGCAGCTTCGGCACAGGAGTCCCACATCCATGAAAAGTGCCTTAAAGCGGCGATCATCGGCTTCGGCGCCGAGCGGCAGGCCGTTGGCTGCGCTGTGGCGTACGCGGGAGGCGACACGCGCCATACAGAGCATTTCCAAGGCGCGGCTCAGTTCCCGTGAACGGTCTTCCCTGTCAACATTGCTGTATTTGAACTTGCGCCCGGCCAGCAAAGGGATTTTCGCGAATACCTTCTCGATCCTCCGCGAATCAACGCGCTTGCCGTACTTGGAGAAATCCTCGCGGTAGGTGGAAAGAAGGGACTGTCGCACGGCCTCGCTTTCGCGCAAACCGCCGGGGGCGTTGGAAGCGGCCACCGATGCAGGCATGCCGCCCACAATCAGGAACCGGCGTACGAGGCGCATCAGTTCGGCGTGAATGGCCTCCGGCACCTCCGTGCCCAGCGCGTAGGTTTCGAGGAAGTCCTTTAGAGCGGCGCGGTCGTGGGCCAGCAGAAACTCTTCGAAGTCCATCGGTCCCAAGTGCAGATACTCGATCCTGCCGACCGGCATTGAAAATTGGTGCTCCTCCAGGGAGAAATCCAATAGAGAACCCGCAGCAATGACATGGAGCTCCGGCATCTTTTCGTAGAAGTAGCGCAAGCCGGCAAGCAACGCCGGGGCGGCCTGAATCTCATCTAGGAACAGCAAAGTAGTCCCAGCTCGGATCGACCGGCCGTAGCGGGCCTCCAAGAGTGGAAGGATGATCGTGGGATCCATGCTCTTGAAGAGAGATGGGGCTAGGGGGTCGGTCTCAAGATTGATTTCCAGGAGATTCTCAAAGGCTTCGGCGGCGAACATCCTCACCAGAAATGACTTCCCGACCTGCCGAGCGCCTCGTATGACAAGTGGCTTGCGGCCGGCTTTTATTTTCGCCTCCTCAGCAGAATCTGTGGGTGAACTTCGGCTCCGGAAGTTTGCCCAATGTATGGTAGAGCGCGATTTCTGCCGTTCTGAAGCTCCGAAATCCATAGGCCTTTCT
>Ga0210038_1000645_pt1 | contig 20554 bp, 18 predicted proteins | sample CryGeyCG2114_020_FD_183970 | JGI IMG/M metagenome (GOLD analysis project Ga0210038, IMG submission 183970) | Groundwater microbial communities from aquifer - Crystal Geyser CG15_big_fil_post_rev_8/21/14_0.20 (SPAdes) (version 2) | ecosystem: Environmental > Aquatic > Deep subsurface >... | reverse complement strand
AGTGAATATCACAAAGCAATTGCAAACATTATTTTTACTTACAACTGGCTTATTAAAAATCATGTTGAAATATTAAAACCATTTGATATAACACTTCAGCAATATAATATACTCCGAATTTTAAGAGGACAGTATCCGAATCCTTCAACAATTAAATTGATGAAAGAGAGAATGCTTGATAGAATGTCGGATTGCTCAAGAATTGTAGAAAAATTAGTCAAAAAAGGTTTAGTTGAAAGAAATTTATGTAAAGAGGATAGAAGAAATGTTGATGTTTTGATTACAAAAAATGGATTGGCTTTGCTTAAAAAACTGGATAAAAAATTTGAAACTATTGATAAAGATCTGATACACCTAAATACTTCTGAGGTAAAAACACTAAATACTTTATTGGATAAGTTAAGGGGATAATTATACTACAAAAACTTTTGCAATTTCTTTTAACAATGATGGTTTATTTTTTAATGCTATCATAAAAAATCTACCAACTGTTCTTTTTTTCTCGGGTAATTTTAACATAGATTCAATAAGGTTATTAAATTGTTCGTCTGTAAAATTAAAAAGACCGTCTTTAATCTTATCTAAAAAATCGTGTTTCTTACCTCTTAATTTCTTCCATTCTTTATGATAATTATTAATATAGTTTAAATCATTATTTTTTATTGATTGTGCTGCTAATCTTCCTGCAATACTTGCACCGATCATTCCACTGGAAATTCCTCCTCCGCTTAGCGGATTTACTTGTCGTGCTGCATCACCAACAAGCATAATTCCGGGCGCTGCCATTTTTTCTAAAGCTACAACGGACGGAACTCCGCCTGCAACTTGTGTTAGAATATTAGCAGTTGGAAAAAAATTTTCTAAATTATTATTTAAATATGAAAGAGCAGATCTTTTTTTACCAACTCCTCCGCTCACTCCAAGCCCAATATTTGCCGTACCTTTTCCTTTTGGAAAAACCCAAAAATATCCTTCAGGAGCAACTTCTTTACCAAAGTAAAAGAATAAAGCATCCTGATCACATTTTACATTTGAAGCTGTAACCTGGAAACAAGATTCCATATCTCTAAAATCAATATGTGTTTCTAATCCTGCCCACCGTCCTACTCTTGATTCAACTCCATCAGCACCTATAACAATTTTACATTTTATTTGTTTTTGTTCACCTCTAAATTCAAATTTTACTCCTGCTACTTTTCCGTTTTCTTTTATAAGATCATTAACATAAGCCCGGGTTAAAATTTCTGCACCGGCAACAGATGCAGTTTTTGCAAGTTCATAATCAAATATTCTTCTTTCAAGCATGTAGCCTTCAACTTTTCCTAAATTGATCACAACCTTTTTTCCGTTTGGAGCAACAAAACCAAATTTTGTAATTTCTGCATTTATCCATCTTTTATCAGGTTTAATAAATGCCTCTAATCCTTCACGACTAATTGCTTCGCCGCATCTTACCGGGTAACCTACATCTCTGTCTTTTTCTAAAACTAATACAAAAGCTCCATTTTGAGCAGCATATCTTGCTGCAATTGAGCCTGCAGGCCCGGCACCAACTACAATTATATCATATTCTTCTTTCATAAAAATTATTTTTCTAAAACACCTTCTTTATTAAATTTTATAACTTCAATAGGACACGACCAAATACATTTTGCACAATTTGTACAACGTGGATCAATTATATATATCTCGGCTTCTTTTAATTCAATTGCATCTTCTGGACAAACACCAACACAACATCCGCAAAAATCGCATTTGTTTGGAAGAATATCTATTAATAGTTTTCCCGTTTTAGCTTGTCTGTAATTCATTTTTATTGGTAAAATTGGAATAAGTTGAATAGGAAGATAAGAAAGCAAAAAATTATATCAAAGAATGACATATAATAATTAAGTTACAATTATTTTGTAAATTTAATTAAGATTATTAGTTTGAATATAAGCTAAAACATTAAAAATTAATGGATAAAATTAAAGCAGTTTTTAAAATTATTAGACCACTGAATATTTTAATTACTTTTATTTCTGTAATTGTGGGTGGAATAATTGCATTAAAATCAAATTTTATTCCACAATCCCTTCTTTTTGCTGCATTAGCAGAGGCGCTCACATTTTCTTCCGGCAATATTATAAATGATATATTCGATCTTGAAATTGATAAAATAAACAGACCCGAAAGAGTTTTACCGAGCAGAATTATTACTATAAATTTAGCCGGAATTATTTATTTGTTGTTTGCTCTATTGGCAGTTTATATATCATATAATATTAATCCAACAGTTTTTAAGATTATTCTAATTACAAACATCATTTTATTTTTATATTCTTTTATAATTAAGAAAATGATTTTGATTGATAATGTAATTGTATCTGTAATAGTAGGTTCTGCTTTTATTGTCGGTTCAGCATCAGTTGGAAATATCTCTGCCGGTTACATTCCTTTTGTATTTGCACTCTTGATCAATTTTACACGAGAAATAGTAAAAGATATAGAAGATATAAAAGGTGATTCAGCAAGTGGAATCAAAAGTTTTCCGTCAGTATTCGGATTTGGTAATTCTAAAATTATAATTTTACTTTCAACAATTGTATTAATTATAATAACATTTTATCCTTATATTTTTGACATATATGGTTTTGTTTATCTTCTAATAATATTAATAGTTGTTGATCCATTTTTAGTTTTTATTTTGATTAAATTATTTAAAAATGACACGATTGAAAATTTTAAAAAAGTAAGTATATACTTAAAAGTAACTATGCTTTTTGGTTTAATAGCAATTTATTTAGGTTGATGAAAAATTTTGATAATACTTTTCTTACTGATAAAGTAAAAATAATCGCCGGCTGTGATGAAGCAGGCAGAGGACCACTTGCAGGTCCGGTTGTTGCAGCTTCAGTAATATTTAAAAATGATTTATTTATTGATGGAATAAATGATTCAAAAAAATTAACAGAAAAACAAAGAGAAGAATTATTCTCCCAAATTTTAGAAAAATCTAAATGCGTTGGTGTGTCAGTTATATCTCACGGCATTATTGATAAAATCAATATTCTTCAAGCATCACTTTTGGGAATGAAAACAGCAACCAATCGTTTAAAAATAAAACCTAACTTAGTTCTAATTGACGGAAATAAATGTTTTAATTCGGAAATAAATAATATTGCTATCGTAAGTGGTGACTCAAGATCATTCTCAATTGCAGCAGCTTCTATAGTTGCTAAAGTAACTAGGGATAATATTATGAGACGATTGGATAAATATTTCCCCCAATATTTATGGGCAAAGAATAAAGGATATCCAACCAAAGAACACATTGAAGCAGTAAAATTATACGGGCCAACACCATTGCACAGAAAGACTTTCTTAAAAAATATTTTACCTGAATATTATAATTCTATTTTAGAATTAAATTGAAGAAATGACTGATAAAAAGAAAATTGGAAATAAAGGAGAAGAATTAGCTGCTGAATTTTTAGAAAAGATAAATTATAAAATAATAGAAAAAAATTATAGATTCGGTAAAGGTGAAATAGATATTGTTTGTGAGGATCCCAATAATAAAAATCTTGTTTTTGTAGAAGTAAAATCCAGAACCAATTTAAATTTTGGCGATCCGATTTATGCTTTAACTAAAAGAAAAATGGTACAACTTAGAAAAATTGCTGATGCTTATATTTACGAAAAAAAAATTGATAATATTGATTGCAGATTTGATGTGGTTACCATTTTGTATAAGCCAAAAGAAAAACCGGATATCAAACATTACATTAATGCATTTTAAATAATACTAAAATGAAATTTATTAAAGCTTACATAAAATTTATTGACAAGCTTAATGATAAAATAGGCAATTGGGTTTCCTGGCTTACAGCACTACTTACACTTGTAGTTTGCTTCGATGTTTTTGTCAGATATTTTTTAAGAGAAAGCAGTGTCGGTTTTCAAGAGTTTGAGTGGCATTTATTTGCAATAATATTTTTGCTTTCAGCTGCATACACATTAAAAATAGATCAACATGTAAGAGTTGATGTAATTTACACACGCCTTTCTGATAAGAAAAAAGCGTATGTTGATTTTTTCGGTTCATTAATATTTTTGATACCATTTTGTGTTGTTTTAATAATGGCATCAAAAAATTTTGTAATAAACTCTTTTAGTATGGGTGAAACATCCCCCGATGCAGGCGGTCTTCCGGCCAGGTATATATTGAAAGCCGTTATTCCACTATCAATATTTTTAATGTTGCTTCAGGGTATTTCTTTAACATTTAAATCTTTTCTTACTATCAAAACCCAAAATAAATTTAAAGAGAAAAATTAATGGAAATTCTACCCCTACTTTTCTTTTTAACTGTGCTCATATTTCTATTAATGGGATTTCCTGTTGCATTTACATTAGGCGGTATATCAATAATCTTTGGTTTGATAATTTTTGGATTCAATTATTTTTACCTTTTACCCCTCAGAGTTTGGGGAATAATGTCCAACTATGTTTTGTTGGCAGTTCCCTTATTTATTTTTATGGGGGTTATGCTTGAGCGTTCTGGTATAGCAGAAGAATTGCTTGAAACAATGGCACTTTTGTTCGGAAAGTTAAGAGGTGGTTTGGCTATTTCTGTTTTGATCGTCGGTGCATTGCTGGGTGCTTCAACAGGAATAGTTGGTGCAACAGTCGTTACAATGGGAGTTTTAAGTTTACCAGTGATGTTAAAAAGAGGTTATTCCACTGAAGCATCTACCGGAATTATTATGGCATCAGGTACTTTGGGACAAATAATTCCACCCAGCATTATTCTGGTTTTATTAGGCAGTGTTTTAAATGTACCTGTCGGTAATCTTTTTGTTGCTGCAATCATCCCGGGATTATTGCTAGTCTTTTTATTTTTATTGTGGATAATATATTTAGCAATATTCAAGCCTAAATCCGTACCGGCAATGCCCAAAGAACAATTAGCTGAATTTCAGAAAGGAAATAAATTTAGAACAGTTGTCTCTGCTTTTTTACTCCCATTTTTTTTAATAACCGCAGTGTTAGGTTCTATTTTTGCCGGTATAGCATCACCAACTGAAGCAGCTGCTGTTGGCGGCCTTGGTGCAACTATTCTTACAATATTTAGAAAAAAATTTAATATCAGTGTATTAAAAGAAGTTATGATTAAAACCACTTCACTTACAAGCATGGTTTTTATGATATTGGTTGGGGCGGCTGCTTTTGGACTTGTATTCAGAGGATTGCACGGTGACACTTATTTAACAAATTTAATTGTAAATGCTAATCTGGAGCCGCATCATTTTATTGCAATAATAATGATAGTTATTTTTATTTGTGGTTTTTTTATAGATTTTATAGAAATTACTTTTATTATTGTTCCTGTTGTTGCACCTTTACTTATTCATATGCACATTGATCTTTTATGGATAGGCATATTAATCGCTATGAATTTACAAACATCTTTTCTAACACCTCCTTTTGGTTTTACAATTTTTTATTTGAAAGGCGTAGCCCCGGATAATGTTAAAACCTCACAACTTTACAAAGGTGTTGTGCCTTATGTAATAATTCAATTAATTGGTTTGTTACTTGTACTGTTTTGGCCTGATCTAGCTTTATGGCTTCCAACTGTAATAGGAAATTAAAAATGGATCTTTATAAAAAAATATTTAATGCAGGAGTAGTTGGTGCCGGAGGTGGCGGATTTCCAACTCATATAAAAGCAAAATCAAATGTTGAATATGTAATAGCAAATGGTGCAGAATGTGAGCCACTGCTTCATAAGGATTACGAGATCATGGTCAATCATCCCTCTGAAATTGTAGAAGGTATGCAAATGATGATGGAGCAGACTAAATCAAACAAAGGATTTTTTGGAATAAAAGGCAAAAATCAAAATGCAATTTCATCAATAGATGAATTTTTAGATGAAAAAATTAAGATGAGTGTTCTTGGTGATTATTATCCAATTGGTGATGAATATGAACTTGTTTATGAAACAACAAAAAGACTAATACCTCCTCATGGAATTCCTTTAGATGTTGGATGTTTGGTTAATAATGTTGAGACATTTTATAATATTAAAAAAGCAACTGAAGATATTCCTGTAACAGAAAAATTTTTGTGTGTAACCGGAGCCGTGAAAAAACCATTCTCTGCTTTTATTCCACTTGGAACCTCATTTAAAGAATTAATTAACTTTGCTGGTGGTTCAACTGAAAAAGAATATGCAGTGTTCGTTAGCGGTTTATTAATGGGCAAATTAAATTTTGATATGAATGAAGTTGTAACAAAAACTACTGCAGGATTGATAGTATTGCATGTTGATCATTATATGGTTAACAGAATGGAAAGAAGCGTTAGTGATATGAAAAGAATTGGTAAATCAGCTTGTGACCAGTGTAGTTATTGTACGGAATTTTGTCCACGCTATCTTCTTGGTTATGATGTTCAACCTCATAAAGTTATGCGTTCTTTAGGTTTTACAAAAACAGGAGAAGCTGTTTGGAATCAATATGCTGATCTTTGTTGTTCTTGCGGATTATGTTCACTTTATTCTTGTCCGGAAGATCTTTATCCAAAGGAAGCATGTGATGAGGGTAAAGCGGAACTTAAAAACCGTGGAATTAAATATGAAATGACAAAGGACGTTAAAGTCCATCCAATAAAAGACGGAAGAAGAGTACCCATAAAACAATTGATGCAAAAATTAAATGTCTTACAGTATAGTAAACCAACTCCTTTTCTGAAAAATTTTCCTACACCATATAAAGTAAAAATTTATTTGAAACAACATGCAGGTTCACCTGCAGAAGCAGCAGTCTTAAAAGGTGAAAGTGTTTCTAAAGGAGATCTGATTGGGAAAATTGATGAAGAAAAGTTGGGTGCAAATATTCATTCTTCTATAAATGGGAAAGTAGAAAAAGTAAATTCTGATTTTATAGAAATATCATCTTAAAAGTTTAAAATTTAAAAGGTACAAAATGAATTCAATAGGATTAATAGAAATGTCAAGCATAGCTGCCGGAATGCATTCGGCAGATATAATGTTAAAAACTTCTCAAGTAGAACTTATAATTTCTCGTTCAATTTGTTCAGGTAAATATATGGTTTTAATAGGAGGAGATGTTGCAGAAGTTGAATCAGCCGTAGAAGCTGCAAAACAAATTTTGGATTATGCTATTATTGATACATTTGTAATTCCAAATGTTCATAAAGATATGTTCTTTGCACTTTCAGGACATACAAAAGCTGAGCACCTGGAATCTCTAGGAATTATAGAAGCATTTTCTGTTGCATCATTAATTGAAGGAGCAGATGCTGCAGCAAAAGCAGCAAATGTAAAATTAATAGAAGTAAGATTAGCTATGGCCCTTGGAGGAAAAGCATTTTGTACTTTAACCGGAGATGTTGCTGCCGTTACAAGTGCTGTTGAAGCGGGTGCACAGGTGATTAGCAGCAAAGGTATGCTTGTAAACAAAGTTGTGATTCCACAACCCAGACCGGAACTTATGAGTGAAATGATTTAATTAGATATAATTCCTTTCAGCAATTTCATACCAATTAGAAATATTTTTCTGAAACTTTTTATAAGAAGCATAAACTTTTTTACTCATTGCATCATTAGATGTTATATTATCTACCACTTCTTTATTTAATTTTTTAAATGTTGAAAGTACATCTTTGGGAAAAGGTAAATATTTAATTTTACCTTCATTCAATATTTTATAATAATATTCTGTGTTTTTAGATTCAAAATCTGCAAGCATTGATATATTTACTTTACCTGCAGCCACTCTAATAATTTCTTTTAGATCACTCGGTAATTCTTCAAAAGCATTTTTGTTTATTATGAGTTCTAAAGACGAACCGGGTTCGTGCCAGCCTGGATAATAATAATATTTTGCAATTTTATTGAATCCCATTAAATAATCGTGATAGGGACCGATCCATTCCAAAGCATCTATTACACCTCTTTCAAGGTCAGTATATAGTTCACCTGCAGGTGCTAAAACAGCAGAACCACCGGCTTTAGTTATAACTTTTCCACCAAGCCCGGGGATTCTCATTTTTAATCCTTTTATATCTTGAATAGAATTAATTTTTTTATTAAACCATCCTCCCATTTGTCCGCCTGTATTTCCACAGGGGAAAGGAATTAAATTAAAATCATTATAAAGTTCTTTCCACAAATCTAATCCGCCGCCAAATTCAAACCAGGCATTAACTTGTACCGCATTCATTCCAAATGGGACACTTCCAAAAAATTGAGCTGCAGGTGCTTTACCTGCCCAATAATAAGCAGCACCGTGTCCCATCTCAGCTACACCGGAAGAAACTGCATCCAAAGTTTCTAATGGAGGCACTAATTCATTTCCTCCGTATACATGAATTTTTAATCTGCCTTGAGACATAGCATCTATCCATTCAGCAAACTTATCTGCATATTCACCTAATATTGGAAAATGAGGAGGCCAGGTAGTAACCATTTTCCATTCGTAATGTTTATTAGAAATTACTGCTGCAGAATTATTGTTTTGTTCAGTTGAACAACCTGTAAAAATACCTGCACTAACTGCTGCTGTTGAAATTGCAGCAGTTTTGATAAAATTTTTCCTGTTGATTTTTTTCATCTAGCAATCCTTAATTATTTTCAAATGTGCTGAGTAATTCAATTTCAGATAAAAATATAATAAAAATTTAGAATAACTTATTATTCAAATAAAAAACAAGATAATTTTTATTTGAAAATTATACCCATTTGCAAAAAAATTTGTAATTTGCTCACTTACCTTAATCGCAATATTATGAAAAGAAAGAATAACTCAAACAATAAAAAGATAATTATTAAGGGTGCCAAAGAGCACAATCTTAAGAATCTTTCTTTCGAAATACCAAGGAATAAATTAGTTGTTTTTACAGGTGTAAGCGGTAGTGGAAAATCCTCACTTGTATTCGATACAATTTATGCAGAAGGTCAGCGCAGATATGTAGAAAGCCTTTCTTCCTATGCCCGCCAATTTTTAGAAAGAATGAATAAACCTGATGTTGAATATATACAGGGTATTAGTCCCGCAGTTGCAATAGAACAAAAAAAGGGAAGTAAAAATTCTCGTTCAACTGTTGGAACAAGCACTGATGTTTATGATTATCTTCGTTTGCTTTTTGCTCGTGTTGGTAAAACTATTTGTTTTGAATGCGGAAAAGAAGTAAAAAAAGATACAACTACAACTGTAATTGATTGGTTAACGGAAAGAGATGAAGACGAAAAGTATTATTTAACTTTTCCTGTTAAAGATCACGAAGGCAGAACTGTAAAAGAAGAATTGGAATCACTTAAAAAAAGAGGTTTCTTTAGAATTTACAATAATGGAAATATACTTGATTTGAATGAACCATTTAAATCACCCAAGTCAAAATCTAATTTAAGAGTAATTATAGATCGTTTTAAAATTAGCAAAAAGAATTTAAGGGAAAAATTATTTGATTCGATCGAAGTTACTTTTAAAGAAGGAGAAAACAGATTATCTGTAATTAACGCTGAAACAAATGAAGAGAGAAAGTTTAACAAATTTTATGAATGCTGCGGAATAAGATACGAGGAACCCGAGCCCAGATTTTTTTCATTTAATAATCCTTTTGGTGCTTGTCCAGTTTGTCAAGGATTCAGTAAGGTTGTTGGCATTGATATGAACTTGGTTGTACCTAAACCCGAACTTAGTATTTCAGAGGGTGCTATTGCTCCATTCAGATCAACAAAATTCAGTGTGCATTTAAGAGAACTTGTACAATCAGCAAAAGAATTTGGTGTTCCATTAAATAAACCTTTTAAAGAATTGACAGAATCACAAGTTAGTTTGTTAAGAAGAGGATTTGGTAAATATGTAGGAATTGAAAAATTTTTTGAGAAACTCGAACGTAAATCTTACAAAATGCACATTCGTGTTTTGCTCAGTCGCTACAGAGGTTATACACTTTGTTCTGCGTGCAAAGGCTCAAGATTAAGAAGAGAAGCTTTGCAAGTAAAGGTTGGCGGAAGATCGATTCACGAAATTGTTCAGTTACCGATTGAAAAATCATTAGCCTTTTTTGAAAAATTAGAATTATCAGAATACGATCTTAAGATTGGGGACAGAATTTTACAAGAAATAATAAAGAGACTTACATTTTTAAATAATGTAGGAATCGGTTATTTAACATTGGATAGATTAAGCAGCACTTTGTCCGGTGGTGAAACACAGAGAATAAATCTTGCTACTTCTCTTGGTTCTTCATTGGTTGGTACTCTTTATGTTTTGGATGAACCAAGTATTGGCCTGCATCCAAGGGATAATTCAAGATTAATTAACATTCTAAAAAATTTAAGAGATATTGGTAATACGGTTTTAGTGGTTGAACACGATCCTGAAATGGTAAAAGAAGCAGATATTATTATTGATATGGGACCAAAAGCAGGTGTATATGGAGGTGAAATTATTGCAATGGGTACTTATGATGAAATTTTAAAGGATAAAAATTCATTAACAGGCAAATATCTTTCAGGCAGAATGAAAATTCCTGTTCCGAAAAAAAGAAACAAAAAAGAAACTAAAAACATTGAAATTTTTGGAGCGAAAGAAAATAATCTTAAAAATATAAAAGTCGATATACCATTAAATAAATTTGTTGTTGTAACAGGTGTAAGCGGATCAGGTAAAAGTACGCTTATTTATGATGTGCTGTACAATGGTTTAGGAAGATCATTAGGGTTGGTGCAGAATGATAAAGTTGGTTATGAAAAAATAGAAGGTGCCCGTTTTATTGATGAAGTAGAAATTGTTGATCAATCACCGATTGGTAAATCACCACGTTCAAATCCTATTAGTTATATAAAAGCATTTGAACATATAAGAGAACTGTTTGCAAGTACCTATCAAGCAAGAGCAAGAGGATATAAACCCGGTTATTTTTCTTTTAATGTTCCGGGTGGAAGATGTGAAACCTGTACAGGTGATGGCTTTATAAAAGTTGAAATGCAGTTTCTTGCTGATCTTTATTTAACCTGCGAAGAATGCGGTGGAACAAGATTTAAAAAAGAGATAAGAGAAATTACTTATAAAAATAAAAACCTTGTGGATGTTCTGGATATGACAGTTAACGAAGCTGTAACTTTTTTTAAAGATGAACCAAAGATCTTAAAATATATTAAACTACTTGATGAAGTTGGTTTAGGCTATATTAAATTAGGGCAACCTTCCAACACACTTTCCGGCGGTGAAGCGCAAAGAGTAAAATTAGCAGCACATCTTTCCAAACAAAAAGATAGAAAGCACACTCTGTTTTTATTTGATGAACCAACAACAGGTCTACATTTTTATGACATAGATAAATTGTTGAATTGTTTTAATTTATTAATAGAAAGAGGCAATTCAGTTTTGATTATTGAACATAATCTAGAAGTAATCAAGTGTGCGGACCATGTAATTGATTTAGGTCCTGAAGCCGGGGAAAAAGGCGGTGAAATTGTAGCAACCGGCACACCTGAAGAAATTGCAAAAAATGAAAATTCCTGGACAGGAAAGTATCTAAAGTACTATTTGAATTAATTATTATTAGCCATTTATTACAATTCTTTTCTTCTTATACAAAAGAAAATTAATTTATCCCAAAAAATTCATTGGAAATGAATTTTTTGCCGAAGGCCGCTATATAAAATGTTTTTATAAAACATTTTATATAGCGTGGTTAACCCCGACAATTTGTAAGAAAAACATACTACTCAAATAACGAATTCCTTGATTTTTATATAACTAAGTATATGATCTTTATTTACTTACAAATTATCTGCCCAAAGGGTAGATTTTCCAATGGAAAATCTGGGTTTATTATTTAATTGTAAACTGACATACAGTTTGGTATTCAATTTTACCAGATTTTAAAATTATATAATTAAATATTATTTGTATATGAATAAAAAGAACTTTTATGCTCTCTTAACAGTTTTATTATTAGCAATCACAATTTTGTTCTTTTATGGTATTACCACTTCCGATAAAAAAATAAATAAGAAAAATGATAATGTTAATAGATTAAGAGAATTATACATGGACATGGCGAAAAATGGTATAGTAATCATTTACCCAACCAATCTGCCAATAGCCACTATTGACAAATATAAAGACCAATTGAAAAATTTTAGATTATTCTTCAGAGGAATGAAAATGGAGCTTATTGCCGATTCTTCTGTTACAGATTCAATACTTATGAGTAAAAATATTGTTGTAGTAGGTACAATAAATTCTAATAGGATACTAAATAAAGTAAAATCATATCTACCAATAAAGTTTACAAATGATGGGTTTGAATTTAACAATATAAAATTCAATAATTCTTATGACGAAGCTTTTATTGCATATAAAAATCCATTTAACGATAAGAAAATATCTTTTTTTATTGTTGGTAATAGTGATGATTATGTAATGAATAATATAAATCTGAGATATCTTTCTGGAATACAAATTAGAAGCAATTATGAAAATTATATTATTGGTGAGTATAATATTGATAGCAACAATAATTGGATATTAACCCATGATAAATATTGGGAGTTCGGTAAAGATAGAAGAAGTTATGAATTTTATAACGGAAATATAATTTCTCATTCAGGTGATATTCCCAAACTGCAATTGTCAAAATTAATGGATAAAATAAAATCAAAAATTGATGAGTTAAAAAATTTCTTCGGAAAAGATTTCAAGGTTTATAATTTTGATTATCATCTGTTTGATGAATTTGAAACGAAAGGTCTGATTATTCAAAACACTGAGCTTACTAACTATGATATTAAAAATAATGCCGTTAGTACAGTTACTAATAGTTGGATAGACGATGAAGATTTCTCTTCTTTATCGGGATATCTAATTGAAAAAAATTACGGCTCTTCAATTTATGATTTTTTAAAGAATGGATTTAGTACATACTTTTCACAAAACTGGCGAAGCAAAAGTTATAAATACTGGGCATCTAAAATTTATTTATCAAAAATATTTCCTACTCTTTCAGAATTACTAAACAATAAACAATACCAATATATATCTGATTATATCACCCATCCCTTGGGAGGAGTTTTTATTGATTATTATGTGAACAGGTACGGTAAAGGTAAAGCTAAAGATTTTTACTGGCAAAATAAAAAACTAAATTCTAATGAAATAAAAAAATTAGAAGCTGATTGGAAAATATATCTTGATAAAATGTCAAAAAATTATTCTGAAGAAATAAAAAATGAAAAAGATAATTTTCCTTCACTTATAACTTCCTTTCAAAAAGGATTAAGCTACGCGCACGAAGGATATCAAATTCATAATGGTTATTTATCCCAGTCTTCTTTTTTATCTTTAAAAAAAGCTGTTGAATTAGGAACAAATTCTATTTCAATTATTCCATATACATCAATAAGAGATCCTAAAAAACCTTCCCCATTTAGATTTTGGAGAAATGCTTTTAGCGAAAATGATGAGACAATAATTTATCTGGAACATTTATCGCACCTTTTAAATCTTAATCTAATGTTAAAACCACAAATTTATTTGGGAAGAGGATGGCCGGGAGATATTGAAATGACAAGTGAAAAGGATTGGAATGAATTCTTTTATAACTATAAAAACTGGATTGTTCATTATGCAATGATTGCTGAGATGTATAAAATACCAATACTTTGTATTGGAAATGAAATGGTTAAAACCACTATTAATAGAAATGATGATTGGCTAAAACTAATTGAAGAAATAAGAAGCATATACAGCGGTAAAATTACTTATGGGGCAAACTGGGGAGAAGAATTTGAAAATATAAAATTTTGGGATAAACTAGATTTTATAGGTGTAAGCGAATATTATCCTTTGAGTCAAAAAGATAATCCAACAGATGAAGAATTATATTTAGGTGCTGAAAATATTATTAAAAAAATTAGTGTCATTCATAAAAAATATAATAAACCTGTGATCTTTACCGAGGTCGGTTTTAGAAGCTCTGAAAAGCCATGGTTGACTGCTAATGAAAAAGAAACTAGAACAGTTGAGAATGAACAAAATCAAGCAAGGTGTTATCAGGCAATTTTAAGAGCATCTGAAAATGTGGATTGGCTCAAAGGTATGTATTGGTGGAAGTGGCCAAGTTATTTACAAGAAGGTGGAGATCCACAAAATGATCTTTACACTCCTCATAACAAATTTGCAGAATCAGTATTAAGAAATTGGTATAACAATAAATTATGTAGTAATTAATGAAACTAAAATTAATATTAACAACTACTGTCGCAATATTATTATCATTTAAAAGTTTTGGGTTTATTTTAATTCAACACGACGATAAAGATAAGCATGAACATATTCATTTTGCTCATCCACTTGTGACGGAAACACCCTCACCTGATACAAAAATAAGGCTGGACTATTTTTACAGAAATATAAATTCAGGTAATCTTAAAGAAAATACTATAAGATTTGAAGGTGAATATGCTTTTAATCCATCTTTCAGTATTGAAGTTGATCTTCCTTACACAATCTTAAATCCTTCATTGGGCTCAACTGAATCTAATTTTAATACTATAAGCATTGGTTTTAAATTTGCAAATTATTCATTTGAAGAAAATAATATACTCTTGGGATACGGAATGGAGCTTGGAATTCCAAGCGGTAATCAATCTGTGGGAATTGGCAGTAACCATATTTTTGAACTTGCCCCCTTCTTTTCAATAGGCTATAAAATAGACAGATTTGATCTTATTGGTCATGTTGAATTTGGTATACCTACAAATTTGGATACAAATATTGGTGATGAATTTGAAACAGAAATGGAAAGTAATTTTTCTCTTCTTTATCATGTAAATGAAAACTTACAATTATTATTTGAATTGGATAGATCAGTTGTTTTAAGCGGTGAAGAAGCGGGCACAAGTGTTTTTAATATTTCACCGGGAATTAAATTCAATCCTTTCAACAATCACCATACTATGATTGGTGTTAGTGCTGGTTTTCCTGTAACGGATTACAAAAATTTTGATACCAGGCTTATAGCTTCGTTGTTTTATCATTTTTAATTTAATGTATGGGACGCAGAATTTGCATCCACTACAGGTTACAATTCCAAATTATCAATTTCATTTTCGAATTCCCATTTCAATGGGTTTTGTTTTATGTATTTTCTGATATTGTATAATTCCCTGTCATTCCGGATAATTCTGTCATAGAAAGAACGCTGCCATTTGAACTTTATGTAATTATTTTTGTGCGTAAATTTTGTTACTGCAGATTTGTAAGAACCAACAATATTGGTTAGAGAATGTATTTGTAGGGGAAGGGCATGCCCTTCCCCTACAGTAGGTTGATCAATAATTATAATACCGTGTAAATGATTTGGCATTATTTGATAATGATCTAACTTAACTTCAGGATAATGTGTTGGTATATTTTTCCAAATACTATCAGCGAGCTTTCCTAATTCATTACAAACCATTTTACCGTTTTTTATATTTCCGAAATAGTTGATTTTATTATCTGTACAAATTGTAACAAAATACCATCCCGAATTGGAGTAGTCATATTCTCTTAATCTTGTGGGCTTTCTTTTTTTCATTTATAAAATATGATGTAGGGGAGAGGCATGCCTCTCCCCTACAGATAAAGAATTAAAAGAAATTTATTTTATCAATCTCTTTCATTATTCTGTCTGTTTCTGTAAGAGCAACAATTATTTTTTGGTAATGTTCAATATCAGAATTTGTTAGTGCTCTTCCCTTTCTGTCCTTTAACCATTTTTGTGCAGGTTGATAACCGCCGATATAAAAGTTCCAGGCAACTTCTGGGACATTGCCAAAGTATTGTTCTTTGTTTATCCAAACATTACCAAGTGGTGGGGGAAGGGCATACCCTTCCCCCACATTGTTGAATATTGGTTTTTTTACAAAGTAGGTGCCTAATACGGGAAATGTTGTAATAAATTGTTTTACTTTTGGTGATTCTAACAAATGCAATCCTCGTAACTCTGTTCCTAATTTTACCAGTTCTTTATATGTATTTTTATCTTTTGGGTAAGGCACACGAGGGAAATCTATCTTTAAAAATTCTTTGTATTTTTTGCGGTAGCTTGGTGAGTGTAAAACAGCATAAATGTAATCTAATATTTCTTCCGGTTGTGTTTTGCCAACTATCTTTTCTATTTGTACTACTATTTCTGTTTTTAGGTTTGGTACTTTTGTTCCGTCTTTTGAATAAAGATAAAGAGGAAAAATATATCCCCATTCCTTAGTTTGAAGTGAAATAGCACCACTTTCAATCATGTTATTTGCAACTAAAATATGTTGAAAATCAAATGTACTTTGTTGCCTAACTGTAATCAGACCAATGTTATCTCGAATAAAGTGTTGAAAAGTTTTTTCTCTAGGATATGCAAGAAATCCCTTCGAACGACCAGAATATACAGTTTCCCTTTTATCAAACGGACGATAAAGAACTGGTTTAATCTTGTAACCTTTCAATAAGTCATCTTTTGCCCATTCTATTTTCCAGTCTCGTCCATCTTGAGGTAAGGATAGCATAGACCTTATCGAAGTGATAGATTGTTGTTCAAAAATTTTTATAGTTTCATATAATTTATCTTTTGATAATGGAAAGCAAATTTTGTCACGTTTAGATTGAATCCCGGAATTATATTCAGACATTAATTCATCAATTTTAAATCCATCATTATATTCGTTTTCAGCTGAGATATCTCTTGGAATAAAGAAGAAATAAGGTTCATTACAATCGATATTTTTCCATTCAATTGTTTTTAATTCTTTTGTATTCAGTTTTTTAAATTTTTCTTCTCTCTTTCCGTAAAGTTCGGCAAATTTAACAATAGCCGGTTGGGGACGAATATTTTCGTCCCCAACATTATGGATTGTTTTTTTAATCATTATGGAGATTGCTACTCCCTGCATTATATCAAAAACATTTTCATCCTTGCTTCCGTCAGGTGCAGTTTCTTTCTTCTTTGAATTTCCGTGTAAGTCCAATACATAAATTTCATCAAATGTTTCAAGCAAATGTTTTCTCATTTGTCTGTGTGTTATTCCATCAATAAAAGAATTGTTTGTTATCATTGCGACAATGCCTGTTTTATTCTTTTCAATGTAATGTTCCGCATAGCGAATGAATTTTATATAATCATCGTCTAGATTTATTTTCCTTTCATTTAAATCTTTTTTATAATCTTTAATTAAATTTAGAATCCAATTTGCTTTGTTTGTAGAGCTTACACTATAAGGCGGATTACCCAATACAACCATAATTGGTGAATCATTTTTTATAGTAGAAGCTTCTTTAGATTCTTCAGCAATGCTTTCTGCAAAGCCAAACCCTGTAAATAATTCTCCAATATCGTCTGCTTCTTCCAAAGAGTTTGTTAAGTAAATTCCCAGTCGTCTGTTAAAAATTTTAAATCCCGTTGCTTTAAAAGCCATACTTAATTTAAGGTGAGCAATTGTGTAAGGAGCCATCATAATTTCAAAACCATGTATTCTGGGGAGCAGATCGTGATGTACATAAGTCGGCCATCTTCCAATTTGCCCGTTTAACTTTAGCTGTAAATAAATACTTCTAATAACGGCACTTAGAAAAGTACCTGTACCAACTGCCGGATCTAAAATTTGTACTTTATGTTTTCCGTTTAGCAATTTTGTTGTATCAGCTAAACCTGATGTGAGACCGAATTCTTTTTTAAGGATGTCATCAACTGCTCTTACAATAAACCGAACAACTGGTTGAGGCGTATAATAGGCACCCATTTTTTTTCTAAGTTCAGCATCATATTCTCTTAAAAAGTCTTCATAAAAATGAATTACAGGGTCTGGTCCTTCATTATTTTTTCCCCAAAGATCATCTTTAAAATATTGCTTCATTAAGTAAGGAACATCAGCGTGAGAGAAAACTACACAAAGTTCATCGACAATAAATTTCAATCGTTTATCAAAATCTGCACCTGTAATGTGATCGAAAAAATGTCTTAAAAAAGGATTGGAAGCAGGCACAAGTTCTCGTGCTTCTTGTCTGGAAAAATTATCGGGAGTTTCATCAAAATACCTTGCAACAAAGAGTCCGTAAACCAATGTTTGAGCATACATATCAGCAAAAGCGTCAGTTTTAAGATCGTGAACTAGTAATTTTTTTAGTGTTCTGTATATTTTCATTATTTCTGATTTCATTTCAGATTCACCGGAAATAAATTGTAAAATATTGTCACGTATTCTTTGAGCTTTTCCTCCCATTATTTTTGCAAGGTGTTCAGCAGAACGGATTGGTTCTTTATGTTTTTGTGCAAAGTCAATTAATGTTTTAGCTAGAAATTCATAATTTTCAGGAATAGGAGAAATTGTTCTTTTCTTTTGATCATAATCAGCAATTTTGATTGGAGCCTGGTAAGGGAAACCATCTCGGTAAAATCTAAATTCCAGGTAGTCCGTTAAAACCAAATTTGCATAGCCAAAATATCTCCCCATTTGCTCTGTCTTTTCAACTTTATCCAAAGATACACCAATATCTTTGGCTTCAATGTAGAGAATAGGAATATCATATTTTAAAATTATGAAATCAGGCTTGTTGCCTTTTTGGGCTTTATCATCGTGTCCAATTCTTTTAACATTAATTGATTTAAATATTTCATTTAGCAAATTTTCAAAAGGAGTTCTGTAACCGTATTCGCTGGTTTGATCGTGTTTGAATTTAGATGAGATAGATCGAAAATATTTTTCAAAATAATTATTCATAATCAGAAAATAACTTATTTATGTTAAATTAGAAACAAAAGTTAATAATTATTATTCTTATGTTAGTAGGGGTGAGGCATGCCTCTCCCCTACATAAAGATTATAATTTGTAATAAACACATCTCTTCGTATCTTAAAATAAAAAAACGGAAAATTTATGTATTGGTTTATACTTTTAATCGCCGGTCTTTTTGAAACTGCATGGGCTATTGGATTAAAATACTCAAACGGTTTTACAAAATTATGGCCTTCTGTTTTTACTGTTGTTTCAATAATAATTAGTATGGGTTTGCTTGCCTATACGCTAAAACATTTACCGGTCGGCACTGCTTATGCTGTATGGACAGGTATTGGAGCTGTAGGTACTGCTATTCTTGGAATTGTTATCTTTGGTGAATCAAAAGAATTTATAAGAATATTTTTTATTTTGTTAATTATAATTGGTATTGTTGGGCTTAAAGTTTATTCTACAAATTAAATAATAGAACGCGGATTCCGCTGATTTTGCGAATCAACACGGATAATAAATGAATAAAATTAGATGCGATTGGGCAGGTAATGATTCTGCTTATATTAAATATCACGATGAAGAATGGGGAGTACCTGTACACAACGATAGAAAGCTTTTTGAAATGCTTATACTCGAAGGTGCACAAGCTGGTTTAAGCTGGATAACAATTTTAAAGAAAAGAGAAAACTACAAAAATGCTTTTGATAATTTTAAACCTGAAATTATCGCTAAATATAAATCAAAAAAAATAAATAATTTATTAACAAACGCCGGAATTGTAAGGAATAAATTAAAGATTAATTCTGCTGTTATAAATGCAAAAGCATTCATATTAATCCAAAAAGAATTCGGTTCTTTTGATAATTATATCTGGAGTTTTGTAAACGGTAAACCGATAAAAAATAAATGGAAAAAATTAAAGGAACTTCCAGCACATACTCCGTTGTCTGATAAAATTAGTAAAGACTTGAAGAAAAGAGGTCTTAAATTTGTAGGCTCAACAATTTGTTATTCTTTTATGCAAGCTGTTGGGATTGTTAATGATCATTTAACAAATTGTTTCAGATATAATTTAAAATAGTGTACCAATTTTTATATATTTAGTCAACACAATAAAAATACTATTCGAATATGATAAGTAAAGATCTGTTAGAAATTTTGTGCTGTCCTGAAACTAAAGCTGATTTGGTGCTTGACGGAAACACACTTGTATCAGTTGATAAAAATACCCGCCTGCGTTACAGAATAGAAGAAGATATTCCCATTATGCTTATTGAAGAAGCGGAACAATTAAGCACAGAAGAATGGGAAAATATTATGAAAAAACACGGCAAACCAACTAACTGATATTATGGATCCAATAAACATAATAATTGGACTTAATATTATTGCTACATTGGGTGCAAATGTTTCAGGCGCAAAAAAGGGACTGAAATCAAAAATATCTGTTGCTAAAGAGAAACCTCAAACATATTTACAGAAAACACCTTTGCTTATTTCTACACTAACTTTAATTGTACTAATTATAAGTTTATTTCAGATAGGAACATTAGAATATACAGATGAATATAACATATTAAGAATTGTAGCATTAGTTGCATATATTATGTTTTCCTGGCTTCAAATTTGGGCATATAAATCATTGGGTGAAAATTATTCACAAGAAATATTGATCTTCAGAACACATAAAATTGTAAACAAAGGATTATACAGAGTTATTAGGCACCCGCAGTATTTGTCACAAATAATTATAGATTTTGCTGCTG
>Ga0210038_1000637_pt1 | contig 20743 bp, 24 predicted proteins | sample CryGeyCG2114_020_FD_183970 | JGI IMG/M metagenome (GOLD analysis project Ga0210038, IMG submission 183970) | Groundwater microbial communities from aquifer - Crystal Geyser CG15_big_fil_post_rev_8/21/14_0.20 (SPAdes) (version 2) | ecosystem: Environmental > Aquatic > Deep subsurface >... | reverse complement strand
GATTTCCGGAAGGTGGAACAGGCGATGCTCGACCACGTCGCCATCGTCATTCCGGACTTGGAGGAGAACGTGCCCTGGCTGCGCGACTTCGGGCGCCGGTTCGGCCCGCTGGTCCCGCACGTCCTGACCCAATACCACCACCCCGACGGGTTCGAGGTCTCGATCATCGCCAAGAACATGGATTCCCCCGAAAGCCGCACCACGGCCAAGCCGGCGGGGGCATTCTGGCACTCGGACCTGTCCTACGAGGTCAATCCGTCGGACGCGATCTTCCTCTATTCGACGCACCTGCCGTCCACCGGCGGCGACACCATGGTCGCCAACATGCGGGCCGCCTACGCGGCCTTGCCGGACAGGACCAAGCAGCGGCTCGACGGCCTGACCTGCGTCCACCGCTGGGGCTGGAACACCGAGGGGGCGACCCCGGTCCTGACCAAGGAACAGCAGGACACCCACCCGGACGTCATCCATCCCGTCGTCCGCCCGCACCCCAAGACGGGAGCGCCGATCCTTTACGTCAATCCGGGCTATTCCATGCGCATCGTCGAACTGGAGCAGGCCGAAAGCGACGACCTTCTGGCCGAACTGTTCGAACACGCGCTGAAGTCCGAATTCCGCTATCGCCACAAATGGACGCTGAACTCCCTGGTCGGCCTCGACAACCGGTCCTCCATGCATTGCGCGGTCGACGATTACACAGAGCCCCGGCGCATGCTGCGCATGATCGTCGGCTGCACGGACGGGCGGAAGGGCAGGGTCGCGGCGTGACAACGGCGGGGCGCGTGCCGTGACCAAACGGCTGTTCGTCAACGGTACCCTGATGCGCGGGCTGGCCCTGCACGGAAATCTGGCGGGCGCCACGTTCCTGCGCGAGGCCCGCACGGCGCCCGCCTACCGCCTGTATTCCATCGGCGACGTCCATCCCGGCATGTTCGAGGTCGCAGAGGGCGAAGGCGGAATTTCCGTGCCCGGCGAGATCTACGAAATGAGCGACGAGACCTGGGCCCGGGTCGAGGCCGGCGAGCCGCCGGGCCTTTACTGCGGCCCGGTCCGGCTCGACGACGGGCGGGCGGTGGACGGGATTCTTTATCCCCGCGCGCTTGCCGAGGGACGCCACAAGGACATCTCCGGTTTCGGCGGCTGGCGGGCCTATGCGGCGACGCTCTCGGCCTGACGGGCCGGCCGGAAATCCGGACGCAGCCCCTTGCAGCGGCGGTCCATCGGCATAGATATCTGAATATTCGGGCGGCTCTTCGGGGGCGCCCTTTTTGGCGAAGGATATCGTGGCATGCTCCGCATTCTGCTGTTTCTCGGCACCAACCTGGCGATCGTCGCGCTGATCAGTCTGACCTTCCGGCTGCTCGGCCTGGAAGGCCTGCTGCAGCAGGGCGGCGTCGACCTGAACATCAATGCGTTGATCGTCTATTCCGCCGTGATCGGCTTCTCCGGCGCCCTGATTTCGCTGTTCCTGTCCAAGACCATGGCCAAGGCGGGCATGGGCGTGAAGGTCATCCGGCAGGCTGCCGACCCGACCGAGCAGTGGCTTCTGGACACGGTCGCCCGCCAGGCGGGGCAGGCCGGCATCGGGATGCCCGAGGTCGGCATCTTCGACCATGCCTCGCCCAATGCCTTCGCCACGGGCTGGAACAAGGACGCCGCCCTGGTCGCCGTCTCCACGGGACTTCTGAGGTCCATGGACCGCCGGGAAGTCGAGGCCGTGCTGGGCCACGAAGTCTCCCACGTCGCCAACGGCGACATGGTGACCCTGACCCTGATCCAGGGCGTGGTGAACACCTTCGTGATATTCCTGTCGCGGGTCGTCGGCTTTCTGGTCGACCGCCTGGTATTCAGGGTCGAGCGCGGCCACGGCCCGGCGTTCTGGATCGTCTCGATGATCGCCGAGTTCGTGTTCGGCATCGCCGCCATGGTGATCGTCATGTGGTTCTCGCGCTGGCGCGAATTCCGCGCCGACCGGGGCGGGGCCGAACTGGCCGGCCGGCGCAACATGATCGACGCCCTGAAACGCCTGCAGGGGGCGCACGACGCACCGCCCATGCCCGACGAGATGAAGGCCTTCGCCATCAACGCCGGGCGCATGCAGGCCCTGTTCTCCAGCCACCCGCCGCTGGCCGACCGCATCCGGGCCCTGGAGGCCATGGAGGGCGGCGACGCCCGGCCCGCGCCCGCCCGTCGGCCCTGGCGCTGAATGCCGCCCTGGGGCGCAGTTGCGCATTGATATCTCGGCTACTTCGAGGCTTGTTTGTCGATAATTTTTTGCAATCCCACCAACAGACCAGACCTAAGTTTTTCTCTGATTTCCGGCCATGTCTTCGGGTCTGTCGTGTATTCGATGAGGGGTTTCTTCTCAAGCCCGGCAATCATGGTGTCGAGCCCGTGCCTGCAAATCCATATGGGGTCGGTATTGACCGGATAAGTTGCCTCAATTTCCAGCGCTTTCTGACCAGCTGCTATCAGGAGGTCGGTTCTCTCCCGCAATCCTTTTGCGACTTCAGGGGCGAGTGCCGACAGCAACCGATAACCTCCTCTCGCTGACTTGTCTTTGCATTTGAACGCATCGAACTTAGCCCGCATATAGCCGGCCAGATACCATGAGATCGCTTCGGATTGGTCTGTCGGCCAAAGTCGGCGTGCCAGTTCGTAGAGGTACGGCGGTTTCAGTTTTGCAGAGTCTTTTTTTAGTTCTGCGACGATTTCTGCGCTGTTCTCCATCGGTCTCAAGTGCAATTTCTCGAGATGTTCCGTATAGCCGACAGACGGAGGCAATAGGCGCGTTACGAGACCGTTTTCCCTTTTAATTTGTGGGATGCGCTTTTCTAACGCGGCCACAAATCCTTTAGCTGGGGGAAACCCAGCGTCAGCTGCCTTTCGTCCCCATTCCAGAGCTTTTGCCGGGTCTTTGGATGTACCAAGGCCTTCGGTATACGCCAGCGCTATGAAAAATTGAGATTGAGGGAAGCCAGCCTTTGCAGCTTTTTCGTACCAGGTAAACGCTTCCCCCGGAGACTTTTCCACGCCTTCTCCTTGCAGGTACATCGCGCCCACTAAATCGGCTGCGCGTAAGAAACCGCCTTCCACAGACTTTTTTGCCCATTCCAAAGCTCTTGGCAAATCTTTGGCGACTGCTTTTCCTTCACGTTGAAAAATTGCGACGAAATACTGGGCTTGCGGATGTCCGCGATCAGCTGCTTTGAGGAACAGTTCATAGGCACCGACCGTGTCTTTCTCTCTCGTCATCAGCAAGAAAGCTGATCGGTAGTCGAGGTCAGGATCTTTCAACACTTCGGCAGGGATGATTGCGGTCGGGCTGCCGTATAGCTCTGCTCGGCTCGGAAACACATAAACTGCTGCAGTCATGGCAACTGCCAAAGCGAGCATTCGGGCTGCACGCATGGACGTCTCCCCCTTGAAGGGACAAGGGCGACCGTGTGAACGGCCGCCCTTGCACGATACTACAAAAACTTTACTTCCCGAAAGCTTTCTCCTCCCCCGGCTGCATCACCGTGACCTCGGTCTTCGAGCCCATCTCGGTCAGGTATTTCTTCAGCGCCTCCGGCGTGCCCTTGAGCGGCGGGAAGGTGCCGAAGTGCATGGGGATCACCATCTTGGGCTTGAGCAGCCGGGTGATGGCGTAGGCGGCATGCGCCGGGTCCATGGTGAACCAGCCGCCGATGGAGATCAGCACCAGGTCCGGCTTGTAGAGGTCGTTGATCAGCTCCATGTCCTTGAACACACCGGTGTCGCCCGTGTGATAGATGGTGTAGCCGTCCTCCAGCTTGATCACGTAGCCCGCCGGCTCGCCGCCCGGATAGATGCCTTCCTTGCCGTCCGGGCCCTTATGGACGATCTCCGACGAATGCTCGGCATGGGTCATGGTCACGGTGATGTCGGGGCCGATGGGGTTGATCGGGCCGGACTTGTTGAAGCGCACGAGCTGCTTCTTGTCGACGATGCCGAGAATGCGCAGCGTATGTCCCATGTCGGCGTTCACGCCGACCTTGGCGCCGGTCATTTCGGCCAGTTTTCCCGTGTCGCCCAGGTGGTCGCCGTGGCCGTGGGTGACCAGGATCAGGTCGACCTTGCCGATCTTCGACAGGTCCTTGTCGGCGGCGGGCGTCTTGGGGTTCTTGGTGATGAAGGGATCGATCACGATCACCTTGCCGCCCGGCGTCTTGATGCGGAAGGCGGCCTGTCCGTACCATTTGATCTCGGCGGCCTGTGCGTCCCTGGCCGGGACCCCGGCCCAGGCGAAGCCGGCGATCAAGGCGCCGGCGACAGTCGTCGTCACAATGCGTTTCATGTCTGAAAGATCCTCCCAAAGGGTAGGGGGTTTCCCTGCCTGATGCCGAGCGTGCCACAGAACCCGGGCGCCGGGAAGGCCTCCGCGCAGGCTGCCACGGGAATTTCACGGCCCGGACGGGAGGATGCGAAAGGCCTTGACCGGTGCGGAACGAAATGCGAACAAAAGTGACGGAAGCAAGGAGGCATGGATGACGGCAACGGGTGAGGACGGGCGTGTGCGCTGCAGGTGGGTGGGCCAGGGGAAAGGCTTCTACGAAGCCTATCACGACCTGGAGTGGGGCGTGCCGGTGCACGACGACCGCCGGCATTTCGAGATGATCTGCCTGGAGGGCGCGCAGGCCGGCCTCAGTTGGGAAACGATCTTAAAAAAACGCGATAACTATCAGAAATTATTCTCTTATTTCGATCCCGTTACATGCGCGAAGTTGACCGACAAGCAGCTTGAAAAGATTCTCACCGACCCCGGCATCATCCGCAACCGGCTGAAGGTTTACGGCGTGCGCAAGAACGCCCTGGCGTTCCTCAAGGTGCAGAAGGAATTCGGTTCCTTCGACGCCTATGTCTGGGCTTTCGTCGGCGGCAAACCGATCGACGGCCGGCGCCGGGGCATGGGCGACATTCCCGGCAAGACGGAGATCAGCGACGCCTTGTCCAAGGACCTGAAAAAGCGCGGCTTCACCTTCGTCGGCTCCACCATCGTCTACGCCTACATGCAGGCGGCGGGACTGGTGAACGACCATGTGGCGGGGTGTTTCCGCTACGAGGAATGCCGGACCCTGGCCCGGCCTTGAAGAATGAATCACAGAGGCGGTGAGACGGCGAGAAGGGTTTTGCAGCCGCATCCAAGTCTGTCATTCCCGCTTGCGCGGGAATGACGAAAATCGGTGTGGCCGGGGCTCGCCGTCTCGTTGTCTCCGCGGTTTTTCAATCCGCCAACTCGATCCACACCGGCGTGTGGTCCGAGGCCTTCTCCTTGCCGCGCGGCGTCTTGTCGATGGCGCAGCCAGCTAGCCGGTCGGCGGCCTGGGGCGACAGCAGCAGGTGGTCGATGCGCAGGCCGTTGTCCTTGGCCCAGGCGCCGGCCTGATAGTCCCAGTAGCTGTACTGGTGGCCGCCGGGGTTGAGGGCGCGAAAGGCCTCGGTCAGGCCCAGGTTGAGGAGCGTTCTGAACCGCGCCCGGCTTTCCGGGCGGCACAGGGCGTCGTCGGCGAACTTCACGGGGTCGTAGACGTCCAGGTCCGTCGGGCAGACGTTGTAGTCGCCGGCGAGGACGAACGCGTCCTCGGTCTTCAGCAATCCCTTGGCATGGGCGATCAGGCGGTCCATCCAGCGGAGCTTGTAGGCAAACTTCTCGTGGTCGGAGCCGTCGTCGTTGCGCGTCGGGTTGCCGTTGGGCAGGTAGATGGAGGCGACGCGCACCGGGCGTTCCCCGGCGCCGACCACGGCCTCGATATAGCGTGCCTGGTCGTCCGCATCGTCGCCGGGCAGGGCGGTCAGTTCGACCTCCAGGGGCGCCTTCGACAGGATGGCGACGCCGTTGTAGGTCTTCTGCCCGGCCATGGCGACGTTGTAGCCCAGGTCCTCGATCTCCAGGCGCGGAAAGCCGTCCTCCTGGCACTTCAGTTCCTGCAACAGGGCCACGTCGGGCTTGAACTCGGCCAGCCATTCGGTAACGCGCGGCAGGCGCGCCTTCACCGAGTTCACGTTCCAGGTGGCTATTTTCAAGATCTTCCCCCAAACGGATAAGGCCCGCAACGCGGGCCTTTCTCGTACCAGATCGGTGGGGCGGGTTACACCCCGAAAGAGGAGCCGCAGCCGCAGGTCACGTTGGCGTTGGGGTTGGCCATCTGGAAGTAGGAGCCGATGAGGTCTTCCTTGAAGTCCAGTTCCGAGCCCTTCAAGAGGTCCAGCGACGTCTCGTCGACCACCACCTTGATGCCGTTCTTCTCGAAAACCAGATCGTCGTCATTGACCTTGTCGTCCAGGTCGAAGCCGTAGGAGAAGCCCGAACAGCCGCCCGCCGTGACGGCGACGCGCAGCATCAGGTCCGGGTTGCCGTCCATGTCGCGCAACTGGCCGATGCGCGTGGCGGCGCTGTCGGAGATCAGGATCCCTTCCTCGGGTGCCAATGGGGTGCCGTCCGGCATGGAGAACATCCTTAATTCGTCGCGGGTGGGGCTGACCTGAATCTAGGCGTCCCGGCGTGAAAATTCAATGATCGGGAAATTCAACGGCTTCCGTCATTTTTTCTGCTTTCCCGGCGGCCTCTTTGCCGCGCGGGATTTCAGGAAGTGGTCGATTCCGGCCTGGGCCACGTCCATGTCCTGTTCCGGCGCTCCGCCGGAGATGCCGATGCCGCCGACGATCTCGCCGCCGATCGCCACCGGCCGTCCGCCGCCGACGATGCAGAACCGGCCGCCCAGCGCCGTGTGGATGCCGAAGGTCAGTTGCCCCGGCAGGGCGGCCGCGTTGTATTCGTGCGTCGCCTTGCGCGACACGGCCGCCGTCATGGCCTTGTCGACGGCCAGGGTGGTGCTCAGGATCTTGCCGCCGTCCATGCGCTCGAAGGCGATCAGGTGGCCCGATTCGTCCGTCACGGCGATCACCATGGGCACCTTGAGGGCCTGCGCCCGGCGCGTGGCCCCGCGGATCAGCAGGCGCGCATCCTCAAGCGACAATCTTTTGATTTCAAGCATGTTGACCTCCCGTCCCCGGGTTATAATCTCCGGGTCCGGGTGTCCACGGGTTTTTTCGTTCCATTTGTTCGCTCCACCGGCCCGGACCCCGCACCCAAGGAGGAGACCATCGACACCCACCGGCGATCCCTCGATTCCGCCTTTCCCCTGGCGCCCTATGCCTGCCGGACGGAGACCTCGCGCGGGCGCCTGTGTCCGGAGCCGGAAAGCGCCACACGCGGCGCCTTTCAGCGTGACCGCGACCGCATCATCCATTCCGTGGCGTTCCGCAGGCTCGCCTATAAGACCCAGGTGTTCGTCAACCACGAGGGCGATTTCTACCGCACCCGGCTGACCCATTCGCTGGAGGTCTCGCAGATCGCCCGCTCCATCTGCCGCTACCTGCACCTCAACGAGGACCTGGGCGAGGCGCTGGCGCTGGCCCACGACCTGGGCCATCCACCGTTCGGCCATGCCGGGGAGGACGCGCTGAAGGACGCCATGGCGCCATACGGCGGGTTCGACCACAATGCCCAGTCCCTGCACGTGGTGACCAGGCTCGAGGAACGCTATCCGGGCTGGGACGGCCTGAACCTGACCTGGGAAACCCTGGAGGGCGTGGTCAAGCACAACGGCCCCCTGATCAATTCGGGCAACCGGCCGCTGCCCCGCGCCATCGCCGAATACCAGGACCGCCAGGACCTGGAACTGCACACCTACGCCGGCGCCGAGGCCCAGATCGCCGCCATCGCCGACGACATCGCCTACAACAACCACGACATCGACGACGGCCTGCGCGCCGGGCTGTTCACCATCGACGATCTTGCCGACGTGCCCCTGGTCGGGCGCATCTTCCATGAGGTTCGCCGCGACATGCCGGACCTGGACGAATCGCACCTGATCCACGAGGCCGTGCGGCGCATGATCGGCGACATGGTCGGCGACGTGATCGAGGAGACCCGCCGCCGCCTGGCCGAGAGCCGGCCCGACAGCCCCGACGCCGTGCGCCATCTGGGCCGGCCCGTCGCCGGGTTCTCGGACGGCATGCGCGAGTGGGACGCGGCCTTGAAGAAGTTCTTGTTCGACAACATGTACCGGCACTACAAGCTGAACCGCATGACCAGCAAGGCGCGGCGCGTCGTCAAGGACCTGTTCAGCCTGTTGATCCGCGAGCCCGAATGCCTGCCGACGGAATGGCGGGCCAGGGCCCAGGGCCCGGAGACCGAGGCGACGGCGCATCATCTGTGCGACTACATTGCCGGCATGACCGACCGATACGCCGGCGAGGAGCACCGCCGACTGTTTGACCTGCACGCGCGGACGTCCTAAACGGTCCGCGTCGAGAAAAGTTCGAGTTTCGAGGGATCGACCCATGGCCCGCCGGCCCACCAGCGACATCCGCGTCTCCGCTTCGGACGCCCTGGAATTCGAGCCGGAACCCAGGCGCAAACGCCGCATTCCGACCACGGTCTGGCTGTTGCTGGTGCTGGTCCTGGTGACGGCGGCGGGGCTGGGCGGTTTCCTATTCGGCGACCGCTTGGCGGGCCTCGGCGACGACGACGGCGGCCAGCTGCCCGTGGTCCACGCCGCCGAGGGGCCCATCAAGGTGCGGCCCGACAACCCGGGCGGCGAGGAGATTCCCTTCCGCGACTACGGCATCAACAAGCGCATGCAGGGTGAGGAGCCGACGGGCCGGGTCGAGAACCTGCTGCCGCCGCCGGAACAGCCCAAGGCGCCGCCCCAGGGCCAGTCGGCGGAGACGGCGGGCGCGCCGCTGGCTCCGCCCGCGGAACAGACGGCCACCGAGCCTCTGCTGCCGGCCGCCCCCGCGCCCGCGCCCAAGCCTGCGGCGCCCAAGCCTTTGACACCCTTGCAGGTCGCCAAGGCGCCGACCCCGCAACCCGCCCCGCCGCCGCCCGTACCGGCCCAGCCGGCGGCCCCCGCGGCCAACGGCCCCATGGCGCTGGTGCCCAAGTCTCAGCAGGCGGCCCCGCAGCCGCCGGCGCCGCAGGCCGCCCCCGTGAAGCAGGCCGCCCCCGTGAAGCAGGCCGCCAAACCCACGCCGCCGCCCACCGCCAAAGCGCCTGCCAAGAGTGCCCCCGCGGTCACGGAAACGGCCGCCGTCAGCGGCTGGCAGGTGCAGCTTGCGGCATCGCGCGCGGCCACGGCGGCCAAGACCGAGGGCGAGCGCCTGAAACAGAAGCATTCGGACGTGCTGGGCAGGCTGGCGGTCAACGTCGTCCGCGCCGACCTGGGCGCCAAGGGCGTGTTCTACCGCATCCGCCTGGGCCCCGTGCGAGACAAGACCCAGGCCCGCGCCGTCTGCGACCAGCTTGCCAAGCGGGGACAGGGGTGCCTGGTGATCGCCCCCGGCAAATGAACGCGCGCGCCAAGGGCCCGCCCCGGGCCGTCCTCTTCGGCTGCGAAGGCCCACGCCTGACGGACGCGGAAAAGCGCTTCTTCGCCGCCGTCAACCCCTTGGGCTTCATCCTGTTCGCGCGCAACGTCGAGAATCCGGACCAGGTCCGTGCCCTGGTGCGTGAGTTGCGGGCGGCGGTCGGGGACGAAACCGCCCCGGTCCTCATCGACCAGGAAGGGGGGCGGGTGCAGCGCTTGGGTCCCCCCCACTGGCCGGCACGGCCGGCGGCGGCCGTGTTCGCGGCGGCCTACCTGGAAAACCCGGAACAGGCGTCGGCGGACCTTGCGGACAACGCTCGGGCGATCGCCCGCGACCTCGCGGACCTGGGCATCACCGTCGATTGCTGGCCGGTCCTGGACCTGCCCCGGCCGGGCGCCGATCCCATCATCGGCGACCGCGCGCTGGGAACGGATGTCGATTCGATCTTTGCCCTGGGCACTGCCATCGTCACGTTTCTTCAGGCTGGCGGCGTGACGCCGGTCCTCAAGCACATCCCAGGCCACGGCCGCGCGCTGGTGGACAGCCACAAGGCTCTGCCCGTGGTGACGACGGACCTCGAAACCCTGCGGGCGACGGACTTCAACCCCTTCCGCCGCCTGAGCAAGGCGCCTTGGGCGATGACGGCGCACGTGGTCTATACCGACGTCGATCCGGATGCCTGCGCGACTTTCTCGGTCAAGGTAATCGGCGACGTGATCCGCGGCGACATCGGCTTCGACGGGCTGCTGATCTCGGACGATCTCTCCATGCACGCCCTTTCGGGCGGCTTCACCGAGAGGACGCAGCGGGCGCTGGCGGCGGGCTGCGACGTGGTCCTGCACTGCAACGGCGATAGGACCGAGATGGCGGCCGTGGCCGAGGCCGCCCATATCATGACGGACAAGGCGCTCATGCGTTTCGCCCGAGGAGAGGCGGCGCGCCGCGGCGCGCCGGAGGAAATCGCATGATGCAAGACATGGACATTCTCGGCCTGGTCTACACGGCGTCCGTCTGGATCGTGCCGATCCTGGTGGCCGTTACCTTCCACGAGGCCTCGCACGGTTTCGTCGCCAACCTGCTGGGCGACGACACGGCGATGCGCCTCGGCCGGGTGACCATCAACCCGCTGAAACACATCGACCCGTTCGGCACCATCCTGATGCCCGCGTTGCTGTTGCTGGGCTCGGGCGGGCGTTTCATGTTGGGTTATGCCAAGCCCGTGCCGGTCGACTTCTCGCGCCTCAACCATCCGCGCCGCGACATGGTCCTGGTGGCTGCGGCGGGGCCGGGGGCCAACCTGGTGCTGGCGGTCCTGTCGGCGGTGGCGTTGACCAGCGTCGCCCACCTGCCGCCCGACGCGGCCCGCTGGACGGGCCAGAACCTGGTCAATTCCGTGTGGATCAACCTGATTCTCGCGATGTTCAACATGCTGCCGGTGCCGCCGCTCGACGGCGGGCGGGTTGCCGTCGGCATCCTGCCGGACTTCCTGGCCCGACCGCTTGCCCGGTTGGAACGGCTGGGAATCCTGATTATTCTGACGGGCGTGTTCCTGCTGCCGCTGATCGGCGAGCAGTTCGGCATGGACCTGAACGTATTCTGGTGGCTGGTCGGGGTTCCGGCCCAGGCCCTGATGAATTTCCTGTTCGCCGTCCTCGGACTCGCCTAAAACGAGGCGCGCCCGGAGGTTCCGGGACAGGGTCCGACAATCAAGGCCCGACAACAAGGACTGCCATGAGCGACGATTTCGATACCCCGGACACGCCGACGGTGCACCGCGGAGTCATCTTCATGGTCGATCTCGACGGCTACGAAGGACCGCTCGACGTCCTGCTGTCGCTCGCCCGCGACCAGAAGCTGGACCTTACTCACATCTCGATCCTGGCGCTTGCCGACCAGTATCTGAAGTTCATCGCCGCCGCCCAGCAGAAGAACCTTGAGGTCGCCGCCGATTATCTGGTCATGGCGGCCTGGCTGGCCTACATGAAATCACGCCTTCTGCTGCCCGACCTGGGCGGCGAGGACGAGCCAACCGGCGAGGAGATGGCCGCCGCCCTGGCGTTCCAGATGCAACGCCTGGAGGCCATGCAGAACGCCGGTCTGTTGCTGACAGAGCGTGCGCAGCTCGGCCGCGACTTTTTCGCCCGCGGGGCGCCCGAAAAGCATCCGGTCGAGACCGAGCAGGTCCTGGAAGTGACCCTGTTCGAACTGCTGCAGGCCTATGCCCGCCAGCGCCGGCGCGGCGGCAAGGGCGACCGGACGTTGCACATCGAACCGTTCGAGGTTTATACGGTCGAGGACGCGCTCAAGCGGCTGCGCCGACTGCTCGGCCGGACCCCCGATTGGCATTCGCTCTGGTCCTATCTGCCCGAGGAAATCCGGGGCGGGCTGTTCGGAAAGTCGGCGGTCGCATCGACTTTCGCCGCCAGTTTGGAACTCGCCAAGGAAGGCAAAGTGAACATTCGCCAGACCGACACCTTCGGCCCCATCTACCTGAAACCCCGCACCGACGGCGGCCAAGGAACCGGCCGCGCCACCGGACCCCGCGTGGTCGCGGGCGGCGGCGCCGACGGCGAGGAGCAATAGCTCATGAGCGACGTCGACCGCGGCCATCTGCGCCTGTTGGAGGCTGTCCTGTTCGCCTCGGCCGAGCCGTTGACGGAGCGGGTGCTGGCCAACCGTCTGCCCGAGGACGCGGACCTGAAGGCGCTGCTGGCGGAACTTCAGGACCAATATGCCGGGCGCGGCGTCAACCTGGTCCGCGCGGGCGGTTCCTGGGCTTTCCGCACGGCAGAGGACCTGGCCGCCCAGATGACCAAACACATCGAGGTCACGCGGCGGCTGTCGCGGGCGGCCATCGAGACGCTGGCCATCATCGCCTACCATCAGCCGATCACGCGCGCCGAGATTGAGGAAATCCGCGGCGTTTCCTTGAGCAAGGGGACCATGGACATCCTGCTGGAGGAAGGCTGGATCAAGCCGCGCGGACGCAAGGAGGGGCCGGGCCGGCCGCTGACCTGGGGCACCACGGACGGCTTCCTCGACCACTTCGGCCTGGAAACCCTGCGCGACCTGCCGGGCGTCAAGGAACTGAAGGCCATGGGCCTTCTGGAATCGGGCCCGGCACTCAACATCTACCGCTCCCACGGCGAATTGGCCGATCCCAACGCGGCCGTCGACACGGAAGACGACAACGAAGGCGACGCCCCGCCGGCGGGCGGCGCCGACATCACCGAGGACGACAGCGAGGACGCCCTCGACCCGGACGATGGCGTGCAATCCGCGGGGTAGCGGTTCCCGCCGTTTCCACCAGCCGGACTTATTCCGGAACACCGGCCGAAAAGCCTTGCATGCGCAGGCGATTCCCTTACATCTATCCCCGTCGGGGGGCTGGCCGGTAGGATTGCGGCACGACTTCGTATCTGCCATCATCCGGCTTCCCACTTCGTAAGAACCACAAGAGAAAGCAGAAAATGGGTACATTCAGCATCTGGCATTGGCTGGTTGTCCTGGTCGTCGTCCTGGTACTGTTCGGCGGCGGCGGCAAAATCTCGCGGCTCATGGGGGATTTCGGTAAAGGTCTGAAATCGTTCAAGAAAAGCATGAAAGAGGACGACGAGGCCCCAGCCGAAGGAACGGCCGAGCGCAAGGCGATCGACGCCGAGCAGGCCGACAAGCCGTCGCAGACGGCCACGGCGGAAAAGGACCAGGCCGCCAGCTAAGCAACGCGGGCACCGTGTCTCTTGGAATGGGGACCCGCCCGCTCACCACATCAGGGCCTAACGGAGCAACGATCCGCCATGTTCGATATCGGCTGGCAGGAACTGTTCATCGTCGCCGTCCTCGCGATTGTCGTGATCGGACCGAAGGATCTGCCGCGCGCCGTGCGTACCGTGATGCGCGCCATCCGCAAGCTGCGCTCCATGGCGGGCGAGTTCCAGGCGGGCCTGGACGAGGTCGCGCGCGAGGCCGAACTTGACGATATCCGCCGCGAGGCCAACAAGATCGCCCATTACGACGTGACCCGCGAGATCAAGGACAACCTGGACCCGGACGGAGAGATCGAGAAGGCCGCCGATCTGGACCGCGATCTGCGCGACACCATGACCGAGGCCAAGAACGCTTCGGCCGAAAGCACCCGGCCCGGCGCGGACGACACCGTTACCGCGGCCCCGCCGCCGGTGCCCAAAGAGCCGGTGACCGACGCCGCGCCGCCGGTTCCGCCGGCCGCCGACACGGTGAAGGGCTGAGATGGCGGACACCGCGCACGACGATTTCGACGTCGACCCGCCCGAAGGGATCGGCGCCGACGAAAGCAAGATGCCGCTGCTGGAGCACCTTCTGGAACTGCGTCAGCGCCTGATCTATTGCTTCGTCGCGCTGATCGTCCTGTTCTTCGTCGCCTACGGGTTTTCCGAGCACATCTACGCTTTCCTGGTCCAGCCGCTGGCCGACATCATGCATCAATCGGGGGGGCAGCGGCGCCTGATCTACACGGCCCTGCACGAGGCTTTCTTCACCTACCTGAAGGTGTCCTTCTTCGCCGCGCTGTTCGTGAGCTTTCCGTTCATCGCCATGCAGTTCTGGGCGTTCGTGGCGCCGGGTCTCTACAAGCACGAGAAACGCGCGCTTTTGCCGTTCCTCGCGGCGACGCCGGTGCTGTTTTTCCTGGGCGGGGCCTTGGTCTACTATTTCATCTTCCCCATGGCCTGGAAGTTCTTCCTGGGCTTCGAATCGGCGGGCGTTGACGGATCGCTGCCGATCCAGCTGGAAGCCAAGGTCGACCAGTACCTGTCGCTGGTCATGCAGTTGATCTTCGCCTTCGGCCTGTGCTTCGAACTGCCCGTGGTGATCACCCTGCTGGCTCGCATCGGCATCGTGTCGTCCAAGGGACTCCGGGAAAAGCGCAAGTACGCCGTCGTTATCGCCTTCGTCGCCGCGGCGATCCTGACCCCGCCCGACGTCATCAGCCAGATCGGTCTGGCCGTGCCGACCATCCTGCTCTACGAGATTTCCATCTGGTGCGCGCGGCTGATGGAGCGCAAGCGGGGCGACGACCCGGATGCCGTCGACGACGACCGGGACGATGACGAGGAAGACGCCAAGGCGCCGGCCTGATCCCGCGCCCGCGACCCGCCTCCCGGACGCCCCACAAAGGCCCCGCCGCCCCTGGACGGGGCCGGTTCGCCCGCCTATAAGTGTGCGCGATCGGACCCGGCGCCGACCGGTCCCGCCAACCCGACAACGACACCCCGAAGAGACCACCCGAAGAGATCGAGATGTTCGACATCAAATGGATCCGCGAAAACCCCGACGCCTTCGACGCCGGGCTCGCGCGCCGGGGGCTCCCGCCCGCCGCCAAGGGCCTTTTGGAGCTAGACAAGCAGCGCCGCGCCGCGGAAACCCGCGCCCAGGAAATCCAGACCGAGCGCAACGCGCTGTCCAAGCAGATCGGCATCGCCAAGTCCAAGGGCGAGGACGCCGCGGACATCCTGGCCAAGGTGGCGGACTCCAAGGATGCCCAGGCCGCCGCCGAGGCCGAGGCGCGCGACGCGTCGGCCGCCTTGGATGACGCCCTTTCCGGTATCCCGAACCTGCCCGCGGCCGACGTGCCCGACGGCGCGGACGAAAGCGCCAACGTGGAAATCCGCAAGTGGGGCGAGCCGAAATCCTTCGACTTCGAGCCCAGGGACCACGTCGACCTGGGCGAGGGCCTGGGTCTCATGGACTTCGAGAACGCGGCCAAGCTCTCGGGCTCGCGCTTCGTGGTGCTGAAGGGCGCGCTGGCGCGGCTGGAGCGCGCCATCGCCAACTTCATGCTGGACACCCACGTGAACGAGCACGGCCTGACCGAGGTCAGCCCGCCGACCCTGGTCAACGACGCCGCCATGTACGGCACGGGCCAGCTGCCCAAGTTCGCCGAGGATCTATTCCACACGGATGACGGCTATTGGCTGATTCCGACAGCCGAGGTGCCGCTGACCAACCTCGTGGCCGGCGAGATCGCCGACGACGACACCCTGCCGTTCCGCTTCGCCGCGCTGACCGACTGCTACCGCTCCGAGGCCGGGGCGGCCGGCAAGGACACCCGCGGCATGATCCGCCAGCACCAGTTCAAGAAGGTCGAGATGGTCACCGTCTCGGCGCCCGAGACCTCCGACGACGAGCTGGAGCGCATGACCGGATGCGCCGAGGCCGTCCTGCGGAAGATGGGGCTGCCCTACCGCGTGATCGTGCTGTCCACGGGCGACATGGGGTTCGGCGCGCGCAAAACCTACGACATCGAGATATGGCTGCCGGGGCAGGGCAGGTACCGGGAAATCTCCAGCTGCTCCAACTGCGGCGATTTCCAGGCCCGGCGCATGAAGGCGCGCTGCCGCGTCAGGGGCGAGAAGGGGACCCGCTTCGTGCATACCCTCAACGGCTCCGGCGTCGCCGTCGGCCGCGCGCTGGTCGGCGTCCTGGAAAACTATCAGCAGGCCGACGGGTCCATCGCCGTGCCCGAGGTCTTGCGGCCCTACATGGGCGGCTTGGAAGCGATCTCCAGGGAGGCCATCGGAAAAGGATGACCCACCGCCGCATCGATCTGAGCCGGGCCCGGGTGCTCATTTCCAACGACGACGGCGTTCATTCGCCGGGCATCAAGATACTGGAAACCGCCGTCCGCGCCGTGGCCCGCGAGGTCTGGGTCGTCGCCCCCGAAATGGAACAATCGGCGACCAGCCATTCCCTGACTCTGCGCCGCCCGTTGCGCATCCGGAACGTGTCCGACGGGCGCTTCGCCGTGGACGGTACGCCGACGGACAGCGTGCTTCTGGGCGTGCACCGGGTGATGCGCGACGCGCGCCCGGACATCGTCATGTCCGGCGTCAACCGCGGCGGCAACCTGGGCGAGGACGTGCACTATTCGGGCACCGTGGCGGCGGCCATGGAGGGCGCGCTTCTCGGCATTCCCTCGGTCGCCTTCTCCCAGGAATACGACGACCACCGCAACGTGATCTGGGAAACCTCGGAATTCTGGGTGCCGAAGATCCTGGAGCGCCTGGCGGAGTACGCTTTCGACCCCGCCGTCTTCCTGAACGTCAACATTCCCGACTGCACGCCCGGCAACGTCACCGGCATGGAAGTCACGCGCCAGGGTCGGCGCAAGATCGGCGGCGAGATCCAGGACGGCCGCGATCCCCGGGGCGACGCCTATTACTGGGTCGGCGTGCAGCGCGACGAGGAGAAATTCCAGGAAGGCACCGACCTGGACGCCTGCCGGCGCAAGGTGATCTCGGTGACGCCGCTGACGCTCGACCTGACGGCGGGAAGGGAACTCGACCGCCTGCGCGGGGTGTTTCCGTGAACCGGGTCCGTCCCGCCCTGGAGGAGGCCCTGGCGGCGGAACGGCAGGACCTGCTGGACAGCCTGCGCCGCCTGGGCGTCGCCGACGAACGGGTGCTCGAGGCCATAGGCCGGGTGCCGCGCGAACACTTCCTGGCCGAGGCCTTCCAGGACCGGGCGTACCGCAACCTGGCGCTGCCGATCGGCCATCAGCAGACCATCAGCCAGCCCTGGGTCGTGGCGCGCATGACCGAGGCGCTGGAGGTCACCGACCGCACCAAGGTGCTGGAGATCGGCACCGGCTGCGGCTATCAGTCTGCGATCCTGTCGCTTTTGTGCCGGCGGCTGTACACCATCGAGCGCCACAAGGGCCTGATGGGCGAGGCCGAACGCCGGTTCCGCCGGTTCGGCCTGACCAACATCACCACCCATTTGGGCGATGGGTCGCTCGGCTGGCCCGAACAGGCGCCGTTCGAGCGCATCATCGTCACGGCGGCGGCCGAGGACATTCCGCCCGTTCTGCTGTCCCAGTTGGCCGAGGGAGGGATCATGGTCGTGCCCGTGGGCGGGCAGGGCGGCGAACAGCGTCTTTACCGGGTCGACAAGGGGCCGCTCGGCCTGGAGATCGAGGACATGGGCGAGGTCCGCTTCGTGCCTCTGGTGGCGGGCGTCGCCAGTTCGGCGTAAAAGCGGTCAAAAGGATGCGTATGGCCGGTATTTGGCGTGGAATCGGACTTGCGGCGGCGATCATGGGACTCGCCGCCTGCGGCGCCGCCGAATGGCCGCCCCGCTCGTCGTCGACGGGGGGCGGCGCGGGCACCGCGCCGGTCTCCCGGTCGGTGGCCGCCGCGCCGCAGGCCCAGGCGTCGGAGGCGCGCCGCCGCGCGGGCGGCGACCTGACGTTCATCGGTGCAAACGCCGTGCGGATCGGGCCCGGCGACACGCTTTACGCCATCTCGCGCCGCCATCGCGTCAATCTGCGCGCCCTGATCGAGGCCAACGGCCTGGAGCCTCCCTACCTCCTGCGCGTCAACCAGCGCCTGGTGCTGCCGCGCGGCCGTCAGCACCGGGTTGCGGCCGGCGAAACCGTCTACGCCATCGCCCAGAAGTACGACGTGGAGCCCAACGAACTGGCGCGCATCAACGGCATCAGGCCGCCCTATACGATCCGCGTCGGCGAGGACCTTTTGATCCCCACGGGCAGCCTGCAGTCGGTGAGGGCGCCGCACCGCCCCGACCCCGACCGGGCCGACACGGCGTCGTCGGCGCCCGGGACCTCGGCCGTGCGGGCGACCCCGCCCGTTCGGCCCAAGGCGCCGGCGGAAACGGCCGGCCGGCTCCTGCCGGGACCGCCCAAACGCAGCGGCCAGGGTTTCCACTGGCCGGTGTCGGGGGGGCGGGTCATCTCGCGCTTCGGGGGCAAGCAGAGCGGCCTGCGCAATGACGGCATCAACATCAAGGCCCCCAGGGGCACACCCGTCGTTGCCGCGGAGAACGGCGTGGTCGCCTATGTGGGCAACGAACTGCGCGGGTTCGGCAACCTGATCCTGGTCAAGCACGATGGCGGCTGGATCTCCGCCTACGCCCATACGGACCGGCTTGCCGTCGCCAAGGGCGACCGGGTACGCCGGGGACAGAAGATCGCGACGGTGGGGGACACGGGCGGCGTCGACGCGCCGCAGCTTCATTTCGAACTGCGCAGGAACAAACGCGCGGTCAACCCGCAGCAGTTTCTGCCGCCGAAAGCGACCTGATCCCGACCCGGATCCTTGGTCAGGACTCGATTTTCTGCCTCGCCCGTTCCAGAAGCTCGCGGGCGGTCGCTTCCTGCCCCTGCTGCGAGGCGAGCCACGCCTGTTCGATCATGTGCTTCACGTCGGGGCGTAGATCCGCGCAATGATGGGCCATGTCCTTCAAAATTGCGATGCTGGTCCGCCACTCGGCGTCCTCGGCCTCACCCGCCATGACACGCTATCCCCATTTGCGAACAACTATTCAGCATACCACAAATGGTCCGCGCGGTCAGGTGCCGCGTGGACGAATACCATGATATGCGGAAGCGGGCGCGTGACGGGCGGGCGATCTATTCGAGGGTCTTGCCCAGGCGGCCGGCGAGGTTCTGGATGTACTGCCAGGCGACGCGGCCCGAGCGCGAACCCCGGGTCACGGCCCATTCGTTGGCCTCGCGGCGCAGGTCGACGGCGGGGTCGTCCAGGCCGTAGCGCCGGGCGTAGCCCTCGACGATCTGGAAATAGGTCTGCTGATCCACGTTGTGGAAGCCGAGCCACAGGCCGAATCGGTCCGACAGGGACACCTTTTCCTCGACGGCCTCGCCGGGGTTGATGGCGGTCGACCGCTCGTTCTCGATCATGTCGCGCGAGATCAGGTGGCGCCGGTTGGACGTGGCGTAGAACAGGACGTTCTCGGGGCGGCCCTCGATGCCGCCGTCCAGCACCGCCTTGAGCGACTTGTAGGACGTGTCTTCCTGATCGAAGCTGAGGTCGTCGCAGAACAGCAGGCAGCGCCGCCCGCCCGCGCGCAGCACCGCCAGCAGGGCGGGCAGGGAGGGGATGTCCTCGCGGTGGATTTCCACCAGTACCAGGGAATCCGGGCGCTCCGCGTTGATTTCCGCGTGCAGGGCCTTGACCAGAGAGCTTTTGCCCGTGCCGCGCGCGCCCCACAACAGCGCGTTGTTGGCGGGCAGGCCGTCGGCGAAACGCCTGGTGTTGTCCATAAGCTGCTCGACCTGCATGTCGATGCCGCGCAGCAGGGCCATCTCGACCCGGTTGACCTTGGGCACCGGCTCCAGCCAGGCGCGATCGGCGTGCCACACGAAGGCGTCGGCGGCGCTCAGGTCGTTGTCGGGAGCCGGCGGCGGGGCAAGTCGCTCCAGGGCGTCGGCGATGCGGTCGAGAACTTTGTAAAGGTCGATGTCGGTCATGGCGGCGGAAGTTAAAACCAGGGGGATGGGGCGTCAATCACTTGCGTGATGCGCACGCCGCAGCGAAATTTCGCCGGATTGCGTTTGCATCGCGCGGTCTTGCGGTTATAGTCCCGCGCACCCAGATAAGACGACCGGTTTCCCGGAACCAAGAAACGCCGCCCGGCCCGCTAATCGGGTGGCATGAGGAGATAAGCATGTTGATTTCGCCCGCGTATGCCCAGGCCGCCGGCGGCGGTGGAGGAGGCGGCATTGAGGCGTTTCTGCCCCTGATTCTGATCTTCGTGATCTTCTACTTCCTGCTGATCCGTCCGCAGCAGAAGAAGATGAAGGAACACAAGGCCATGCTGGAAGCCGTCCGGCGCGGTGACAAGGTCGTCACCGGCGGCGGCATCATGGGCACGGTGACCAAGGTCAACGAAGGTGACGAGGTGGTCGTCGAAATCGCCGAAGGCATCAAGGTCAAGGTCCGCAAGAGCATGTTGTCCTCGGTCGAGAGCAAGTCCGAACCCCAGGCGCCCGCCGGCAAGGGCGACGCCGCCAACGACGCCGGCGGCAACACGGTCGAGAAGAAGGCAGGCGGCCTGCGCGGCCTGCTGGGCGGCGGCAAGAAGGACGGCTGAGTCCCAGGCGTTCGCGGTTCCGCCCCATTCCTGACGCATCCGGTTAAGCATCCATGGTCTATTTCCCCAAGTGGAAGATTATTCTGGTCCTGGTGGTCTGCCTGTCGGGCGTCGCCTATTCCATGCCCAACTTCCTGCCCAAGTCGGCGACCGAGGGCCTGCCCGGCTGGCTGCCCAGCCAGCAGGTGAACCTGGGGTTGGACCTTCAGGGTGGCTCGCACCTGCTGCTCGAGGTCGAGATCGACGAGGTCGTCAGGCAGTACCTGGAAGGGATCGCCGAGAGCGCGCGCGGCGTCCTGCGCGATGCACGCATCCGCGCCCGCGCCCTGGGCGTCGCCGACAACGCCGTCGTCGTCACCGTCGCCAAGGCCGACGAGGCCGAGAAGGCCCGCGAACTCCTTGCCCCCATCGAGCCGGGCGCGCGGATCAGCGTCGACGGCGAGCGCCTCACCATCCGGCCGCT
>Ga0210038_1000621_pt1 | contig 21047 bp, 18 predicted proteins | sample CryGeyCG2114_020_FD_183970 | JGI IMG/M metagenome (GOLD analysis project Ga0210038, IMG submission 183970) | Groundwater microbial communities from aquifer - Crystal Geyser CG15_big_fil_post_rev_8/21/14_0.20 (SPAdes) (version 2) | ecosystem: Environmental > Aquatic > Deep subsurface >... | reverse complement strand
ATAGGTCGAGGTATGGGCGACCGCCCCCGGCATGTTGGCGACGCAGTAGTGGACCACCTCGTCGACCACGAAGGTGGGCTCCGCGTGGGTCGTCGGCCGCGACGTCTCGCAACAGCCGCCCTGGTCGATGGCGACGTCGACGATGGCCGCCCCCGACTTCATGATCCTGACCATGTTGCGGGTCACCAGCTTGGGTGCCTCGGCCCCCGGCACCAGCACGGCGCCGATCACCAGGTCGGCCGCCGTGACCTGTTCCTCCAGGGTATGGCGGTTGGAATAGACGGTCTTCAGGCCCAGGCCCATGCGGTGCTCCAGCCGCCGCAGGGTGCCGACGTCGGTGTCCAGCACCGTCACGTCCGCCCCCATGCCGAGCGCCACCACGGCGGCGTTGGCGCCGACCGTGCCGCCGCCGATGACGACCACCTTGGCGGGCGCCACGCCGGGCACGCCCGAGAGCAGCACGCCGCGCCCGCCGGCTTCCTTCTCCAGGCAGTGCGCGCCCGCCTGCACGGCCATGCGGCCCGCGACCTGGGACATGGGGCGCAGCAGCGGCAGGCCGCCCCCGGCGTCGGTCACCGTCTCGTAGGCGATGGCGGTGACGCCCGTCTCCAGCAGCTCGCGTGTCTGTTCCGGGTCCGGGGCCAGGTGCAGGTAGGTGAACAGCACCTGTCCCTCGCGCAGCATCCGGCGCTCGCCGGCCTGCGGTTCCTTGACCTTGACGATCAGCTCGGCCCCCGCGAACACGGCCGTCGCGTCGGGCGCGATCTCGGCCCCGGCCCGGACATAGGCCTCGTCGCCGGCGCCGATGCCGGCTCCGGCTCCCGTCTCGACCAGCACGGAATGGCCGTGGTGCACGGCCTCGGCGACGCTCGCGGGCGTCATGCCGACGCGGTATTCGTGAACCTTGATCTCCTTGGGTACGCCGATCTGCATGGGGAACTCCTGATCCGTTGACGGCAGGAATCCTAGCACCGGCGCGCGGGCCGCGGATTGATCCGGATCAGGCGGCGGCGCGGCGGGCGCGGTTCAGATGTCGCGTTTGACGATGTCGGCGAGCAGGCGGATGCCCGGCTCGATGCGCTCCGCCGCGATGGACGAGAAGCCGAGGCGGAAGTGGTTGCGGGGCGCCTCCGTCCGGGCGAAGAAGTTGACGCGCCCGGGCTCGATGATCACGCCGTCGTCGAGCGCGCGGTCGGCCAGCTTGCCGGCGTCGAAGCCTTCGGGCCCGCTGACCCAGTAGCTGGTGCCGCCGAAGGCCGGCGCCTTGGACCAGCCGGGCAGGTGGTCGGCCAACGCCCGACCCATGATCCGCCAGCGCTCGCGATAGGCTTTCTGCAGCTTGTGGACCAGGCTGTCATGGTGGCCCAAGGCCAGGAACAGGGCCGCCGTGCGCTGATTGTTGTTGGGCGCGTGGCGCAGCATCAGGCGGCGCAGCGCGCGCGCCTCCTTGATGAGCGGCGCCGGGCCGACCAGGTAGCCCAGGCGCAGCCCCGGAAACAGGGTCTTCGAAAGGGAGCCCACGTAGATCACCCGCCCCGCCGTATCCATCGACTTGAGGGCCGGTGTCGGCTCCGACACATAGTTGGTCTCCCACTCGTAGTCGTCCTCGATGATCACGAAGTCCTCGTCCCGGGCGCGGGCCAGCAGGTCCTGGCGCCGCGCCTTGGGCATGGTCACCGTGGTCGGCGCCTGGTGCGACGGCGTGACGAACACCAGTTCGCAGCGGTCGAGCCGTTCGTCGACGGGCATGCCGTGCCGATCCACGGGGATCGCCTCGATGCGGTCGGTCTTCAGCCCGAAGATGTTGCGCACGTCGGGATAGCCGGGATCCTCGATAGCGACACGGGTGTCGGCGCGGACCAGCAGGGCGGCCAGAATATATAGGGCGTTCTGCGCACCGAGCGTCACCAGGATCTCGTCGTCGCGGGCCAGGATGCCCCGGCGCGGCAGCAGGCGCGTCTGGATTTGTTCGACCAGCATCGGGTCGTCGGCGGCCAGCGCGTCGCCGGTCCATGCGTCCATACCCTTGCGGCCGAGCGCCTGGCGCGAGCATTCGCGCCACTGCGCGATGGGGAACAGCGATTGGTCCACCTGGCCGTAGATGAAGGGATAGGGAAAGGTCAGCCAGTTGCCCGGCTTTTCGATGTTGGCCTGGTGCGACGGGCGCACACGGAAGCGAGCCGCCCAATCGGCCCCCCCCGTGGCGGTGCGGGCGTCGGGGACGGGCGGCGGGACGACCGGATCGTCGGCGCGGCCCTCCAGGATGTCGTCGGTGACGTAGAAGCCGGACCGTTCGCGCGATTCAAGGTAGCCGTCGTCGACCAGCCCCTGATAGGCCAGGACCACCGTGTTGCGCGACACGCCCAGGCTTTTCGCGAGCTTGCGCGACGACGGCAGGGGGTCGCCCGCCGGCAACTGGCGGCCCAGGATGGCGGAAACCAGCATCTCGCGAATCTGGCCCTGGATCGAGATGTTGGGACGCCGGTCCAGATGGAAAATGCCGTCGCGCATGTTTGTCCCGCTGGGGTCTCTCCTTCCATGGTGTGGTCCAGGAAAAAGGCTTTTCTGGCTCTAACGTGGAGCCAGAGGGCCAGATTACGATGGGGCCAACCACCTGACAACCCCGGCGGCCCCGCGTTCACCAAGGGGCCGCGCGGCTTTCCGCCCGTCGGGGTTCGCCCTGCCGCGCCTATTGGAGGATCGACCATGGAATACAACACCAACTCCCTTGAAGAGAACTGGATGCCCTTCACCGGCAACCGGGACTTCAAGAAAAGCCCGCGCATCGTCGTGCGCGGCGAGGGCCTGCACTATTACGACCACAAGGGCGGCAAGATCCTCGACGGCTCGTCCGGCCTGTTCTGCTGCCCGCTCGGCCACGGGCGCAAGGAGATCGCCCAGGCGGTCTACGAACAGCTTCTGGAGAACGACTACACCCCGCCGTTCCAGCTCGGCCATCCCGGGGCCTTCGACCTGGCCCAGCGGGTCGCCCGCATCACGCCGGAACCCCTGAACCACATCTTCTTCGCCAACTCGGGCTCGGAAGCCATCGACACGGCGCTGAAGATCGCCATGGCCTATCACCGCGCCCGCGGCCAGGGCCACCGCACCCGCTTCGTTTCCCGCGAGCGCGCCTACCACGGCGTCAACATCGGCGGCACGTCGCTGTCCGGCATGGTCAAGAACCGTGAGACCTTCTCGGGCGTCATGCCCGGCGTCGTGCACATGCGCCACACCTGGGACGCCAAGCAGACCTTCGTCCAGGGCCAGCCCGACAACGGCGCCGACCTGGCCGACGATCTGCAGCGCATCTGCGAAAACGTCGGCGGCTCGACCATCGCCGCCTGCTTCGTCGAACCGATCGCCGGCTCGACCGGCTGCCTGGTGCCGCCCAAGGGCTATTTGGAACGGCTGCGCGAAATCTGCGACGCCCACGGCATCCTGCTGGTGTTCGACGAGGTCATCACCGGCTTCGGCCGCACGGGCGCGCCCTTCGCGGCCCAGGCCTTCGGCGTGACGCCGGACCTGATGACCATGGCCAAGGCGATCACCAACGGCTGCCAGCCCATGGGCGCCATCGCCGTGAAGGACGAGATCTACGAGACCATCATCGACGCCGCGCCCGAGAACGCCATCGAGCTGTTCCACGGCTATACCTACTCGTCGCACCCGGCGGCCTGCGCCGCCGGCGTCGCCGTGCAGAAGATCTACGACGCCGAGAACACCTTCGAGAAGGCGGCCGGTCTGGTCGATCATTTCCAGAAGGCGCTCTATTCCCTCGAAGGGCTCGACTGTTTGGCCGACATCCGCGGCTTCGGCATGATCGGCGCCGTCGAACTGAAGCCCAAGGGCAATCCGGGCGCGCTCGGAACGCAATTCCAGAAGGACCTGTTCTGGCGCGGGCTGCACGTCAAGTTCACGGGCGACTGCGGCGTCGTGGCCCCGGCCTTCGTCGCCGATAAGTCCGACATCGACGCCATGATCGGGCTGCTGCGGGAAGCGCTGGAAGAACTTTAGGCTTGAGCTATTCCGCCGCCTCATCGCTATAATTGCACCTCACAGGGGGCGAGAGAGGGGCGCGCGCTTGGCAAATGAAGGTGCCCGGATTCCGGTTTTTGGGGTCCTGAAGGAAAGCTTTAGGACGACGGGACAGATTTGGCCGGCAGTTGCACAGGCAGCGGTCATTCCCTTGGTTCTTCTTCTCGCTATTCATTTGGGTATGAACTACATAGGCTTGCTAGAGAGTACGGGCAGCCTATCGCTCGGCGCGCACCTCGGTCTGCAGGCTTTCGCCAAAGTCGGCCGGCTCGCGGTTCTTTCAGCCTTTGCCGTTGCCGTTCACCGGATCGTTCTGCTCGGCGACAAAACGCGGCCTAGTTTCCAATTCCAGAGGGGGGAGGTGGTCTACACGTTCGTCGTGCTGGGACTGGCGGTCGCCATTGTTGTTTTCACGGACATTCTGTCACAGTTGGTCCGGAAATTTGGCGGGGCGCATGCCGGATTTCTTTATTGGCCGGGTAGCGAGATTGGCGGATGGCTCTGCGGACTAATCTTCGTTCCCATTCTTTTCTATCTTCCTGCAGTCGCCGTCCAACTTCCCGGCCGCCGTTTCCGAGATACGCTCGCCCGATTGCGTCCCAATCTGTTGCAGGGCATCGCCATCTTCGCCCTGATCTTTGCAATTTTTCTGGTCCTTTACGCGGCAATGGGCTGGGCGGTTGAGCACATCAGACTCCTCAAGTTTGATGCTTTGAATGTCCAAGCCGTTCAGGTGCTTCCCAACGCTTGGGCGCAGGAAGCCCTCAATAAGATGCTGTCGCTGTCGCCCGAAGGTCTACGTTTCTTTGGGCTGGGCCTTTTGGATTCGGTCTTGCGCACAACTACTTACATGCTGGCCATCGGGTTCAGCGCGATGACCATGTCATTGGTCTACTCCCGGGTGCACCGGGAAGAAGGTTAAGGGCCGTTACGCCGCCAGATAGCGGTCGCGGTAGGCGTTGCGCAGGCCGGCGAACCACACCGGTTCGTCCGGCCACCACCACAGCTTCTGCTGCGAGTCGCCGGGATAGGCGCCCTCGAACGCCTGGCGGGTCTTCTTGGTCAGCAGCGGGGCGACGCCCTGGACCACGGAGTTGTAGCCCGTGGTATTGCTCATCTGCGCGCCGGCGCGGGCCGTGTAGAGCGCGTCGACGAAAGCATGGGCCTGCTCCACGTTCTTGGCCCCGGCCGTCAGCGACAGCCCGTCCATCCAGGCGAAGGCCCCTTCCTTGGGCGGCATGTAGGCGATCGGTTGGCCCGCCTTGGCCAGTTCCAGCGCCGGGCCGTCCCAGGTCTGGCCGATGATCACGCCGTTGCGGGTGAAGTTGGTCTTCTGGCTTTCATGGTCGTGCCAGTAGGCGCGCAGCCAGTGCTTATGCGCCACGGCGAACCTCATGATGTCGTTCCAGATGGCGCGCATGGCGCCTTCGTCCTTGTAGGCGTCCTCGAACGGCGCAAGCTTGCCCTGGGCGGCCAGCATGCGCCCGATGCCCGACATCAGGGAATGCGGCCGGCCCTGAACCAGGCCCTTCATCTCGGGCCGCCACAGGTCGGCGAAGGACAGTTCGCCGTAGACGCCCGTGAAGCGGTCCGTGCGCCAGGAGATGCCCTCGGTCCCCCAGACGTGGGGCAGGTGGTGCTGTCCCGCGTTCCACGACCAGACCGCGGAAAGCGCCATGAACTCCGACTTCACGTTGGCGAGGTTCGGAATCTTTTTCATGTCCCAGGGGCGGGTCATGTTGAGCGCCCGCCACTGGCTCATGCGGTGGACCGAAGGCGAGATCACGTCCCAGGCGCGGCCGTGGGTGGCCGTCACTTGGATCAGCATTTCCTCGTTGGAGCCGACGGTGGTGACGTTGGCGGTGATGCCCGTCTTCTTCTTGAAGTCTTTGGCGAAACGGTCGGGGATGTAGCCGGTCCAGGTCAGGACGTTGACGGTGTCACGGGCCGCTTCGGCCGGACGGATCAGAAGGGGGGCGAAAGCCAGTCCGAGGCCGCCGGCCGTCAGCGCGGCGCCGTTGCCAAGCAGCGTGCGCCGCGTGAACGCGCGGGCCAGACACGCGGTTTCGCGCGAGGCCTCGCGGGCGGGATCGATCGTTTCTTGTTGGGGCTTCCTGCCCATGGACGGCAAACTCGTGTCCGAATGATCAATCTGCCATTATCGCCGCTCATCGGCCCGAAACCAGCGCCAGTTTTCATTTTTTACGGTGCCAACGGCACCCGGGCCGACAGCGGCCTACAGGATCGACTGGCCGGTCTTTTCCCAGTCCTTCAGGAAGGCCTCCAGCCCCTTGTCCGTCAAGGGGTGCTTGAACAGCTGCCAGATCACGCCCGGCGGCACGGTGCAGACGTCGGCGCCGATGCGCGCGGCGTCAACCACGTGCTGCGGGTGGCGCACCGAAGCGACCAGGATCTCGGTATTGAAATCATAGTTGGAATAGATCTCGGCGATCTCGGCGATCAGGGTCATGCCGTCCTGGCCGATGTCGTCCAAGCGCCCGACGAAGGGCGAGATGAAGGCCGCCCCCGCCTTGGCCGCCAGCAGGGCCTGGGCGGCCGAGAAGCAGAGCGTTACGTTGACCGCCGTGCCGGCCTGGGACAGCGTCTTGCAGGCGACCAGCCCGGCCTCGGTCAGCGGTACCTTCACCGCCACGTTGTCGGCGATTTTGGCCAGCTTGCGGCCTTCCTCGATCATGCCGTCGGCGTCCGTCGCCGTCACTTCGGCCGACACGGGGCCGTCGATCATGGCGCAGATCTCCTTGACCACGTCGATGAAATCGCGCCCCGATTTGGCGACCAGGGACGGGTTGGTGGTCACGCCGTCCACCAGCCCGGTGTCGTTCAGGCGCTTGATCTCGGCGACGTCCGCCGTGTCGACGAAGAACTTCATGGGCTCGGGCTCCCGACCGATGGGGTTTGTGTCGCGCCCACTTAACCCTCGGACAGCGCGGAAATCAACCGCCTGCCGCTTGCCGTCACGAAATGGCCCCACCTATAGTTCCGGTCAGTTCCGGCGCGGGAGGGTCGGCGACATGCGGGCATTGCTGCAGCGGGTGACGGAGGCCGGGGTTTTCCTGGTCGGAGAGGGCGGGACGGAGGAAGCGCTGGCCGCCATCGGGCCGGGGCTTGCCGTCCTGGTGTGCGCCGAGCCGGGCGACACGGAGGAAACGGCCCGCTACTTCGCCCGCAAGATCGCCAACATGCGGGTATTCGAGGACGCCGACGGCAAGACCAACCTGTCTGTCCTGGACGTGGGCGGCCAGGCCCTGGTGATCAGCCAGTTCACCCTGGCGGCGGACTGGAAGAAGGGCAACCGGCCGGGCTTTTCGAAAGCGGCCGATCCGCAAACGGCGGAACGGCTCTACCTGGCCTTCGCCGGTTTCCTGCGGGACGAGGACGTGCCTGTGGAAACGGGGCGGTTCCGCTCCCACATGCGCCTGCGGCTCGCCAACGACGGGCCGTTCACGATCTGGATGGATTCCGATTAGGCGCTACGGAAACGCGGCGCCGGATACGGAAAACGCCGCGCCTATTGGGGGGCGCGGCGTTTCCTGGTGTCCGCCGCCGGGGCGGGCGGCGGGCGGTGGGGACTAGCGGTGGTGTTCGCCGTGGCCGCGTTCGTCGCCGTCGCGGTCATGGCGGTTGTGGCGGCGCATCAGGTCGCCGCGCTCGATCTCGCCGTTCTGGTCGCGGTCGAGATGGGCCATCATGCGGTCCATCCGGCGGGCGATTTCGGCTTCGGTGACCTTGGCGTCGCCGTCACGGTCGAGCTTCTGGAACATGCGCACCATGCGGTGGCGCATGATCTCGTTGAACAGGCCCTGGAACTCCTCCAGCGACAGCTGACCGTCCTTGTCGGCGTCGTACTTGGCGACGGACGCCTTGCGCGCGGCTTCGATCTCGGCCGTGGTGATCTTGCCGTCATTGTTGGCGTCGAAGCGCTCGAACATCCAGTCGGCGCGGTCGCCCGACTTGCCGTGGTGGCCGCGATAATCGGCCTGCACGGCGAAGGCTCCGCCGCCGATCACCGCCGCGGCGGCCAGGGCGCCGAGAACGATCTTGGTGCGGGTTTTCATGCGGTGGGTTCGTGCCATGGGGGTAATCCTTTTTTCCGGTGGCTTTCGATGGCCCGAGGAAACACCGAGAACGTCACCCAAATATGGCGGCAAAGCCCCCGTTTGTCGCAATTCGTGGCAACCATGCCCGGTGACACAATCGGTTACAATTTTTTGTCCGCCGGGGCCTGCGGCTCCGGCATAGTTGCGGGCAGGAGCCGGCGAGGCATGACCGACAGCGAACACATCCTGGTCGTCGACGACCATCCCGACATCCGGGACGCCCTGGCGCGGTACCTGAAGGAGCACGGCTTTCGGGTGACCACGGCCGACCGCGCCGCGACCGCGCGCCAGGCGCTCGAGACCAGCGCCGTCGACCTGGTCGTTCTCGATATCATGATGCCCGGCGAGGACGGGCTGTCGCTGTGCCGTCATCTGCGCGCGACCACCTCCCTGCCGGTGATTCTGCTGACCGCCATGGCCGAGGACACCGACCGCATCGTCGGCCTGGAGATGGGCGCCGACGACTACGTGACCAAGCCGTTCAACCCCCGCGAACTCCTGGCCCGCATCAAGGCCGTGCTGCGCCGCACGGGCGCGCTGCCGCCGACCGCCGGGGATATGCCGGGAACCCGCTACCGCTTCGGGCCCTGGACCTTCGATCCCAACACGCAGACACTGACCGGTGCGGGCGGGGACGCGGTCGTGCTGTCGACGGGCGAAAGCCTCTTGCTGGGCGTGTTCGTGCGCCATCCGGGCCGCGTCTTGAACCGCGATCAGCTTCTCGACCTGACCCGCGGCCGCACGGCGCAGCTGTTCGACCGCGCCATCGACAACCAGGTCAGCCGCCTGCGCAAGAAGCTCGAGCGCGACGCGCGGAATCCGGAATTCATCAAGACCCACTGGGGCGGCGGCTACAGCTTCGCCGCAAGGGTCGAGGTCGTCCGGCCATGAGCCCCAGGTCCCTGAAATTCCCCTGGCCGCGGTCGCTCGCGGGACAATTGATCGCGTCGCTGCTGCTGGCGATCGCCGCCGCCCAGGTCGTCAGTTTCGTCATTTTCGCGTCCGAGCGGCGCGAGGCGATCATCGGCGCCAGGCACGAACAGGTGATGCAGCGCGCGGCGTCCGTGATCCAGATGCTCGATCATCTGGGCGGACGGCGCGACCGGGACCTGACCGAAACGATCCTGTCGGCGGCGACCTCGGCCCGCGTGCGGTTCTGGATCGCACCCGAGAGCGCCGTGCCGGCGGATCAGGCCGACGATCGCGACAACGAGCTGGCCCGTTCGCTGGCCGGTCGCCTGGGCGGCGCCGGCAACCGGGCGATCCTGGTCAGGGTCACCGACGCGGACGAATTGCACCTGCTGCGCCCGCCCGAGTTCATCCGCCGCCTGCATCGCGACCGGCACGAGGGTGCCGGCCGCGACGAGCGCGCGCACAGGGGCATGCGCGGAGATCACGAGGAGCGCGAGGTGCATCACGGCCCACGCCGCTATCCCGTCAGGCTTGTCCTGTCCGTGGCGCTGGACGGCGGCGAATGGTTGAACGGCGAATTGGCGGCTCCGTCGCCGCGCGGCTGGGGAACGCGGACGCTCACCGTCATGCTGCTGATGGCGGTGGCCGTGTCGCTGGTCAGCGTCCTCATCGTGCGGCGGCTGACCCGCCCGCTGAACGACCTGGCGGCCGCCGCCGACGCGCTCGGCCGCGGCGAGGTGCCGCCGCCCCTGACCCCGACGGGACCCGGCGAGGTGCGGCGCACGACCGTCGCCTTCAACACCATGCAGGAACGTCTGCACCGCTTCGTCGCCGACCGCACACGCATGCTGGCGGCGATCAGTCACGACCTGCGCACTCCGCTGACGTCGCTGCGCCTGCGCGCCGAGTTCATCAAGGACGACCCCGAGAACCGGCAGAAGATCCTGAATATCCTGGAAGAGATGGAGCGCATCACCGAGGCGACGCTGGTCTTCGCCCGCGACGCGCAGGCGGGCGGGCGGGCGGTGCCGACCGACGTGGCGGCGCTGTGCGCCGAGGTCGCCGAAGAGCTGCGCGACCTGGGCCTCGACGTGACCTGCCGGGCGGCGGGGCCGGTGATCATGCCCTGCCAGCCGACGGCGCTGAAGCGCGCCGTGCGCAACCTGGCGGAAAACGGCGTCCGCTACGGCGGACGGGCCGGGCTGGCGGTCTGCGCCGGCGATGGCGAAACCCTGATCGTCGTCGAGGACGACGGCCCCGGCATTCCCGAGGCGGACCAGGACAGCGTGTTCGAGCCGTTCACCAGGCTGGAGACCTCGCGCAGCCACGAGACCGGCGGCGTCGGGCTGGGTCTCGCCATCGCCCGCAGCATCGTGCGCGCCCACGGCGGCGACATCCGCCTCGAAAACCTGGCCCCTCGGGGACTTCGTGTCACCGTCTCCCTGCCCATGCCCGGAGAGGGTTCGGGCCGGTCCGGCGAATAGGTCGGGTCTCTATAACTAAAGCCTTTTTGGCAAAGGGTTTTATTTTAAGGTTATACTCCCCCTGGCGCCGCCGGAATGGGGGCCGGCGGCAAAAGGGGTGCCTCGCGCGGCACCCGCAGAGGAGGTGGACCGTGGAAATTCTCGATGCGGGCGCAAACGGCGAACCCGGCGGCGAGATCGGCACCATCCACGACCTGATGGAAACGTTGAACCATTGGTCGGCGGCCGATTCAGACGTCAATCACCTGCTTCTGGTGTCGTTCACGACGCTCGGCATGCCCGATCAGCAGGAAGGGGTGCAGCAGGCGCTCGAAGGCGCCTTCCTCAGCTTCGTCCATTCCCGCGGCGGACATGTGTTCAAGCTGTCCGACCTGGACACGGCGATCCTCATCAAGCTTGCCGACTTCAACCGCGTGGAAGCCATGATGGACCTGAAGGTCGATATCATGCGGGTGATCCAGCATCACCTGCCCGAGCATTTCTCCAAGATCGACCAGACGCGACTGATCCGCCCCATCGACCTTGCGGTCCGCCTGGACACGGCGAAGCGGTTCCTCGAGGCTTACGGCGACCGGCGCCGGGAAACGGCCGTCGACGAGAAGGGCGAACGGCCGCTCAACATGCAGGACATCCAGAAGCTGCGCGACGCGCTGCGCAAGCTGGGCCCGCGCGAGTTCGGCAAGCGCTACATCCGTTCGCAGACGGCGGCGCGGATCGTTCCGGGCAAGGCCGCGCAGCCGGTGATGACCGAATACTACGTGGGCGTGGATTTGCTGAAGCAGTCGATCCTGCGCGGCGTCGACATCCGCGGCACCGGCAACGTGTTCAACCAGCTTACCTTGACCTTCGATCAGGCCTTGCTTTACTGCATCGGCGCGGTGACCGGCGACCGCACCAAGAAATCCCTGAACATGAACGTGGAGACAGTGTTCACCAACGCCTTCGACCATTTCCTGCGCGACGCCGGCGACAAGGGCCTGGCCGACGTCATCATCGAATTCCGCCAGGACAACATGTTCCAGCACTTCAGCCAGTTCCAGACGGCCTGCGAACTGATCCACAAAAAGGGCGGCGCCGTCGCCATCGACAACGTGCAGCCGGAAACGCTCGGCCTTGTCAATCTGCACCGCCTGAACGTCAAGCTGGCCAAGGTCATGTGGCGCGGCGACGCCGAGGACACCCTCCTCCACGCCAAGGACGACATCCATGCCATGCAGGACAGCGGAACGGCCGTGGTGCTGGCCCATGTGGACGACGAACAGGCCATCAAGATCGGCCAGAGCCTTGGCATCGCGCTGTTTCAGGGCTATCACGTTGACAAGCTTTTGACCGGCGCCGCACCCGCAAAGGGCGGTTCCTGACCGCGCCGGCAACCGAGACGGAAACGCGACATGGCATTCGGGTCCTCACCGATGGCGGGCGACGCCGCCGATCTTCTGAAGAAATTACGCGCCATGGGCGGCAGGAAGGGTGACGTGAACACCCTGCTGCTGGTCGACCTCTCGGACCTGCGCCTGCCCGCGGACGACGACCACCTGATGGACGAAATCGCCGAGGTCCACGCCCGTGTCGCCCGCGTGCGCGGCGGAGCGGCCTATCAGTTGTCGCCCTCGAACATCGCCGTGGTCGCCAACCTGACGGAAATGAACAGGATGGAGGTTCCCCAGGAACTGAAGATGCACCTGTTCAAGATACTGCAGGACGAGGCGCCCGAGAACTTCGCCGCCGTCGACCAGTCGAAGATCGTGCGGACCATCGACATGACGACGCAGATGGCCGGCGCCATCCGCTTCCTCGAGGCCTTCGAGGAGCGGGCCAAGGAGCAGGGCGTCATCGCCGGCGCCGACGGCCTTAGGGCCCTCGGCCCGGGCGATGGCCAGGCCGTGCGCGCCGCGCACGCCAAGGCCGGCGACAAGGGTTTCGCCGGGACCTACGTCCAGAGTCAGTCGATCGCGCTGATCGCCGATGCCGTCCAGCCTTCGGTGATCGCCCACGAATACTACGTACGCATGGACCTTTTGGGCTCGGACGCGCTCAAGAACGTCGACATCCATGAATCGGACCCCCTGTTCCCGCAGTTGACCCTGACCCTCGACCCGCTGATGCTGGGCATGTACCGGCACTACAATCCGGAAGGCGGAAAGTGCGCCCTGAACCTGACGCCGGAATCCGTGGGCGGGGCGGCGTTCCAGAAGTTCGTCGCCGGCTGCGGGCCGGCCCGGCTGTCCAACGTCATCGTCGAGATGCGCCTGTCCGACGTCATGCGCGATCTGCGCAAGTACGAGGCGGCCCGATCGGCCGTGCGCGCCCAGGGCGGCACCGTCGCCGTCGACGTCGTCGATCCGGCGTCTCTTTCGGTCGTCAACCTGACCGGATTCAACGCCAACATCGCCAAGATCGTGTGGCGGGAAAGCGGGGTCGAGACCCTGGCGCGCAACCGTTCCGTCATCAAGCAGGCACAGGACCAGGGATGCGTCGTCGTGTTGTGCCGCGTCGATTCCGAACTGGGCCTGCGCGTCGGGCGCGAGGTGGGAATCACCGCCTTCCAGGGCCTGCACGTCGAGGATATGCTGATATAGTACGGGTCAAGGTGGGGGAGCCGTTAAGACTGTCTTATCAAGTGCCTGATAATGGATTGGACATGCGGGCGTTGTTCTTGCCCGCGATACGGCGTATGAACCAAAATAAAGACCAATAACGGCAACGGGTTGACGATTTGATGGGTGAAACAAGCCTTGGTGGCGGTGAGCATCTCAAGCTGCTGACGCGTCTGCGGAATTGGAAGGGTGGGGCGGAGGAGCCCAACCATTTGATTCTGGTCAGCTTTTCGACCCTTGGCATGACCGAGGAGGAAGACAAACAGCTTCGCCAGAAGACCGACGAGTCTTACGAGCGGTCGCGTGAACGGCGCGGCGCCGAGGTGTATCGCCTGACCAACACCGACACCGCCCTTCTGATGAAGCTCAACGAATACAATCAGATGGAATGGACGTCGGAGCTGAAGGTCGACCTGATCCGCGTGATCCAGCAGAACTTTCCGGAATATTTCAGCCAGATCGACCAGTCGCGCATGCTGCGCATCATCAACCTGCAGGGCCGCATCGGGAACGCCATCAAGTTCCTGGAGACCTTCGACGACCGCGCCAAGGAAGCGGGCGTCGGCACCGGCGAGACCCGGCCGCTGCGCGAAAGCGACATCCAGGTCGTGCGCGACGGCATGCGCAAGATGGGCAAGAAAACCTTCACGGACAACTTCATCCGCTCCCAGGCGACGGTCCTGATCGCGCCGGGCAAGCAGCCCATGCCGGTGATGAGCGAATACTTCATCTCGGTGGAGATGATCCGCCAGCATATCCTGAGCAACGTCGATTTCCGGGGTGCGGGCCTGGTGTTCCAGCACCTGACGCGGTCGCTCGACCAGATGCTCATCGAGTGCTTCGACGAAGTGAACGCGGACCGTGCCAAGGCGTCCCTCAACCTGAACGTGGAAACGGTGTTCACCCACGCGTTCCAGAACCTTCTCGACAAGCGCGGGCCGAAGGCGCTGAGCAACCTGGTGCTGGAGTTCCGCGCCGAGAACATCCTGCAGAACTGGGACCAGTTCCAGACCGCGTCGGAACTGATCACCTCGCGCGGCGGGACCATCGCCATCGACGCGATCATCCCGGAAAGCCTGGGCGTCATCGATCTGCCGCGCCTGGGCGCCAAGCTGGCCAAGGTATTCTGGCGGCCCGGCACGGAAAACATCCTGCCCGGCTTCAAGGAGACCATTCACGGCCTGCAGCAGCGCGGTACGGTGCTGGTGCTTGCCCGCGTCGACGACGAGCTTGCGATCAAGACCGGCCATGCCTGCGGCATCACCATGTTCCAGGGGTTCCTGATCGACGACATGGTGCGCTAGGCGCTTTGCTGTTAGGCTCTGGCCATGCGCCGATGGGTTCCATATCTCCTGGTCCTGTGCGTGCTGCTGTTCGCGGGTGGCGCGCGGGCCCAGGACGCGATCTCCAACACCGACCTCGTCAAGGCCTTCGCCGGGGTCGCCCTCGGCTCCGAACACGAAAAGCGCGTCCCCCGCATCATCAAGTGGGCCGCGCCGGTCAACGTCGCCGTCATCGGCAAGGGTTATCCGCCCCTGTTCGAGGACCTGGTGACGCGCCAGGTCGCTGACCTGGCAAAGGAGACGGGCCATCCCATGCGGCTCGTCTATTCCGAGGTCATGCGCCGCGAGAAGCGCCTGCCGCCCGACGTCTCCAAGATCCCCATCAACGTGCTGATCTTCTACGGGCCCAAGGCCGAGCTGCCAGCGGTCATCGAGAAACGCACCAAGGGGGCCTACAAGGCCGCCGACGCGGAAAAGCTGCTGCGCCTCGGCTTCTGCCACGGCCGCCTGCGCATCAACAAGACGGGGGCCTTGACCTTCGGCTACGCGGCCGTGCCGGCGGAAATCACGACGACCACGCAGTACGGCAACGTGCGCGTCGATCCCAAGATATTCCTGCGCGCCTGCGTGACCGAGGAGATCACCCAGCTCATGGGCCTGATCAACGACGTGAAGGGGCTTACGTTCTCGATCTTTTCCGACGACAGCCGCCATGTCGACCTGACCGAGGCCGACCGCTGGATGCTGCGCGTGCTCTACGATGCGCGCATGAAGCCCGGCATGAAGGCCGACGAGGCCCTGCCCCTGGCGGCGCAGATTCTGGCGATCAAGCGGCCCGGCAGGTAGGCGGGCCCGGTCGGGTCAGACGACCTTGATGGTCAGTTCGTCCACGCCGTCGACGGCGCCCTTCAGCACGTCGCCGCGCTGAACCGCGCCGACGCCGGCCGGCGTGCCGGTGAAGATCAGGTCGCCCGGGGCCAGGGTGAACAGGCCCGACAGGTATTCGATCATCTCCGGGATCTTCCAGATCATCTGGTTCAGGTCGCCGTCCTGGCGCACCTCGCCGTTGCGCTCCAGCCAGATGCGGCCGTGGTCCGGATGGCCGACCTCGGACGCCGGATGGATCGCCGTGCAGGGGGCGGACAGCTCGAACGCCTTGCCGACGTCCCAGGGGCGGCCCATTTTCTTGGCCTCGCCCTGCAGGTCGCGGCGCGTCATGTCCAGGCCCACGGCATAGCCGTAGACGTGGTCGAGCGCCTTGGCCGCCGGAATGTCCGTGCCGCCTTCCTTGAGGCCCAGGACCAGTTCCAGTTCCCAGTGCACGTCGGCGCTGGCCACCGGATAGGGCCAGTCGCCGCCGCCGACCATCAGGTTATCCGGGCACTTCTGAAAGAAGAACGGCGGTTCGCGGTCGGGGTCGTGGCCCATCTCGATGGCGTGTTCGGCATAGTTGCGGCCGACGCAGTAGATGCGGCGCACGGGAAACCGCTCGTCCGTCCCGGCGACGGGCAGGAAGGGCTGGGGCGGCTGGGGAATGACGTAGGCCATGGATGTCCTCGGAATTGTCTCGGTGGCGGGAAGCGGTTGTGGGGCGGGCGACCACCGGCCGGCGGCGCCCACGGGGATGTTTCGGATGTACGCCAAGCATCCCGGCCGCGCAACAGGATTCCCGGCACGGGGCGCGGGGCGCGGCGGTTATCCACAGGGCGGCCGCCTGGGGGAATTTTTCGTTTTGTGTGGCCCGGTGCATGGGCGTATGTATGGGGTCAGGCAGGGACCGCGCGGCGGCTGCGCGCGTCCGGTCGACGACGACCAAAGACCAATCAAAAACGACAAAACGGCAGGCAGCACCCTGGGATAGGCAGGCTTCTTCAATGGGCCGTGCCGGGCGATCGGCATTGTCTTAACCGGAGGGTAGGCGGCCATGTCCGATAGCAAATCGATCCCGACTCACGGCACGGGCGGCACCGGGATGCCCGGTGCGTTTCTGCCCGGCGACTGGTTCTTCGAATTCCGCCAGGATTACGGCGACGGCATCCGCGTCACCAAGCGAGGGCTCGACGCCTCGCTCCTGGTCGTGCGCAAGTATGACATCGGCAGGAACGAGGTGCTGGCCTTCTCCACCTACGACGGCAAGCGCCGGGCCATGACCGTGTTCCACTTCCACCCCGACTTCGACCTCCGCCGCCGCCGCCACTACATGGAGGTCCACCGCGAAGGCTACGACGTCGCGCGCGAGGTCTGCGCCCATCTCGACGCCGAACGGGCCCGCCGTCAGGAAGCCCTGCGCCGCCGGCTGGCCAAAGCGCGGCGCGCCGTGACGGTTGCCGCCCACGCGGCTGCCGTGTTCATCCTGGCCCACTACTCGCCGGGACGCTGACCCCTTCCGGATCGCGCGGTCCATGATAGGCTTGGCGCCTGGATGAACCCGCCGGGAGACCCTTCATGGCACTCGCGACCCCTTACCTGATGTTCATCGGCGACGCGCCGGACCAGCTTGCCGCCAAGGTCGCCATCGGCGTCGTCCATTGGCGTCCCCAGTGGTGCAAGGGCCAGCTTCGCCTGGCCGGGTGCAAGGCCGACCTGGGCATCCCCGACATGACCATCGAGGACGCGGTCGAGGCCGGCTGCAGGACCTTGGTCGTCGGCGTCGCCAACCGGGGCGGCGTGATCCCCGACCATTGGACGGGCGCGATCGTCCAGGCCATCGAAGCCGGCATGGACGTGGCGGCGGGCCTGCACCGGCGCCTGTCGGACGTGCCCGCCATCGCCCAGGCGGCCAAGGCGCACGGGCGGACGTTGACCGACGCCCGCCATCCGTCGCGCGACTTCGACGTCGCCGGGGGCCAGCCCAGGCCCGGCCGTCGGCTCCTCACCGTGGGCACCGACGTTTCCGTGGGCAAGATGTTCACCTCGCTGGCCATCGAGCGGGAGATGCAGGCCCGCGGCATGAACGCCGATTTCCGCGCCACGGGCCAGACCGGCATCTTCATCGCCGGGGACGGCGCCTCCGTCGACGCCGTGGTCGCCGACTTCATCGCCGGGGCCGCCGAATGGCTGACCCCGGCGAACGCCCCGGACCACTGGGACGTGGTCGAGGGCCAGGGCTCCCTGTTCCATGCCTCCTATTCGGGGGTCACGCTGGGCCTGATCCACGGCGCACGGCCCCACGCCCTGGTGCTGTGCCACGATGCGGCGCGTACGGAAATGCGCGGCACGCCCGGCGTGCCCGTGCCGTCGCTGGAGGACTGCATCGCGGTCAACGAGCGCATGGCCCGCATGTTCGAGCCCGACGCCAGGGTCGTCGGCGTGTCCGTCAACACCAGTTCCATGGACGACGCGCGCGCGGCCGCCTATCTGTCCGAAGTGTCGCAGCGCCTGAACGTACCCGCGGTGGACGCCGTGCGCACGGGCGTCGGCCCCATCGTCGACGCCATCGGGAAACCGTGACCATGGCCGGTGGCCGCCGTCTTTCCGCCGTCGATCAGGGTTGGCCGCTGGCCCGGCCCTTCGCCATCTCGCGCGGGATCAAGACCGAGGCCCGCGTGGTGGTCTGCGAGGTCGAGGACGCGGACGGCCGCTCGGGCCGCGGCGAATGCGTGCCCTATGCGCGCTTCGGTGAAACGGTCGACGGCGTCATCCACCAGATCGCCGACGTGGCCGACGCGGTGGCCGGGGGCGTGACCCGCCGCGACCTCATCGACATCCTGCCGCCGGGCGCGGCGCGCAATGCCGTCGACTGCGCCCTTTGGGACCTGGAATGCAAGCAGGCGGGGAAACGCGCCTGGGACCTGGCCGGCCTGCCCGAGCCGGTCCCCGCGGTGACGGCCGAGACCATCGGCATCGCCGGCCCCCGGGAGATGGCGATCCAGGCACGGCGTTTGGCCAAGGCGCCGCTCTTGAAGATCAAGCTGGACGGCCAGGACGTGCGGGCCCGCCTGGGCGCCGTGCGCGAGGCGGCGCCGGACGCCCGGCTGGTGGTCGATCCCAATGAGGGCTGGGACCTCCACCGGCTGGAGAACCTGGCCCCGTTCCTCCGGGACATGAAGGTGGAGATGATCGAGCAGCCGGTGCCCGTCCACGGCGACGAGATCCTGCGCGGGCTCGCCTATCCGGTGCCGCTCTGCGCCGACGAGAGCTGCCATACGGCCCAGGACCTGGACCGCCTGGAAGGTCTCTACGACATGGTGAACATCAAGCTCGACAAGACCGGCGGCCTGACGGCGGCCCTCGACCTCGCCGCCGCGGCCGAGGCGCGGGGCTTCGGCCTGATGGTCGGCTGCATGGTGGCGACGTCGCTGGCCATGGCGCCGGCGACGATTCTGATGAATCGGGCCAGGGTCGTCGATTTGGACGGGCCCCTCCTGTTGCGCGAGGACCGCAACCCGGGCCTCGCGTTCACGGACGGTCGGATTCATCCGCCGGGGCCGGACCTTTGGGGCTGACCTCATTTTTCCACCTTCAATTGATCGGCGTCAAAGACCCGTTTCGCGTGGCCCCCTATGCTTGCCGAAATGGCGGTTACGCCATCGGCAACGAAAGGGTGAGACCATGAAGACGAAACGCATGACGACGGCGCTGGCATTGATCGGCGCCCTCGGCCTCGGCTCCGCCGGGGTTGCCCTGGCGCACGGGCCCGGCATGTCCGGCGAGCGCGGCGACATGCCCATGATGGGCTCCGGCATGATGATGGGACCCGGAATGACGGGACAAGGCTATCAGGGGCAGATGCCCATGACGGGCTACGGCATGATGGGTATGGGCCCCGGCATGATGGGTAACGGCATGATGGGCATGGGTCCGGGCATGATGATGGGCCCCGGCATGATGGGTAACGGCATGATGGGCATGGGCCCCGGCATGATGGGCGGCTACGGGTGCGGCGGCATGCAGCCGCTCGCCCGCGACCTCTCGGCCGACGAGGTCACGCACATGATGGAGCATCGCGTGGCCTGGGCACGCAATCCCAACCTGAAGGTCGGCAAGGTGACGGAAAAGGACGGCGACACCATCGAGGCCGAGATCGTGACCAAGGACGGCTCGCTGGTCCGCAAGTTCACGGTCGATCGTCATACCGGGCGCATGCAGCCGGTGGAATAGGGTGGCAACGCCGTTCAGCCGCCCTCGATCTCCTCGCGCTTGAGTTCGAGGGCGAGCCATTCCTCCTCCAGCGCCGCGAGCGCGTCCTCGGCGGTCTTGAGGGCCGCCGCCGTGTCCGTGAAGCGACGGGCGTCGCGGGTGTAGAGGCCGGGGTCGGCGAGAACCTTCTTATGCGCCGCGATCTCTTCCTCCAGCCTGGCGATGCGGCCCGGCAGGGTCTTCAGCGCATGAGCCTCGTTGAAGCTCAGCTTGCGCTTGTCCTTGCGCGGCGGCGGGACGGCGGCAGGCGTGCCGGCCTTCGCCGGGGTCTTTTCCTTCTTGCCCGCCTCGCGCGCCGGGGCCTCGCCCCGCTGCGCCAGCATGTCCGAATAGCCGCCAGGATATTCCCGCCACTGGCCCTCGCCCTCCCAGGCGATCACCGAAGTCACGACCCGGTCGATGAAGTCGCGGTCGTGGCTGACCAGCAGCACCGCGCCTTCGTAGTCGGCCAGCATCTCCTGCAGCAGGTCGAGGGTTTCCAGGTCCAGGTCGTTGGTCGGCTCGTCCAGGACCAGAAGGTTCGACGGGCGGGCCAGGGCGCGGGCCAGCATCAGCCGTCCCCGCTCGCCGCCCGACAACTCGCCGATCGGCGTCGGCGCCTGCTCGGGCACGAACAGGAAGTCCTTCATGTAGCCGATGACGTGGCGCGGCTGGCCGCCGACGGAGACGGTGTCGCCGCTGCCGCCGGTCAGCGCGTCGGACAGGGTCGTCCGGGGGTTCAGGCTTTCGCGCTTCTGGTCCAGCGTCACCATCTCGACGGAGGTGCCGATCTTCACGCGGCCCCGGTCGGGCGCCGCGGCGCCGGTCAGGATGTTCAGAAGCGTCGTCTTGCCCGCCCCGTTGGGCCCGATGATGCCGACCCGGTCGCCGCGCAGGATGCGCGTCGAGAAGCCGTCGATGACGGTTCGCTCGCCGAAGGATTTGCGGATGTCCTCGGCGTCGATCACCAGCTTGCCCGAGGTCTCGCCCTGGACGGCGGCCAGTTTCACCTCGCCCGCCGCCTGGCGCAACTCGCGCTTCTGCCTGCGCATGTCCATCAGGTTGGCGAGCCGCCGCTGGTTGCGCTTGCGGCGCGCCGTGACGCCGTGGATCAGCCAATGGGTTTCGGCCGCGATCTTGCGGCCCAGCTTGTGTCGCGCCTGGCTTTCCTGGTCCAGAACCTCGTCGCGCCATGCTTCGAACGCGGCGAAGCCCTTGTCCAGGCGCCTGACCTCGCCGCGGTCGAGCCATAGGGTCGCGCGCGACAGGGTTTCCAGGAACCGGCGGTCGTGGCTGATCATGACGACGGCCGACGGCAGGCCCCGCAATTCCTCCTCCAGCCAGCCGATGGCGGGCAGGTCCAGGTGGTTGGTCGGCTCGTCCAGCAACAGGATGTCGGGCTTGGGCGCCAGGGCGCGGGCCAGGGCCGCGCGCCGTGCCTCGCCGCCTGACAGGTGGCCCGGGTCTTCCTGGCCGGTCAGGCCCAGGACATCCAAC